>Ga0163144_10023106_pt1 | contig 12292 bp, 11 predicted proteins | sample OliLak19BULKMAT1_FD_123175 | JGI IMG/M metagenome (GOLD analysis project Ga0163144, IMG submission 123175) | Freshwater microbial mat bacterial communities from Lake Vanda, McMurdo Dry Valleys, Antarctica - Oligotrophic Lake LV.19.BULKMAT1 | ecosystem: Environmental > Aquatic > Freshwater >... | reverse complement strand
GGATACCCAGCGAGGTCCGGCTCGTATGCTGCAGGAACCAGACGGCTTCCACCGTCGGATTCACGTACCGCGTGTCGCCGCCGATGCCCGCGACGCCGAACGACGCCGTGAAGCGGCGCCCGGTGACCGGCGTGACCGGATTGTCCACCGAGTTGAGCGTATAGGTCGGCACGATCTTGCTGATCGCGCGGCGCCCACCCTGCCCGATGAGCAGCGCGTCCTTGAGATACGGGCTGAACTCGATGAGCCGCCGCTGCTCTTCGGTCAGATCCCTGAAGTCGATCGACCGGCAGCCCTCTTGGGTGAAGTAGCACGAGCTGTCGAAGAATGCCTGGTTGAGATCGCTGACGTGCACTTTATCGTAGCTGTACTGCAGGTACATGCGCGAGAAGTTGCCCGTGGCGAATCCCATCGTGACGTTGCCGCCCGTCGACCCTTGACTGAACTGATCGATGTACTGGATGTTCCGCTTGTGCAGATCGACCGAGCCCGTAATCGGCCGGTCGAACAGGAAGGGCTCGGTGAACGCGACCTGATAGTCGCTGGCCCGCGCGCCCGACTGCAGGGAAATCGTGAACGTCTCCCCTTTGCCCATGAAATTCGCGGTCGAGAACGACAGCTGCCCGAACACGCCGTCGTACTGCGACACGCCGGCGCCGAACGAGAGCGTGTTGCGGTTCTGCTCCTCGAGCTTCAGCGTGATGTCGACCTTGTTCTCGACGTTGGGCGTCTTTTCGGTCGTGATGTTCTTCTGGTCCTCGAGCGGCTTGAAGTACCCCAGCTGGTTCAGCCGGCGCACGCTGAACTTCAGCGCCTCCGTGTTGAACACGCCATTTTCGTACACCCGCATCTCGCGCCGGATGACGCTGTCGCGCGTCGTCGTGTTACCGAGGAACGTGATGCGGTTGACGAAGTACTGCTTGCCTTCGTTGATCCGGAGCGTCACGTTGACCTTGTCGCCGTCGAAGGCAAAGTCGGGCAGCGGCGTCATCTCGAAGTGGCCGCCCACGCCGTACATCTCCTTGGCCTTCTCCAGACCCTGACGGAGGCGCTTCTCGTTGTAGAACTCGCCCGACTCGAGCTTGAAGAGCGGCCGCATGATGGCGGCCGGCACCTTGTCGTTGCCGGTGAACTCGAGCTTGTCGAGGCGGTACCGGGTGCCCTCGGTAATCGGGATCTCCAGCGTCATGAAGCGGGTCTTGCCGTCCTCGGAGTCCTTCAGCGGCTTCAGGATCGGCTGGCCCACGTTGGACTGCAGGTACCCCCGCTCGCGGTAGAAGGCGATGATGCCTTCGGCGTCCTCTTCGAACTTGTCTTCCTGATAGACGCTGCTGCCAGGAAAAATCCAGAAGCCGCCGCCTTTGTTCGTCTTCATGCGGCGCTTCAGCTTGCCGTCGGCGAACACGTCGTTGCCGGTGAACGCCACGCTCGAAATCTTGACCTTGGGTCCTTCGGTCACCTTGAACTTCAGCGCAACCGTTTTAGGGCCGCCCGGCAGGGCCTCGTGCACCGTCTCGACCTTGGCGTCCTGAAATCCCTTTTCGACCATCATCTCGCGGATGACGTTGGCCACGCGCTTCTCGGTGGCTTGATCGACGAACGAGTCGAGGCGGATCGAGATGTCGAGATCGCGCAGCCGCTCTTCGACCTTGGACTGCTCGATCTCCTTCGTGCCCTCGTTGTAGATGGTGTTCTTGATCCGCTGCCGCTCCTCCATGTTGTAGAGGATGACCTTGCCAATCACCCCGTTCGAGAACGGGTAGTCCGCCGTTTCGATGGAGAGGTCGTCGAGGAAATTGGTCGCCCAGAGGCGTTTGTGATCCTCGATGATGGTCTGCTCGGCCGCCTCGTTGTACGGCTTCCAGTCGTTGCGCGACGGCAGGCTGACGAGGTCGGGAGACTTCATGTAGTACAGGTAGGTCGGCGGATCCACCAGCGACACGTTGCCCTGCGTGGGAAAGCAGACCACGACGTTATAGACGACCGGGCCTATCGTCGTGGGCGGGAGGTTCGCAGGCGGTCCAATCGGGTAGGCGCCATTGCACAGCGAGAGGGTGCCTCCCTGAGGAACTGGCGCCGCCGGCGTGGCCGCAACCGGGGCCACCGCAATCGGCGAGGGCGCGACCGTCGCCTGGCCGAACACCGGCCCCGCCCACAGGGCCGCCGCCACGATAAAACTGTACATCCGCATGGAAATAGGCCCTCCGGCCCGGCAGCTGGCAATCACAGGGCGGGTCCTGACGTCCAGGACCCGCCCTGCAGGCTACCAGCTATCTTAGACGTCCTGGGTGAGACGGCGGCCTGAGGCCACGTCTCCAGCTGCCCGGTAGGTCAGCACGCCCCCATCGAGGTACACCTCGATCTCCCCGCCCTTGAGGTGCCCGCGAATGAGCTCCTCTGACAGGGGATCCTCGACGTAGCGCTGGATGGCGCGGCGGAGCGGACGGGCTCCGTACGAGCGATCCTTGCAGGTGAGGTCGATAATCCAGTCCACCACTTCCGGCATCAACGCGATCTTGAGCTGGCGGTTGATCAGGTTTTCGTTCAGCTGATCCACCAGCAGCAGCATGATGCGCCGCAAATCGTCGTCGCCCAGCGCCTCGAAGACGATGATCTCCTCGATACGGTTGATGAACTCGGGGTTGAACGTCCGCTTTACTTCGCCGAGCACCATATCGGTGACGCTCTTGGCGATCGTTTCCGACTCCGACGACTGGAACCCGAGCGACGCCTTCTTCTGAATGAAGCGCGCGCCGATGTTCGACGTCATGATCAGAATCGTGTTCTTGAAATTCACGCGGTTGCCGAGCCCGTCGGTGAGATGGCCGTCCTCGAACACCTGTAGCAGGATGTTGAAGATGTCGGGATGCGCCTTCTCGATCTCGTCGAGCAGCACGACGGAGTACGGATTCCGGCGCACCTTCTCGGTGAGCTGGCCGCCCTCTTCGTGCCCCACGTATCCGGGCGGCGACCCGATGAGCTTCGACACCGAGTGCTTCTCCATGTACTCGGACATGTCGAAGCGGATCAGCGCGTTGTCGCTGCCGAACAGGAAGTTGGCGAGCGCCCGCGCGAGCTCCGTCTTGCCGACACCCGTCGGCCCCAGAAACATGAAGCTGCCGACCGGACGGTTCGGGTTCTTCAACCCGGCGCGCGATCGGCGGATGGCGCGCGACACCGCCGAGGTGGCCTTCTCCTGGCTCACCACGCGGCGATGCAGATCCGCTTCCATGCGGAGCAGCTTGTCGCCTTCGTCCTGATTGATCGCCGCCAGCGGCACGCCGGTCCACTTGGACACGACCTCGTCGATTTCCTGCTTGCCGACCGCCACGCGCCGCGCGTTCGACTTGACGTCGAACTTCTCGCGCACGAACTGCAGGTTCTCGCGCGCGCTGACTTCCTGCTCGCGGTAGAACTGCGCCTTCTCGAAATCTTTCTGCGACACCGCGTTTTCCATCTGCTCGACGGCGACGCGGATGCTGCGGTTGATCTCGCCGAATTCTTCGCTGTACCCCGCCTCGCGCAGCTTCGCGCGCGCGCCGGCCTCGTCGATCAGGTCGATGGCCTTGTCGGGCAGGAATCGATCCGTGATGTAGCGGCTCGACTGATACACCGCGGCCTCGATGGCTTCGCGCGTGTACTCGACGTGGTGGAACGACTCGTAACGATCCTTCACGCCGAGGATGATCTCGATCGTCTCGCGCTCGGCCGGCGGATCCACCTTGATGGCCTGGAATCGGCGCTCGAGCGAGCGGTCCTTCTCGATGTACTTCCGGTACTCGGCCGGGGTCGTCGCGCCGATGCAGCGGATCTCGCCGCGCGACAGCGCGGGCTTCAGGATATTGGCCGCATCGAGCGAGCCTTCGGCGGAGCCCGCGCCCACCAGCGTGTGCAGCTCGTCGATGAAGACGATGATGTTCGGGTTGTCCGTGAGCTCCTTCATGATGGCCTTGAGGCGCTCTTCGAACTGCCCGCGATACTTGGTGCCGGCGACGATCAGCGAGATGTCGAGCGCCAGAATGCGCTTATCGGCGAGGAAGTGCGGCACGTCGCCGTAGACGATCTTCTGCGCGAGGCCCTCGACGATGGCCGTCTTGCCGACGCCCGGCTCGCCGATGAGCACCGCGTTGTTCTTCGTGCGGCGGCACAGCACCTGCTGCACGCGCTCGAGCTCGTAGTCGCGGCCGACCAGCGGATCGAGCTGGTTCTTCATCGCCGACTCCGTGAGGTCGCGGCTGAACTCGGCGAGCAGCGGCGTTTCCTTCACGCGCGTCAGCGTGGTCTTCTCGTTGAGCAACTGGACGATATCCTCGCGCACGGTGTTGAGGCGCATCCCCTTCTCCATGAGAATGGACGCCGCCACCGAACGCTCTTCGCGCAGAATGCCGAGCAGCAGATGCTCCGTGCCGATGTAGTTGTGCAGCAGGCGGTCCGCTTCTTCGGCGGCAAACTGCAGCACGCGCTTGGTCTCGGCGCTGAACGGAATCTCCACCGAGGTGGACACCTTCTCGCGAAAGACCGTGCGGCCCTCGATCTCTTTTCTGATGTTCTCCAGGGACAGGTGCGACCGGGCAAAGATACGGCTGGTCAGCCCCTTGCCTTCGCGGATCAGCCCGAGGAGCAGGTGCTCGGTCTCAATGGAAATGGACCCGAGCTGGCTGGCCTCGTATCTGGCGAAGAACAGAACGCGACGCGCTCGTTCGGTGTAGCGTTCGAACATCCGTTTTAACCTGCGTAAAAAGGGCGGTGGTAATGCGTGTACGACCTGCACGTATTATACGGTCAAACCCCTGACCGTCCTATCCTTACGCCGGGACCAGCTGCCCGCCCTCCAGCCGCAAAATGCGATCGCACGACCGTGCCAGCTGCATGTTGTGCGTGGCAATCACCGAGCTCAGCTGCCGCTCGCGGTGCATCTCGCGCAACAGCGCGTGTAAGGCTTCGGCGGTGCGCTCGTCCAAATCACCAGTCGGCTCGTCCGCGAGCAGCACCGACGGCTCGGTCACCAGCGCCCGCGCCACCGCGACCCGCTGCTGCTCTCCCCCCGAGAGCATGCCCGGCCGGTGCTGGAGCCGCTCGCCGAGCGCGAGCCGCTCCAGCACTGCTGTGGCGCGCCGTCGCGCATCCGACGCGCCGAGCCGCGCGATGCGCAACGGCATCTCCGCATTCTCGAGCGCCGTGAATTCCGACAGCAGATGATGAAACTGAAAGACGAATCCGACGTGCGTGTTGCGAAACGTCGTGAGCTCGTGCTCGGGAAGCGTGCCGATGTCTGTCTCGCCGACGTGAATGGCGCCCGAATCCATGCGGTCGAGCCCCCCGAGCAGATGCAACAACGTGCTCTTGCCCACCCCCGACGCGCCGACGATCGCCACCATCTCTCCGCGCTCGACGGACAGATCCAGATCCCGCAGCACGTGAAGCTGCTGGGCGCCGACCTGATAGCTCTTGTTGATGTGATGCGCGGTAAGAAAAGACATGGATAACGAGTGAACGAGAGAACGAGGGATCTAGAGAACTGGGTGATACCCCCAGCTCAATAGTTCCCTCGTTCGCCAGATCGCCAGCTAGTTTAGTGCCGTTTCACCTGATCGTAGATGGCTGCCGCGCCGCCGCCGATAGCCGCGCCGGCGAGTGCGCCCTTCTTGCCGCCGACCATGGCGCCAGCGCCGGCGCCCGCGCCCGCCGATCCGCCGATCAACAGCGCGCTCTTCTGCCACGTTCGTCGAGGCTTCACCTCAGACGCGACACGCGGTGTCGCGGCGCGACGAACCACCGGCCGCTCCGTGACCACCCGTTCGGTCACATACTGCGGCTGCGCCGGCGCATAGGCGCCCTGCGCGTAGCCATAGGCCACCGGCGCGGTCGGAGCCATGGTTGCGTAAGGCGACCATCCATACGGCTGGCCGGCGAAAGACTGGCCGAAACCGCCCTGTCCCGCCTGCACCAGATACGGCCTGGCGACGCCATCCGGACCCATCGCCATCTGCGTCGTCGGGGTCATGGTGTCGCGGTTGAACGCGCGACGCCCACCGAGGTCATACGACACGAGCAGGGCTCCAACGGCCAATGCTCCAGCGACTGCTCCAAAAAGTGTTCTCATGGTTCTATCCCCCTGCGCCTACATACATCAAGGAGGATGCCAGCAATTTTGTTGGGCAATAAGGACTTATGCGCGAGCGGGTGTCCTGAATCCAGCGCACTCGCGTCCCCGGGAAGGAACACAGTCTGAACGGCGTTCGGGCCGACCTTCAGGTCGGCTATCGGTCAGCCATAGCGCAGCGCTTCGACGGGCTTCAGCTTTGCGGCCTGCCGCGAGGGATAGATCGTCGCGACGAAGCAGATCAACACCGCCATCACGATGACGACGAGGACGTCGAGCGGCAGGAGCGTAAACGGCACGTAGGAGATCTGATAGACCTCGCCCATGCCAGGAACGCGGAGAAGCTGGTATCGGTTCATCACCCACGAAATGCCGACGCCCGCGCCGGCGCCGAGGGCGGTGCCGATCATGCCGATCACCAGGCCCTGAAGCATAAAAATGTACATCACGCTGCGCGACGACGCCCCCATCGTCTTCAGGATGGCGATGTCGGCGCTCTTCTCCATCACCAGCAGGACGAGCGACGCCACGATATTCAGCGCCGCCACCATGACGATGAGGCCGATGGTCACAGAGATGGCCATCTTTTCCAGCCAGAGCGCCTCAAACAACGTCCGGTTCATCGTCGTCCAGTCCTGCGTGACGTAACGGTCGCCGAGCAGGCGTGGAATGGCGGCCGCCACATCCGGGGCCGCGTTGATGTCGTCAACCGCCAGCTCGATGAGCTCCGGCTGGCTCTTGTTCATCAGCCGTTTCGCAACGTCGAGGTTGACGAAGCCCCAGGTGTTGTCGATCTCATAGAGGCCCAGGTGAAAAATGCCCGTGACGCGGAGCGTGCGCGAGCGCGGCATCATCCCGGTAAACGGGTTCAAGGTGCCCTGCGGCGTGAGCACCGTGATGGTGTCGCCGACACCGACCGCGAGCTGCTTGGCGAGATCCTGGCCGAGGAAGATGCCGTCGTGTGTGGCGTCCTCTCGAGGATGCAGGTCCGTCAGCTTCCCCGAGACGATCGACTTTTCGATCTCGGTGACCGATGCCTCGAGCGCGGGATCGATGCCTTTGAAGCTGATGAACGCATCGGCGCTCGGCGAGGACGCGAGGGCGCGCCCGATGATCGCGGGCGCCGCGCCCACGACGCGAGGAACTGTACGGAGCGATGCGATTTCGGCCTGATAGTCCTCGATGCCGGTCGACTTGAAGACGAAGATATGCGCCGTCGATCCCAGAATGCGATCGCGCAGCTCGCTCTGCAGCCCGGTCATGAGCGCGAGCGCAATGATGAGCGCCATCACGCCCACGGTGACGCCGAGGGTCGAGACCAGCGAAATGATCGAGATGAACGCCTGCTGCCGCTTGGCGAGCAGATAGCGCAGGGCGATCTGGAGCTCGAAGGGCATTACTTGGGCCGCATCTGCGGGAACAGGATGACGTCGCGGATGGACTTGCTGTTCGTCAGCAGCATCACCAGACGATCCACGCCCACGCCTTCGCCGGCCGTCGGCGGCAGGCCGTACTCGAGGGCGCGCACGTAGTCTTCGTCCATCGCGTGCGCTTCCTGATCACCCTTGGCGCGCTCGGCGAGCTGCTGTTCGAACCGGTTCCGCTGTTCGACGGGATCGTTGAGCTCGCTGAACGCGTTGGCCATTTCCATCCTGCCGATGTAGAGCTCGAACCGCTCGACCGTCTCGGGATCGCCGGGCCGCTGTTTCGACAACGGCGACACCTCGGTCGGAAAATCGTAGACGAATGTCGGCTGGACCAGCGATGCCTCGACGAGCGTCTCGAAGATGGTCGTCGTGATCTTGCCCGGCCCGCTCTTGGGATCGATCGCCACGCCAAGGCGGGACGTCAGCGCCGTCGCCTTCTCGAGATCGCGAAAATCCGATTCGGCCACCGGCTCGCCAAGTTTCTTCGAGGCAGCCTCTGCCGCCGCCCGCCGAAGCGACACGCGCGCGAACGGCGCCCGCAGCGAGATCGTCTCCCCTTCGAACTCCACGTCTTCCCTGCCCACGGCAGACCCGGCGACAAAGGCCACCATCTCCTCGGTCATCGTCATCAGATCTTCGTAGTCGCTGTAGGCCTGATAGAACTCGAGCATCGTGAACTCGGGGTTGTGGCGTGTCGAGATGCCTTCGTTGCGAAAGTTGCGGTTGATCTCGTACACGCGCTCGAGGCCGCCGACCACGAGACGCTTCAGGTACAGCTCGGGCGCAATCCGCAGGTACAGATCGAGGTCGAGCGCGTTGTGGTGCGTCCGGAAGGGCCGCGCCATCGCGCCGCCGGCGATCGGCTGCATCATGGGGGTCTCGACTTCGAGATAGCCGCGCGCATCCAGAAACCCGCGGAGGGCGGCCATCACCTTGCTGCGCACCTGAAAGACCTCGCGCGCCTCGGGGTTCACGATCAGATCCAGGTACCGCTGGCGATAGCGGATCTCGACGTCCGTCAGGCCGTGCCACTTCTCGGGCAGCGGCACGTGGCACTTGGCGAGAAACTCGAGGCGCGACGCCCAGATCGTCAGCTCGTTCGTGCGCGTGCGGAAGAGGTGCCCTTCGACGCCGATGACGTCGCCGAAGTCGAGCAGCCGGAATACCTCGAAGTCGCGCTCTGACAGCGAGTCCTTCTTGATGTACAGCTGGATGCGCGACCGCCCATCGGACAGGACGAGGAAATTGGCCTTGCCGAAATTGCGGATCCCCAGGATGCGGCCGCTGGTGATCGTGCCGATGCGGGTCTCCTCGAGTTCGGGCCCCGCTTTGCCGCCGTGCGCCTGCAGGAGGTCCGAGATGGTGGCGGTGCGATCGAAGCGATGCGGATACGCATTGACGCCCAGCTCGGCGAGCTTCGTCAGATTGGCTCGGCGCTGCTGAACCTGTTCGTCTTCAGATGACATTCGCGCAGATCATATCGCACCGGCCGCCCAGGCAATGGCCTTGCCGAGATGATCCAGGAACAGCGCTTCCGAAAAACTCTCGGAGGTATGCCCGCCGGCCGTGTACCAGGACCGCCCGCCTTCGTACATGTGGGACCAGATGATCGGATGGTCTGGCGCCATCGTGCCGCCGGCGTACGTGCGCTCATCCAGGGTGGCCAGCACGGTGACGGTGCCGCGCGGATTGCTCGTGAAGTTGTACCACTCATCGCGCCGCGCCCACGCGCGCGGCAGCGACGCCGTTGACGGATGGCCCGCGTCTTCGATCTGAATGGTGGCGGTCTGAATGTCCGGATGGCCCGAGAAATAGGCGCCGACCAGCGCGCCATAGAACGGCCAGTCGTACTCGGTGTCGGAGGCCGAGTGGATGCCGACGAATCCGCCGCCTCGCCGGATGAACCGCTCGAAGGCCGCCTGCTCCGCCGCGTTCAGGATGTCGCCCGTCGTCGAGAGAAAGACGACGGCTTTCACGGTCGCGAGACGCTCGTCGGTCAACACGGCGGCATCCTCGCTGGCTTCAACATTGAACCCACGCTGCCGACCCAGCTGCTGCAGCGCCGCGATGCCCGCCGGAATCGAATCGTGCCTGAAACCCGACGTCTTTGAAAACACGAGAACGGAAAAAGCGGGCTGCACAGGCGACGGCCCGCGGGGAGGTTGTTGACGGCTACCGCAGGCAGTCGCGGCCAGCAGCAGTACCGCAATCGATCGCCCAATCACCTCTCACCCACTCGCCAGTTTCTTTTTGACCGCATCCAGGATGCCGTTGACGAATTTTGCCGACTCGTCTCCGCTGAACGTCTTCGCCAGCTCGAGCGCCTCGTTGATGACGACGTTGCGCGGCGTGCCCCCCTCGAGAAATTCCCCGATGGCCAGCCGGAGAATCAGGCGGTCGAGCGCGGCCATGCGCGACAGGCGCCAGTGCTCCGCCGTTTCGGCAATCAGCGGATCGATTTTCTCGAGGTTGCCGATCGTCGAGCGGACCAGTTGCTCGGCAAATGCGCGCACACTCTCGGGCGCGCCCTCCGCGCCCGGCATGTTCGCCGCCCAGAACGTGCGGAGCACCTCTTCGATATCCTGCTTCCCCACTTCCCACTGATACAGCATCTGCACGGCCGATTGGCGCGCGCGATGGCGGGTGCGATGCCGGGGTGGGACGCTGGTGTCGGGGGCACCGGTCATACGTCGATCCCGCGCGGCAGCTGCGGTTCGCGCAGCGCGCGCTGTAATGTCGCCATCTCGACCGCGGCGATGGCGGCTTCCCAGCCTTTGTTCGCGGGGCCGTCGCCCGCGCGCTCGAGCGCCTCCTCGACGGAGTTGGTGGTCAGCACGCCGAAGGTCATCGGCACCCCTGTGGCCGCCGCGGCGTCGGTGATGCCATGCGCGCAGGCCGACGCGATGTACTCGAAGTGCGCCGTCGCCCCCCGGATGAGGCAGCCGAGGCAGATCACGGCCGCGAACGTGCCGCGGCCCGCCGCGTCTTTCGCCGCGAAGGGGATCTCGAACGCCCCTGGCACCTTGATGACGCAGACATCATCGCCGGCCACGCCCGCGGACTTCAGCCCGGCGAGCGCGCCCGCTTGCAGCCGATCGGTCACGAAGTCGTTGAACTTCGCCACGACGACCGCGAATCTCAACCCCGCGCCTCTGCTGGAACCCTCGATCAGCATCACTTGTTACTTCTCACGTTTTGCTTCGTACTTCTTACTTTCCCTTGAACTCCGGCTTCCGCTTCTCCAGAAACGCCGTCGTGCCTTCCTTCATGTCTTCGGTCGTCGTCACCAGGCCGAAGAGCGCGGCTTCGAGCTGGCAGCCTTCCGCAAACGGCATGTCCAGGCCGCGATTGACGGCGTCCATCGCGTATCGCAGCGCCATCGGCGGCTTGGCCGCCAGCTCCGACGCGAGCGCGCGTGCCTCCGTCATCAGCGCCGCTGCCGGCACGACGCGATTCACCAGGCCACGGGCGAGCGCCTCGCCGGCGCCGATCGGCGCGCCCGTCAGGATCATCTCCATCGCTGTCGTCTTGCCGACGAGCCGCGCCAGCCGCTGCGTGCCCGCGAAGCCGGGAATCAGCCCCAGGTTGATTTCGGGCTGGCCGAAACGGGCGCTGTCGGCCGCGAGCCGCAGCGTGCACGCCATCGCCAGCTCGCAGCCGCCGCCCAGCGCGAAGCCGTTGACGGCGGCGATGACCGGCTTGCCGAGCCGCTCGATCAGGTCGAACACCTGCTGCCCGCGAAGCGCCCGGTCCCGCGCGCCTTCGGGCGTGTCGCGCGCAACTTCGTTGATGTCCGCCCCGGCCACGAACGCCTTGTCGCCGGCGCCGGTCACGATGACGCAGCGGATGGAATCGTCGTGTTGAAAATCAAGGAAGGCCTGCCGAAGCTCATCGAGCGTCGCCGCGTCGAGCGCGTTCAGGCGCTGGGGGCGCTGAACCGTGAGCACGGCCACGCCGGGCTCACGCTGGACGAGCAGGTTGTCAAAGGACATCGCGTGTCTCGAAACGACGTCTGATTATACTCCACGCCCCCACGCCGCTCGCCCCCACGACCGACCCGATCGCGTCGGCCAGCATGTCGAGCCGGTCGAACGAGCGGCCCGGCACGAACAGCTGATGGTATTCGTCGGTGACCCCGTAGAACGACGAGAGCGCGATCGCCCCGCAGACGGCCCGCCACGTCACGTGCCGCAGGCGTCCCGCGGCGAATGCGCGCGCGGCCAGCGCGCCGAGTCCGGCGTAGGCGGCGATGTGCACGTCGTAGAACGAGAAATCCCCCGGTGGCGAGGGGAGCGTGGAGAGGGAAGAGAATCCAAACAGCATCGCCATGTAGGCGATGACCGGCAGCCAGCGCGACACTAGATCGGGAACGGAACCATCAGCCAGCTCAGCACGACCGCCGCCGCGATCATGGCGCCGAACATCTTCGCCCCGAGCACGACCTGCGCGCCGGCGTCCTCGCGCATCAAGCCGGCAAACACGGCCGAGACGCACAGCGAGAACATCAGCATCAGCACGAAGTGGCTCTGCATGACTATGGACGATGGACCATGGACTATTTCCGTCCCTTCGAAATGTCGAAGGCGTCGATGACGACGAGCGCGTTCAGCAGTCCGGCGACGATCAGAAAGGTGTTGCCGTATTCGTAGGTCACCGCGATCACATTGCCCGCGCCCTGGCCCATGGCGCGCGCCATGAAATACGGCACGCCGATGCCGAGGTTCGCGAGCGCCGCGAGCGCCACGAGCGGCTGGGACCACTC
>Ga0163144_10023103_pt1 | contig 12294 bp, 10 predicted proteins | sample OliLak19BULKMAT1_FD_123175 | JGI IMG/M metagenome (GOLD analysis project Ga0163144, IMG submission 123175) | Freshwater microbial mat bacterial communities from Lake Vanda, McMurdo Dry Valleys, Antarctica - Oligotrophic Lake LV.19.BULKMAT1 | ecosystem: Environmental > Aquatic > Freshwater >... | reverse complement strand
TGCTTTCATAAATGACAATAGTAAAGACAAAGATTATTTGGGTTTGAAGTATTATTTATATTAAAAATTATTCGAAATACATAAAATCTTTTTTAGTAAGACACTAAAAACAAACTAATCATTGTTAGTTATTAAAATGCTCATTATCAGACGATTAATAACTTATGATTTATAACTCACCTAATGATATATTAGTAAAAAAATAGAAATAAATTACTAAACCTAGTAGTTGGTAATGCAAAGTACTGAAATATTTTTTAATAAAGCAAATATTTTCAAAATAAAGATACAATATTTATTAAAAGGGTTGCTTGAGAGAAATTATATTTTTTATTTCACTTGAGATTTATTAATAGTTTTGAAGATAAAATACTGGATTTACGCATCAATTTTTGAAAATAGTAATGTGTGAAAAAGTGATTTATCATAAATCTAATGTAATCTTTACCACAAAACACTATTTTGGTAATATCTTTGATTCATTAGCATAAATCAATCTTCAGAATTGATAAAGAATGAATAAAAAATACTTTGTTTTTTTACTATGTATTGGGTTTTTAATTGGACTTCTTAGCTGTCAAAAAGAGGAGAAGGTTATTAAAGTAGGGGTTTTGCACTCTTTTACTGGCACGATGTCTATTAGTGAGAAAGCTGTAGCAGATGCTACGCTCTTGGCAATAGAAGAAATCAATGCAGCAGGAGGTTTACTTGGCAAAAAAATAGTTCCTATTATCTATGATGGTAAATCAGATGCTAATTATTTTGCCTTACAAGCCGAAAAGCTCATTAACCAAGAAAAAGTAGAGGTTGTTTTTGGTTGTTGGACATCAGCAAGTCGCAAAACGGTCAAGCCTGTATTTGAAAAAAATAATCATCTTTTGTTTTACCCTGTTCAGTATGAGGGCTTAGAGCAATCACCTAATATAGTCTATACAGGTGCTGCTCCTAATCAACAAATAATCCCAGCTACTAAGTGGGCTTTTGACCATTTGGGTAAGCGTTTTTTTATAGTAGGCTCTGATTATGTCTTTCCTCGCACGGCTTCTGCCATTATGCAAGACCTGATAGGCGAGCTAGGAGGAGAAGTAGTAGGAGATGAATACATTTTACTTGGGAGCCAGGAAGTGAAACCGATGATAGATAAAATAGTGGCACTTAAGCCTGATGTGATTTTAAATAATATCAATGGAGATTCAAATATTGCTTTTTTTCAAGCACTGAGAAAAGCAGGCATTAGCCCTGAGGTAATTCCTACTTTTTCGTTTAGTATTGCAGAAGATGAGCTGAGGAGTTTAGAAGTAAATAAAATGATTGGAGATTATGTAGCTTGGAATTATTTTCAGAGTATAAAAACTCCAGAAAATAAAGCATTTGTAAAAAACTACCAAGCCAAATATGGCAAAGAACGTGTTACGGATGATCCCATAGAAGCAGGCTATATCAGTGTCTATCTTTGGGCAGAGGCAGTCAAAGAAGCAGGTACTACAAACATAAATGAAGTAAGACAAAAATTACCAAGCAGTAGCTTTCAAGCACCTGGGGGCTTAGTGTATATTGATGCTGAGACACAGCATACTTGGAAAACAGTACATATTGGACGCATTCAAAAAGACGGTCAGATACAAATTATTTGGAGTTCACATAAACCTGTTCAGCCCAGACCCTTTCCAGATAGCCGCTCTAAACAAGCTTGGAAAGATTTTTTGGAGATACTTTATAAGAATTGGAATCAACAATGGGCAAACCTAGGAAATTGAAAAATAAAGAATCTTTTTTTGTTAAGATTCGAAAACGAATCGCATTCCAATTACTTTTTTGGTTTTTGGTCATAGAGTTTCCTGTGCAGTGTGTGCTGGTCTATGTCAGCTATTGGAATGCTCGTAGCATTATTCAAGAAGAGTCTATCAATAATCTCTCTGCAATCTCAGAAAGACAGGTAAAAGCGATTAATATTTTTTTTCAGCAAGCACTCAAAGACGTAGAGTTATTGGCTAGTACTCCAGACATGTATAAGACAACCTATGATTATCAGACACTAAGAGATACTTCTTCTATTGAGAAAGAAGCCAAATTTGATTCTCTTCACAGAGGCTTTTTGATGAAATACCAAGAAACTTTTGATTTTGACGATTTGTGGGTTGTTTCACCTACTGGCAAAGTACAGTTTGCTAGTGTAGAACAAGGAATGAAAGGGGAAATGCTCCAATCTAAGAAATGGCAAAATACAACTGTCGGGAGAGTTTTTGAGCGAGCTAATATTTTATTACAGGCTGATTTTTCAGATTTTTCATTAAATACTAAGAATAGAGGTGCACTTTACATTGCTTCACCCATCCGAAATGCCCAAAAACGGTTTGTAGGAGTGTTGATTGTTCAGATTAATAATCAAAATATAGAAAAGGCAATCAATGATTATACAGGGCTAGGTGAAACAGGTGAGAGTATTTTATTGACTAAATTTAAAGAAGAAGCCCTTTTTGTAAATAATACCAGACACGCACCTGATGCTGCATTCAAAAAAACAATCTCACTTAATCAAGATGCTAATCAAATCATTGCTGAAAGCCTAAAAGGAAAGAATGGTAGTGGGATGATGATTGATTACAGAGGAGAAGAAGTACTTGCAAAATGGGTGTATGTACCTTCATTACGCAGTGCTTTAATAGTAAAACTAGATACTGAAGAAGCTTTTAGTTCTGTACAGGTATTGAGAAATATTCTGTTTGTGATTGTATTGGTTACATTGACCTTAGTGATTTTGGCAGCATTTTCAGTAGCAGAGTCATTTAGCAGACCTATCCGAAAACTTACGCTATTTACTAGGCAAGTAGCCCTAGGTAAATTAGATGAACAAGTAAATATCGCTTCTACCAATGAGATAGGAGAGTTGGCTGATTCTTTTAATCAAATGGTTAATAACCTTCAAAAGTCAAGAGATGAACTCCAAGACTATGCCCAAAACTTAGAGCAGAAAGTGGCAGAACGCACTGAAGAACTTCAGGCTATGAATGAGGAAATTAATCAGTCAAATGAAGAACTTAGCTCTACGCTTGATTTTGTAAACCGACAGAAAGCCGAAATTGAGAAGAATAACAATGACATGCTCTCAAGTCTTAATTATGCCAAGCGTATTCAGGAGGCATATTTGCCATCTAGTGAAAAGATTGCTTACTTGTTCTCTGATTATTTTGTGATGCTTAAGCCTAGAGACATCGTTTCAGGTGATTTTTACTGGTATCATCAGATTAATCCAGATGAAGGCATTTTAGCGGTAGGAGACTGCACAGGTCATGGTGTACCAGGTGCATTCATGAGTATTTTAGGCAATGATATTCTCAACAGTATTGTGATACAAGACGGCTGTATTGAGGTTGATTTAATTCTGAATAACCTACACAGTGGAATCAGAAAATCTCTACGCCAAAAAGAAACAGGAAGCAAAGATGGAATGGATATTACCATCATTAAGGTAGATTTAAAGGGAAGAGTTTTACATTTTGCAGGTGCACAAAATCCAATGGTATTAATTCAAGATGAAAGAAAATATTTTATAAGAGGGAGTAAAATGGGTATAGGAGGAGTACAGAGAGAAAAAGAAAGGATTTTTGAAAAGCATACATTTCCTCTTATCTCAGATACCATAATTTATCTTTACTCAGATGGCTTTCAAGATCAGTTTGGTGGTTTAGACAATAGAAAATTTTTAGGAAAGAGATTTAGAGAGTTACTTTATGATATACACCTAAAGCCTATGGACGAGCAGAAAGATATTCTGGACCAAACCTTCAAAGATTGGAAACAAGCTTATAAACAACTAGATGATGTATTAGTAGTAGGTGTGAAAATTGAAATATAGTTCTTTCTTAGTTTGTACTTTAATTTTATTATGAAGAACTGATTATCAAAATCTTATTAAGACAACTCATCACTCATCATTTATAACTCATCACTCAAGGGACTCATTATCAGATTATTGCAAACTTACAATCTACAACCCATTTCTCACCTAGTAAAGATAAAACTTCTCGTGGTGTAAATAACTTTCATTGAGCCAAAGGATTGCTTTTGATTCTGATTTAAAACTTCTAATCCAGCGAAATCCCATTTCTTGAAGGCTCTTTTTGCGTTTGGCAAGATAGGCTTTGATTTGTGATTCTTCGGTTTTGGTGGCAACGTAATATACAGACATTTATAGGGGGGATTGGTTATAATTAGTTTAAAAAGACTTTGATTTTATAAGCCTTCGCTAATACAAACGGTCGAAAGCAATAAAAATTTGCGTAGGGTGATTGTTATTTATAATGACAAATAATGTTTTTCATTTCAAAACCCTATCTTTAAATCCTAAAAAGACTAAAACCAACTGAGGTAAGCTCCAGCAACATAGACTACATAGAGAGCCATCAAAAAACATCCAAAAAGCCTTGTAGCTTTAAATCTTAATACTATCAGTAAGCCAATCACCAGAATAAGAGAGAAAAACAATAAAATTACAGAAGAACTAATTTGACTTCCTCCCAAATTAGTGAGTGAATCTCCTTTGATTAAAATATAAATCAGCACTGGAAAGCCCAAACTCATCAATATATCAAAGATATTACTTCCTATAGCATTGGCAATTGCCATATCTCCACGCCCTTGTTTAGAAACTATTGCCGAAGATATCATCTCAGGAATAGATGTGCCACCAGCCAAAATGGTGAGTGCTACGATAGCAGGAGGAATCCCGAGAATGCTAGCAAACTGCTCAGCGGCTATCACCAGCCAATAGCAAGAATACCCAATAATACTAAGAGAAATTAAAAATACTGGGATAGTCCACTTTTGATGTTTTTCTACATCAGGTAGAATCCCTAAGACCAAATCAATCGGATAATTAATAGTTTTGCGAAGTATCACGAATGCGTTCTTACGGGGTTTTTTTTCTTCTTTTTCTAATCCTTTTTCTATATTAAGCATAGGCTGAGGTATCTCAGTATCTTGGCTTGAGGCATCTAGGTTTTCTTCTTTGACATAAATAGTCCAGAGAAAAAGACAAAATAAATAAAAAACATAAAAGCCTACAAAGCTAAGTGCTTCATAAAAAGTAAGTTTGTCATCTTGAATAAACCAAAGCAACATTGCTATAGAGATTGCATAAAAAAAGCTATCTCTCGCTATGGGTCGCCAGTTGAGCTGAGAAGTACGCACAAAAGCAGCAAAGCCAATCACCACCAATATCTGAAAAATAGCCGAACCCACAATCGTACCTATCCCTGTGGCTGGGTTTGCACCCTCTAAAAATAAAGAGAATAAGGCAGTAGATATTTCGGGAGTGCTAGTTCCAAAAGCTAGTAAAGTAGCTCCTGCGACACTTTCAGGCATTTTGAGCCAATGAGCAATGTTGTCTAAGCTTTTGATAAAGTGCTTATCAACCACCTCAGACATAATATATAGACTAATAAAAATGATGAGTAAAGAAAGCCAAATAGACATAAATTTTCTTAATGGTAAATGATGATTAGCTTGTTTTAAGAGGATTTCTTAAAAAATCAATTCTTATATTTTATGTTTTAACAAAACTTCATCCAAAAATAGAATATATTTTCGGATTCATTAAAATTATTTGTAGATAATGTTGATTTATTAATGAAATGTTAAAACTACTTCAGTCTTTCTCTAACGTATTTTTTTTAAAAAGTTTTCTTTGATGAGTAACATAGAAAGTTAAATAACATAATTTACTTTTTTTTTGTACGCAATCTGTTGATTATCAATAGATTATTACTTACTTGTTAATTTTAAGGAATCTATTTAAAGCGATATAGGTAGATGTCAAACAATTTCTTTCTTAAAGGCGTACACTCAAGTATTATTAACAATTAATTTTTTACTTACAATGCAAAACACACATAAAGTATTTAACCTCATCATTCTGGATGAGAGTGGTTCTATGGAGTCTATCAAAAAAACCATCATTGAAGGCTTTAATGAAGTAGTTCAAACCGTTCAAGGCGTAGCAGCACAATACCCTGAGCAGGAGCATCGTATTTCGCTCGTCAGTTTTAATGGCTTAGGAATCAAGACAATTCATCATAATGAACTAGTAACCGAACTAACTGCAATAGATGATGCCAAATATCAACCTGCCGCTTCTACTCCTCTTTATGATGCCATGGGAGAAGGAATAGCCACTCTCCGAAGAGAAGTAGAGAAATTGGACAGATACAATGTATTGGTTACTATCCTCACAGACGGAGAAGAAAATGCTTCAAAAGAATACAACGGTAAAGCCATCAAGACATTGATAGAAGAGTTAAAAGAAAAAAACTGGACTTTTACGTACATAGGTGCTAACCATGATGTAGAGAAATTTGCGCTGACACTTTCTATCACCAATACCATGACATTTCAGGCAAATGAAGGAAGCATGCAAGATATGTTTGCCAAAGAGAAAAAAGCAAGAAACCTATATAGCAAAAATATCCGTGACAATAAAAGCACTACCGATAATTTTTATAAAGACGATGATGATAAATTAGTCTAAAGAAAATGAGTGATGAGTTATAAATAGAGTTGTTACTTTTTGATTTTCAATTATTTATGTCAATTTTTTATTTGAGAATCTTAGAATGATAAGCTTTGCTGCCTAACACAGGAGCTTTTCGTAAGCAATTCCCTATGTTTTCTATGTATCTATGTGGTTATAAAAAAAGTAAAGTATTGATAACCAGTGTGTAACAGCTCTAATGATGAGTAGCTTATTTAACTCAATTGAATACTTTATTTTTAATGCTATACTAAAAAAGATGATTTATAAATTACCTTCATCTGCAAAGCTGTAATAACTTTCATTGGTGCAAATAATGTGGTCAAGCACGCTAATATCTAAAAGTTTACCACCTTCTTTCATTTTTTGAGTGATTTGCTCATCAGCAGCACTAGGTCTAAGGTTTCCTGAGGGATGATTATGAGCCAATATCACTGCACTTGCTACTTCTTCTAAGGCACGTTTAAAAATCAGCTTGGGGTCAGCTACGGTACCAGAAACGCCTCCAAAACTCATTCTGTCAGTTTTGAGAACAACATTGCCTTTGTTTAAAAAAATCACCCAAAACTCCTCATGGTGTAAGTCTAAGATGTGGGGTTTGATGATATTGTAAGCATCCTTTGAGCTAGTAATTTGTATTCTTTTAGTGGGCTCACTTTCTTTACGCCTTCTTCCTAGCTCTAAGGCACTTATAATGGTGATAGCTTTGGCTTCTCCAATTCCTTTAAATTTTTCTAAGTCTTTCATAGAAAATTTTGCTAGCTCATTGAGACTGTTTGAAGCTTTACTTAAGATTTGTTTGGATAGCTCCACAGCACTCACTGAGACTGTGCCAGAGCCTATCAAAATTGCTAATAACTCAGCATCAGAAAGGGCTAATTTACCCTTATCTCTTAGCTTTTCACGTGGTCGGTCGCTTTCTGCCCAATGTGTAATGGGAAGATAGCCAGGGCTGTCATTGAGTTGATCCATAAAGCAAGACTTATTAAGTAATGAGCTATAAATAATGAGTGATGAGTTATTTTAGTAAGTATTTGATAATCAGTTTTTTATAATAAGATTAAAATATAAACTAATTTTGACCATCTACTCAGTTAATTTAAGTTCAACACAAAATTAAACAATAAGCTTTAAAAAATACATCTCCCTAAACCATAAAAAAAATACACCTCTCTTGAAGGGGTGTATTTTTACACTGTAATGTGTAATATGATACTAAGCTAAGCTATTTACAAACTTGGCTAGTTTTGATTTGTTATTAGCAGCCTTGTTTTTGTGAATTACATTTTTGCGGGCTAAACGGTCAAGCATAGCAGATACTTTTTGAAAAAGTGGAAGTGCAACTTCTTTCTCTTTAGTATCACGTAGTTTTTTAATAAAAGTACGAGTAGTTTTTGCTTGGTAACGGTTACGCAAACGACGACGCTTGCTAGAGCGTATGCGCTTAAGAGCAGATTTATGGTTTGCCATAATATTTATGTATTTATTTAAACGGACAAATGATTAATTCCTGAATAAGTTTGCAAAGATAGTATATTGTTAAAAAAATAGCAATTTTTTCTTTGATACTTATTCATACTCTGAAAATAAATGTTTCTCAGACACCTCAAAAAAATATAATATCTAAGGATTGTTGAAATAGTTATACTTCGTCTAAAAGAATATTTTTTTGTTTCTATTTTAATTTTCTTAGAAAAGTACAATTTACAAATTATAAAATATTAATCTCAATCTTTTTTTGATGTGTTTTTGATTTTTTTTCAATGATTAGTTTAATTTAAAATAAATCCTTACTAGGTTTGTAGTGTAGATATAATTAAATCTTAAAAATATGAAAAATACAACTAAAACTGCCACAACTCCTAAAGTTTCTCAAACTGAAGCTAAAGCTACTGAAAGTATAAAAACTGCTTTTGATACATTGCTAGAAACACAAACTAAATTAGTAAATGGTTTTGTAGAAAGTTCTAAGCAATTTGCTGACTCTTTCAAAGCTACTGAAACTATCGAAAAATCTCGTGAGATGCTTAACGAATGGTTAGAGAAGCAACAAGTCAAAATAGAGGATTCTGTTGAAGGCTTGAAAAAACAAGTTAAATTCGAAAGTGCTCCTGTATTAGTAAAAGAAAGCGTAGAAGCTCAACAAGAATTAGGAAAAGAGTGGTTTTCTGCTCTAGTACTTACTCTTAAGTCAAAAGACTCTAAAGAATTACAAGAAATCTTAACTGCTAACGTACAGAAATTACAAGACAACGTGAAAGAAGTAAGCAACTACTGGGTTGAAAACTTTGGCAAGCCTGTAAATATGAACGAAGTATTTACTACTGATTACGCTGTTGATGTAACTAAGAAATTAGTAGATATGTGGAAGCCTGCTAAAATCTAATTTTGATTTTAAGTAAGTTCTATTAAAAAAACGCATTCACTAAAAAGTGAATGTTTTTTTTGATTTTTATTATCTTAATTTTCTAAAAATAGAATTATCTCCTTCTAAGCGATTGACTATAGAATTAATCTGAGCTTTCATCTTACGAGTACTGTTGTCGCTAAAAGTAACTTTTCGACTTGATTGAAAACCTTCATTAGGATTTATTTTTGTGTTTTCTTGGTCTTTAATACTTTCATCATAAATTTCTAATAATTTTTGAAATTCTTTTCCCATATTCATCAGCACATCACAATTTTTTGATAGTTTACACAGCAAGCGTACAGTTTCTTCTTCATCAGCAATCTCTATCAATACATCAGCATTTTCTTTGTAAAGCACTTCGCCTACTAATTTTTGTAGATTTTTTGCCCAATCATAGATACTAAAATCAGCCTCTATATTCATTCCTGTTTGTTGATTTTGGATACAATCTTGTACCACTTTATCAGCCTGACGTGCATGTTTTATATCTGACTTGTCTTGGGCTGTCAGAAATTGAAAGTTGAAAATAAGCATTGAAAAGGCTAAAATTACATTTAATTTGTTTGACATACGTTTTTTTTAATTTGTTTTGAGATTAACTATTTATAAAATCAATAAACCCCTCATGATGTTGGCTCAGTTTCTAAAAGTTCCTCATTTGATACACACTTTCATTGACCTTCAAAAAAGATTTTCTTATCAACAGAAATTTACTCAAGCATTTTTGCAAAAATACCAAAACTGGCAGCCCAATGACGGCTCTTTCCAAAAAAAAGATATGCGTAGAATGCGTGATTATCCACTACAATTCATTGTTTTTTTTGCAGATTTTTTTGCTCTAATGAGGCAACAACCACTAAGCTCTCTCGAGCGACAAAAATTGACTACTTATGCTGCTTTGCTGTGCTTGTATGATGATTTTTTTGATGAAAACGAACTCAGTACTCAAGAGATATGGATGCTTTACCAAGATCCTCAATCATTTGAAGCACAAAGTACCAAACAAGCCATCTGCAGGGATTTACTGATAGATTTATTTAGAATGTATCCTAAGAATCAGCATTTTGAAGAAACCTTTTATAAATTTCATCAAAACCAAGAAATCAGCAAGAAGCAATACCAAGGACATCATTTAGATAAGGGTATTATTCGGCAGATTAGTTTTGATAAAGGAGGATACGCACTTTTACTTTCACGTCTTTTGATGGAGCATCCACTAGAAGAAGGAGAGGGGGAAACTGTTTATCAGCTAGGAGCTTGGTTTCAGATACTGGATGATATTGTGGATATAGCCAAAGACAGAAGGGAGCAAATGGCTACACTTGTTACTATTTGTACTAAGATAGAGCAAATAGAACAGGAATTGGAACAACAGACAGAGATAACCTTTAATCTTCTAAAACATTTAAAATATACAGAGTCTTCCAAAAAAGAAGCTTTGTATAGATTTCAGATTATAGGTACAAGTGGTCTAGTACATCTCAAAAGACTTAAAAAGCTACAAGGTATGGGTGATTTTCAAATCAATCAATATCCTGAAAAAGAAATTCAATGGATAGAAACTCGTTGGGAAAACTACCAACAAGGCTTGAAGTTTTTACTCAAATACTGATTTTAAGAGTATTTTTTATTTTGAAGGTTTTCTTATGTTTATTCTAAAATAGTAAGTGATAATATGTAAAGCCAAGTATTTTGATTAATTTTGGAATTGATAAAGTGTTTATATACAGAGATTAAAAGCCAACAGACCTCTAAAATAAGACTAAAAATAAAACCAATAGTTATATGCAGTTATCGGAAAAAATAAAATCATTAGCCCAAAAATATACACCCGAAGTAGTGGCACATCGCAGGCATTTGCACGCAAATCCTGAGCTTTCATTCCAAGAGTATAACACAATGGCTTATGTAGCTTCACAGCTTAAAGAAATGGGATTAGAGCCTCAGACAGGGATAGCAGATACAGGCTTGGTAGTACTTATAGAAGGTAAAAATCCATATAGTCAGACACTTGCACTTCGTGCAGATATGGATGCTTTGCCTATTAAAGAAGCCAATGATGTTCCTTATAAATCAACCAATGAAGGTGTAATGCATGCTTGTGGGCATGATGCTCACACAGCATCTTTGCTTGGTACAGCTCATATTTTACATCAAGTCCGTGAAGAATTTGAGGGGACAGTCAAATTAGTATTTCAGCCAGGGGAAGAGAAGTTTCCTGGAGGTGCATCACTCATGATTAAAGAAGGAGTATTAGAAGCCCAAGGCAAAACACTAGCTCCCAAAAGCATGATAGGGCAACACGTAATGCCTTTTATTCCTGCTGGTAAAGTAGGCTTTCGTGAAGGACTGTATATGGCAAGTGCTGATGAAATCTATATGACCGTAAAAGGTAAGGGAGGGCATGGGGCAATGCCTGAAAACACAGTAGATCCTGTCATTATTACGGCACATATTTTAGTAGCCTTACAACAGATTATCAGCCGCAACTGTAGCCCTAAACTACCTTCTGTGCTTTCATTCGGAAAAGTAATCGCACAAGGTGCTACTAATATCATCCCTAATGATGTATATGTAGAAGGCACTTTCAGGACTTATGATGAAGCATGGCGAAAAGATGCACATCAAAGAATAAAAAAAATGGCTCGTGGAATAGCCGAATCTATGGGGGCAACTTGTGAGATAGAAGTACAAGTAGGATACCCACACCTTAAGAATCACCCAGAACTCACCAAGCGACTCCGTAGCTATGCCGTAAGCTATCTAGGAGAAGAGAATGTATTAGATTTAGATTTATGGCTTGCAGGAGAAGATTTTGCTTACTATTCTCAACAGGTTGATTCTTCCTTTTACAGACTAGGCACTCGAAATGAGGCAAGAGGAATCATATCTTCTGTCCATACGCCTACCTTTGATATAGACGAATCTGCCCTCGAGCTAGGTTGTGGATTGATGGCTTGGCTGGCAATCCAAGAGCTTGCACAAGTTTAGTCAATATTAAGTAAATATGAAGCTATATTAAATTGTGGTTAAGTTTTATCTTTAAAGGGGTTGATTTTGCATAACCTATTATATTTTAGATAGGTTTGCAAAATAATCAGAAATCCTATCCCATTTTGATTGTGTAAAGAAAGAAAATTGTGATGATGGCTCAGCAAAGAAAACAGTATTTTTTGTTTTCAATAAGTTTATTTTTTCTGTTAGTAGCTTTTTTGATAAGTGTACAATGGATGGTTTTGTCGTTTCGATTCCTCAATCGCAATGTCATTGAGCAAATCATTATAGCTACTTCTAATCCATTCACAAGTTTATTTATAGGTTTACTTGTTACTGCACTCATTCAAAGTAGCTCTAC
>Ga0163144_10023102_pt1 | contig 12294 bp, 7 predicted proteins | sample OliLak19BULKMAT1_FD_123175 | JGI IMG/M metagenome (GOLD analysis project Ga0163144, IMG submission 123175) | Freshwater microbial mat bacterial communities from Lake Vanda, McMurdo Dry Valleys, Antarctica - Oligotrophic Lake LV.19.BULKMAT1 | ecosystem: Environmental > Aquatic > Freshwater > Lake... | reverse complement strand
GGCAGCCATTTCTGACTTAATTTGTGTGAGGTAGCGGCTCTGCTCTGTGCCACCCAAGCTCGCCCCCGATGAAGTTGGATAAATCAAAAATATTTCTTTGGCGTGATGAAACAAGCGGAAAAACGTAAAAGCATAAGACGCATCGCCCTCAATGTGCGTGGGGATTTTGAAGCGCACCCGCACATCAAAGGGAATCACCGAACCAATCATTTTGCCTTTGGGTAGCACGCCCTCGTTGCAGGAAGGAATAATGACCGTTTCGAAGTCTAAGGTACGAGATTCGAGCATCCCCATAATTTGGACAGGGCTAAGTGGCTCGCCTGTGAAAGGAACGGCAGCATTGCGGATATTTTCATACAAAAACTGCTTGAAAGTCCTGATAGTCAGTTCGTTCTTTTTCTCTCCCAAAATATCATTGATGCGGTTGAGCATGGTGTAGAACTGCAACAAATATTCATTTTCCAAGACGTTATGCTCGTCATCAAACAAATCTGCCAATACTTCTACCAAGTCAAAAAGTGTTTGGATAGCATTAGGAACAGCTTTTTTGTCGCCATCTTTTTTCCAAAAACAGAAAATCTTTTTGTAGAACGGCAGCGATTGCCCCCACTCGTCTGTAAGTTCGTAAAGAGGAATATAAATTAAATTTTCTTTTTGTATTTTTTCAAGATGTTCCTGAATTTTGTCATAGTTCCCTTTTTGGACTGCCGTTTTTTCCAACTCTTTTACTTCTTTGTCCAATTCTTTGATTCTTTCGGTGGTATCTTTCACTATTTCAAAGAGTTTTGCATCTTTGCTTTTAGAATATTGGATAAAAGGATGCCTTAAAATCTTGATAATATCTTTGTAATATACTTTGACATATTTTTCTCCATTTTGCTCTATAATTTGCAAATTTTCTTGGAAAGAAAATAGGTTATCTATGAGGTAGAAAAGTGGCGTTTTGTCGATAGACAAGCCCATTGTTACGTTCAGGTGTTCTTTGAGTGTCAAGCCTTTGCTATCTTTTTCGGCTACAGGCAGCGAGTGCAGTACGGGCATGAGCATTGTTTCGTCAGGCAAGACAATGCCTATTCGATTGATAGATTCTTTGAAGGCTTTTTCTTCTCCATTTTCCACAATTTGGGCTAATTTTTTCTCTAAAATATCACCAATCAGTTTTGCTTGCGTAACCTTATTGCTCACACTCAAAATATGAATTTTCTTAGGTTCGCTGCTTATCCGATTGCCTATCCACTTAAAATTTTCCTTGCCTATCCATTCGGCGTACTGTCGGAGGTAATGCCCCGCTTCATTGCCTTTGTTTGCAAAATAATAACTATCTACCTCCCAATAAAAATCTGCTTTCCCCTGTGCATAAAACTCCTGCATGAGCTTTTCCTCTACTTTGGCAAGCTGATTAAAGCCAATAAAAAGGACTGTATTTACCTCACTTTCACTTACATACTTCTTAATATTTTCCACTACTTTGCGGAAAGCCAAGCCTTGATAAGCGGTATTTTTTTCGAGCAATCGTTTCTTAAAATCGTTGTAAGTATCTTTCAAATATCCCCAAAAAGCGTAGTAATCTTGCGTATTTGGGCTATCATCTACTTTGGCTTGAATTTTTGCTTTTTCCGCCTCAAACTCCTCATTTTCAAACTCTTTCAAGTCAGCAATATATGCTTCGTCTTCGATGCCCAAATTTTCCATTGCCCAGCGTTCTATTGCTTTTGACTCTGCCAAATAATCAAAGAATGCATCAGGGTTCACCAAATTCATATCTATCATATTGAAGTCATTGAGCAAGGACGAACCTAACGGCACAAATTTTTCCAAACTTCCTGCTTCTTCTGCCTGCACTGTCTTAGTGAAACTTTCGTACAAATCAAAGAGAAGTGTAACACTATCAGCGACTTCTACATCTGCAATCTTTCGCACAAAGTCATTGATAGACATGATTTCGGGTGCAATGAACGACTGCTCGGCTATCTGTGCCAAATAGTGCTTCATGTATAGGCAAGCCCGGTTGGTTGGCAAAACCAAGTGAATAGTAGGGAGTGTGCTTTTGTACTTTTTGAGTATCTCGGCGGCTACTTGCTGGAGAAAGGGTAATTGCATATTTTTTTATTTGATAATTTCTAAATAATTCACGCCTAAAACTTTATTGGTATTTGTGCCAATCACTATTTTATATTTGCCCGACTCTCTGTAGTTAGATTTGATATAAGTATATTCCCAGTCAGCCTTCACTGCAAATTTATCACTACTTAGCAAACTGCTATAATCTTTTCCATTATACTTATAAATAGTATGCGAAATACTACTACAATTCATTGGATATGAAGTTTTTATGAAAGAATAAATATCTATTCCTCCTTTTATTTTCAGCTTAAATTTGTTTTTGTAGTCTATAGGCAAATCTACCGAATCTATTTGTTCACAAAAAACGATATTAGTTTTGAAACTAATAGAGAGAAAAGCATGGCTAATTTCCTTTTTCTCCACATCAGCAAATGCTACCCGATAGCTGCCTTCTTTGGTAAAGAGGTAGCTGCAATACGCCATTTTAGTACTATCTTTTTCGATGCCAATGCGATATGTATCAAACTCTTTATAAGTACCATTGCTTTCTTTTTTGTCTATAAAAGCATATAACTTTGGCTTGGGAATCGCTTGATTGCTTTGGAAAATAAGTACCACCTTACTGCCTTTGATGAGGTCTATCTGATAGGTATTTTGGCAAGCGGAAAAATTGCCCAAACTATCTATTTTTTCTGCAAAAATGATTTTTTGGGCAAAGGATATTGACAGCAATGACAAAAAGAGTATAATAAAAACGGTACAAGATTTTGCCATTTTTTTAATGTGCTATTTTTTTACTTTTATCACCACACTATTCTTGTTAATAATAGATTCGAGCTTTGAAAGTGGAATTTTGGATACCTGAGGGCCTGCCGCATACGATGCTACGGCGTAGGGGTCAAACAAAATATTCAAGCTATCACGCAAGATAGTAAATTTGGAAAAGTTGTCCTCTTTGGGTTCTGTGCCTAAGCCGATAGACTCTTCGTCCGTACCCATCTCGTCCTTCCTCAAATTTAACTCTGCTGCGGTGAGTGTAGAAATTTGCCCCAAATAATCACTATTTTCGACAAATATATCTTTTAAAGTAAGCTTTTTATTGGCTGCTACGTCAAAATGTATCATCTTTCTGGAAGGCATTCCGTGCGCCCCGCCCGCATATATATCAAAACCAAACTCAATTTCTATATACTCAGGAGTCTGATAGCGAATAAAGTAGCCAATAAATAGCGAACGCCCAAGAGTGTTAGCCATACCCTTATACATTTCCTTTTCTTTGTCTGCTACCATGATGGTGTCTATCTTGTCTGTGGCACTCCCATCTATCCCGTCCGCCTCATTTTTAAAACCAGAGATAGTAGTATCTATCATGGTTTTAATCATACTGTTTAGAGATGCGGTAGTCTGCTCATTACCCACATTTTTGAACTGTGGATAGGCTACATCAAGCACTACCTCGCCCTCTGTGAGTAGTTCTTTTTTCATGGAAAGAGCTACCTTTTTCTTAGTTTTCTTCATTTTAACCTCCTCTACAGTAGGAGAAGGCAAATTTGTTTCTGCGTTTTTCTTACCTGCACAAGCTATCAGGCTAAAAAAAGCAAGAATAAATAGATAATTTTTTACAGAATAAATTTTCATGTTTTGGATAGGTTTTTCTCAAAATTAGAAGAAATGTATAAATAAACAAAGTGATAGCTCAAAAGCTATCGTTTTTATTTGAAAAATATTTTTTTACTTGGGAATAATCTGAAAGTCATCAAAGGCAATTTGCTGCTTCCCACAGCAGCGCATCCCGATACGGGCAATAGAAAAGTTATATGCTAAGTCAAATTGGTCAATGAGTATGTCATTCACAAAATATTTGCAATAGCGATTTCTAATCTCCGCTCGCAAAGTAACTGGAGGCTTGCTCTTGTCGTTTAGAATTTTGGTTTCCGTATAAGTGCCTGTGTGTGTCCATGCATCTGCTTGGTGTAAATTCCATCTTGCTTTGCCATTATTTTTGAAATCAAAAGTATAGTAATTATTGTCGTCTTGGGAAATGATTATCCCAAAGTTACCGGATTCCCCTTTGAGGTGATTTGCCTTTATGGTAATATCTACGCTATTTTCTGCTGTGATACTATACGGTTGTGTTACCCAGTCGCAGTAGTCGTTATAATTGGTTTCAAAGATATATTTTCCGTTTTCAATTTTAGAGGTTTTGCTGATTTGATTTGCGGGAGTCCACTTAGTCGCATTAGGATTATTGAAATCATCTTCGAAAATAGTTCTATTATTGGCTAAATTAATAACTTTAAGGCTATGAAAATCAACAATTTGCTTGCCGCACGAGCGCATAGCTACTTGGGTGGGGACAGTACGACTAAAGGTATCCTCCAAAACCAATGTACCATTGACAAAATATTTGAAAGAATGATTGTCTTTTATTTCTACCCTTTGTCTATTTTTCTCTTTATCGGCGTGAGCAATGCCACTAACCCAATCAGTAGTTTTTTCCCATTTGCCATTTTTGTAATGACCACAGTTTGTTTTTCCGCCTGCATCTAAGGAAAAAGCAAGCACATCACCATTTTCTTGAACCAAAGCAAGCCCATACTCCGATATTTCTTCGCCACGCTGCCAAGTGGAAGTAAGCTCAACGGCATAGTAGGCGGGCAGGGGCAGTGTAGTTTTGTCCCAATAGCACGAGCCATCACTTATTTCGATGGTATAATTGCCGTTTGCTATCCTAGTTTCATATTTTACATCATTAAAAATATCCCAGTTTAGCTTATTATTATCGAATGTTTCAACAATTTTGTTTGCCAAATATGCCTCTCTGTCTGCCAAATTTTGCCTATAGCCAATGTAGTATAAAACGACAAGGAACAGCACAAAGGCAGAGGCAATGCTCATTATTACTTTTTTCCGTTTTGCTTTGGCTTCTTTTAGCTCGTGTTCTTTGCGTACTTGGTAAGAAATACGCATGATTTCCTGCTCATTGAGCGGTGACATTTCGTCTAAGGCTTCAATATTTGCCTTGCGTAGGTTTTCCAAATCTTCCTTTTCCTGATTTCTGCTTTCGAAATCCAATACTCGGCGGCGTATCTCTGCGAGTATTTTATCTTCATTCTTTGGGTCATCTTTCATTATCAATTTATTTTAATGTCTTGATTCAAACGTCTATTTCCAAGATATTGAAAGGTACAAATAAGGAATAGAAATAACAAATAAAGCCAGTCTTTATGCAAAGAAAAATGAGAAATAAAAAACTGTCATTCTCTTTTAGGTTTAACGCATTTAAAAACGTAGATTTTGTAGAATATTAAGCAAATACTCATTATTCCAACCAGCTATTTTTCTTTTACCCTTGATACTTTGCATATCTTGAAATTGCTTAACCGCCCTTACTTTGGTCTTCGTGAACGCAGGGTAGCTATTTGCTCTAAAAAACACTAAATTTGATGCGTTTGACCTGTTCCCCAATAATCAAATGAAAGAGTAATTTTCATAGCATTGCCCCTTGGTGAAAAAAACATCAAGGAGAGGGAAGGAGAAGTAACAGTCGGGACACTTTAACGCAATAACACAAATCGGTTTGGAGATTCGGTCATTGCATAAATTTTACCATCAGGTGCTTGTCGCACATCACGAAAGCGTGCATAGCCATTCATGCTTCTTGTTGAGGCTATTCTTTTATTATCTTTCATCTTTAGCCAATGAATATGGGTACCTGCTAAAGCTCCAATTAAAATATCTACCTCATTGTTTGCTTGTCCATTTGTGATAAAAGTCAATCCGCTCGGTGCAATTGAGGGTACCCAATAGGTAAGCGGGAGTTCCATTCCCGGCCGAGTGGTATCGCTTGAAACAATAGTTCCGTTGTAGTTGATACCAAATGTAACTACAGGCCAGCCGTAATTGGTATTTGGTTTAATCAAATTGAGTTCATCACCACCTCTGGGTCCATGTTCGTGTGCATAGATTTCACCTGTTGCAGGGTTCATCGCCATGCCTTGAATATTTCGGTTGCCCCAACAAAAAAGTTGAGGTTGTGTGTTTGCTACCCCAACTAATGGATTACTTGCAGGCACAGTTCCGTCATCATTGAAGCGCAATACTTTGCCCAAATGGTTATTCCTATTTTGCGCATTGTCTGGTAACCCACGATCACCTACCGACATATAAAGGAAATTATTTTTATCAAAAACTATACGACTGCCAAAATGGGAGCCATCATTACGAATTGGTAATGCCCTGAATAACTCTGTGAAATTTTGAAGTTGGTTGCCAACAAGCCTTCCCCTGCCCAAGGCTGTTGTTTGCCCGCCAGTTGCAGCAACTGCATAGGTAAGATAAACAAAATTGTTGCTACTAAAATTGGGGTGCAAGGCAATGTCCAACAATCCTCCCTGACCTTCCTGTGAAGTAGCGGGTATGCCAGTTATTTCGGTGCGGGTGTTAGTAGAAATAACATATCGGAAAATTTTCCCTTGTTTTTCAGTAAACAGAACTTCGTTGCCACTGATAAATGTAAAGCCCCAAGGAGCAGCAATATTGTTGATTAATACCTTGTCTTCAAATAAAGTGGGTGGCGCAACAACAGGGGTTGGCGTAGGTGCTACAGAAATAGTATTATTTTCTTTTGTGCATGCCAAAAGAAGCACTGAAAAGATAAATGTCATTAGCATATCCAAGACATTTTTACTTGATTTAGAATATTTAAAGGTTAGCTTTTCCATATTTTTTTGTTTTAGTTAATAATTAAATATAGACAACAATTAAGTATAGTAGTTTGTTTGGCAGATTCAAGTAACAAACGCAGTCTCTGCGTTTGTTACTCAAAAATAGACACTTTCCCCTGATAATTAAGTGAAATAAGGGAATATTGTGCGTATTTTCTTGGTGCGATAGATAAATGCAGTGAGCATGACAAAACTTTCTCCAAAATATTGTGGTTCTTCCGACATTTTAACGCTTAGATAAAATTAACCAAAATTCTGGTTCTAAAATGTTGGAAATTTCTAAAACCATAAGCGACTTTTTTCAGGGTTTTAGCGGAACGCCGCCCGATACCATTGTTTATACCTTCCACCATCTCATTACTAAGCCGATGGATCCACTGCCTTATTTTTAAGTTCCTCAGCTTGTTTTAACCACTCTTCTATAAGTTTTTCTGCCCCTATTTTACTAACGGGTGCATTGAATATTCTTTGTAACTCAACTTTGAGAAAATAAGCTTGCCGAAGGGCAGTACTACGCCGAAATGCCTTGAGCAAAGCATTCTTTTACGCAATTCTTTACGAATTTTATCCAAAACTTGATGGAAATACGCAAAAAAGTGAAAGCGGGCGGGGACACCAATGTCGATGACTACCTCCGCATTTGGAAAAATCTCTTTGCCAGTATTGGAAAATCTTCCCACATCTTGTTAAAAATTACCTTTTGCGTTTTTTGTCATAAAGTAAAAAACAAATAAGATTAATATGAAAAAACTACTCTTTTCGCTCTTTTATTGCATTGCAGTAATTTCTATGTCGGCAAACGAGATTTTTGCAAAGAACCCTCCCGAAGCCATCAGTATATTAGATGCTGTAAAGCAGAAATTAATTACTGTCAAAGCCACAGGTAAAGGCGGCTTTAATGGCAAATGCCTAAAAATGGAAATTAAAAATATCTCTCCTAAGCTATTGAATATCAATATTTTTGCAGGAACTATTTTTGACAACACAGAGGATTGGCAGCAAGATTTGATGGTAGTGGAGGAGCAAATCGTAGCCCTAAATCCTAAAAATACGAACTTCGTAAATCTGCAAACAGTCTGTGTTCAGCCGAGCAACGGCTCTCCTGCTAAGGGGGTAAGTTTTTTGCTTGCCAAAATAGCCGAAGGGCATTTACTCAAATTGGCTCAGTTTATTAGTCAAAAAAAATACTTTACAAGTACAGCACAATCAGCAGTTTGGGCAGTAATTAACGGCAGCGGCATGGGCAATATTTTCGGAGAAGACACCGTAATGGTCAAAGAACTTTGTGCAATAGTAAGCGAGGCAACGGGGCAGCCCTGCAATGCAGGCAACTACAAAGCCCGCCCGCACCAAATTACTTCAATAAGCACAAGTTTGGACGTGCTGATTCCCGATTATACCAAAAATGCTACAGTTACTCTTTATACTCGAAATGGGCAATTATTCAGAAATCAGTTGAAAAATGTAGCCGTTCCTCCTGGATTTTATAGATTTAAAATGGGTGTCAATCATATATTAAAGGACACGACTACTTTTTACTTGAGATTGGAGGAAAATGGAAAAATTATCAGTGAAAAAATAGTAACTAAAAATGATTCTGTGCCGCAGCTACAAAAAATGAACAAAGCTACACTTGCCTATAATGTTGATAGTGATGTAAATACACGCATTGGCATATATGACGAAGAAGACAATCTATATATTTTATTGGCTGACAACAAGCCGTTGAAAAAAGGATTTCATAAAAGCGAATTTTTGGAGGCAAAACGAGAATTGCCTTTGGGAAAAAATTATTTTTTCAAAGTAAAAGCAAACGGAAAAACGCTTGCCCAGCAAAAAATATTATTGGATAAAGCCGAAGCAAAGAAATATGCCCCTTTGACTAAAAGAGGCACTTTTACTTGTAAGTTGGAAAAGGATATGCCCATCGCTAAATTGGCGGTATATGATGACAACGACCAAGTAGTTTGGGTGGTTTTTTCGGACAGCAAACTCTCAAGAGGCAACAAGCAAATTCCTTATGTATTCCAACATCAATACGGTACGGAAGCAGTTTTCATGCTCAAACTTACTGATAGCGAAGGGAATATAATCGCAAGTCAGTCTGTAAAATAGCTCAATTTCGAGAATATTTGAATGTTTTGAATCGTTTTTTGCTTTGACGATAGTCTTCGAAAACCAAATTACCCAAGCCTTCTAAGGAACTGAAATACGCATTTCCGCCATTGACTTGGGTAAATTCTCTTACAAACTGCTGCAAGTAAGGGTCGGAGGCTATCATAAAAGTCGTAATCGGTATTTTGATTCGCTTGCACTGCGCCCCCAGATTGAGCGTTTTGCTCAAAATTTTGCTGTCCAAGCCAAAGCTATTTTTATAATATCTCAAACCTTCTTTGAGGCAGGTAGGCTTGCCATCTGTAATCATAAATATCTGTTTATTAGCGTTTTTCCTACGGCGAAGCAAATCCATCGCAAGTTCCAAACCTGCTACAGTATTGGTGTGATAAGGTCCGACTTGCAAGTACGGCAGGTCTTTGATTTCTATTTGCCAAGCGTCATTGCCGAAAACAATAATATCGAGTGTGTCTTTTTTATATTTTGTTGTAATCATCTCTGCCAGAGCCATTGCCACTTTTTTGGCGGGGGTGATGCGGTCTTCACCGTAGAGAATCATGGAGTGCGAAATGTCAATCATCAGCACCGTAGAAGTTTGCGTTTTATAGTCTTTCTCTGTGATTTGCAAATCCTCTTCGGTAAGTACAAAATCACCAAGACCATGATTAATTTGCGCATTTTTGATGGACTCGGTCATAGAAATTTGGTCAATATCATCACCAAATCTAAAGCTACGTACATCTGCATTAGGTTCATCGCCCACTCCTGCATTTGTAGTATTGTGCTTGCCCTGCTTGCTACGCTTTAGCTTCCCAAAAATTTCTTCTAAGGCACTTTTACGAATAGCCTGCTCGCTTTTAGCGGTGATATTTATTTCGCCACTTTCCGACTTTTCCTCTATGTAGCCCTTGCGCTTCATGTCGTCATAAAAATCGCCAATGCCGTAGCTTTCATTGGTAAATCCGTAGCGGCGGTCAAGCTCGGTGAGCCACCGCATAGCCTCGCCTGCGTTGCCAGCACTCATATTGAGTAGCTCCATAAACATTTTGAAGAGGCTTTCAAAAGTAGCCTGCGCCTTGTCTTTTGGCGGTTCGTAATCTGCAAATCTGTAGCCAAGCATAGTGTTAGAATTTTTTTGGAATTTTTAAGGATAACTTTACTTTTATGCTTAAAGTTTCCATTTCTTGTTTTTAAAATAAAAGGAAAGAATATTTTTTCTATTTTCGCTTTTGATTGTATGATTATCTTGTAATTTTATAGAATTTTAAGAGGTTGGAGAATATTGCAAAACAGAATTATAGTATATATTAAAAACGAACCAAAGACAATTATGGCACAGTACAAAACGGCTTCCGAGATGGATAAGCTCAAGAGATTTGAGAAAATAACTACGGAAATTTATAAAGACAGCGGCGAGGCTTGTAGGTCAGTAGCGCAGGAAATCGCTTCTCTTATCAGAATAAAGCAAACCAAAGGCGAAATTGCGGTGCTTGGCTTGGCAACAGGCTCCACCCCTACTCGCCTCTACGGTGAGCTGGTGCGTATGCACAGAGACGAAGGGCTAAGTTTCAAAAATGTACTTACATTTAACTTAGATGAGTACTTCCCGATGAATCCCGATGCTTTGCAAAGCTATGTTCGCTTTATGAATGAGTATCTTTTTGACCACATCGATATCGAAAAACAAAACATTCATATTCCAAATGGCATTATTGAAACTAAAGATGTGAATGCTTTTTGCTTTGAGTATGAGCGGAAAATGGCGGAAAATGGCGGCATTGACATCCAAGTTTTGGGAATTGGGCGTACAGGGCATATTGGCTTTAACGAACCCGGCTCAAGTAAGGATTCGATGACCCGCATGATTACGCTTGACCACCTCACTCGCATAGATGCAGCAAGTGATTTCTTTGGAGAAGAAAATGTGCCAAGAACTGCCGTTACAATGGGTGTAGGCACAATTTTGAAATCTCGCCGCATCATTTTGATGGCTTGGGGCGAAGGCAAGGCAAAAATGATTAAGACCACTGTAGAAGGGCAAATGACAGATAGCATTCCTGCTTCTTTCTTGCAATCTCACTCAAATGCTACAGTTGTGCTTGACGAGGCAGCTTCTGCCGAACTTACCAGAACCAAAACGCCTTGGTTGGTAGGTACTTGTGATTGGACAAGTAGGCTTACGCGTAGGGCTGTGGTCTGGCTATGCCAAAAAGTAAATAAGCCTATCCTAAAATTGACAGATAAGGACTATGCAGAGCATGGCATGAGTGATTTGGTTACACAACATGGCCCCGCTTACAATATTAATATTCGGGTTTTCAATGAGTTACAGCACACTATTACAGGCTGGCCTGGTGGCAAACCAAATGCAGATGATACCTCACGCCCAGAAAGAGCAAAGCCTTTTCCTAAGCGTGCTATCATTTTTAGCCCTCACCCCGATGATGATGTAATTTCTATGGGAGGTACATTTATTCGCTTGGTCGACCAAGGGCATGATGTTCACGTGGCTTATCAAACTTCTGGAAATATTGCCGTTTTTGATGATGATGCACTCCGTTTTGCCGATTTCGTGAGAGAGTTTTGCACTTCTATGGGTATTGCCAAAGAGGAAACTGCTGTAATGTATCAGAAAGTAGTTGCATCTATTCTTAATAAGGCACCTGGACAAGTGGATTCGCCCGAAGTGCAGCTCATCAAAGGGCTGATGCGCAGAGGAGAGGCGAAGGCGGGCTGTAGGGCAAGTGGCGTTTCTGATTCAAAGGCACACTTTTTAGATATGCCTTTTTATGAAACTGGTCGTGTGAAGAAAAAACCGCTTGGCGAGGACGATATTCAAATTATTATCAATCTTTTGCAGGAAATAAAGCCGCATCAAATTTATGCCGCAGGCGACCTTTCTGACCCTCACGGAACACATAGAGTTTGCTTAAGTGCTATATTCCAAGCACTTGATAGGCTCAAAGCCGAAGGAACTAAGTGGCTCAAAGACTGTAAGGTATGGCTTTACAGAGGTGCATGGCAGGAGTGGGATATCGACCAAATAGAAATGGCTGTGCCGATTAGTCCACAGGAACTTCTCCGTAAGCGCAGGGCTATTTTCAAGCATCAATCGCAGAAAGACAGACCGCTTTTCCCCGGCTCCGACATCAGAGAGTTTTGGCAACGAGCGGAAGACCGCAATAAGGCTACCGCAATGGTGTATGATAAACTCGGATTAGCCGAGTACGAAGCCATCGAAGCCTTTGTAGAGTACAAGTTTTAAACTACAAACCTATAAGGTAGGCTGTTTAGAATTTCAAAAAAAAATCCCTCATTTTTGTAGTGCAAACAAACAAAAACAGAGGGATTTATGTCCGAAGACACAGCCAAAGATAAGATATTACTT
>Ga0163144_10023101_pt1 | contig 12294 bp, 13 predicted proteins | sample OliLak19BULKMAT1_FD_123175 | JGI IMG/M metagenome (GOLD analysis project Ga0163144, IMG submission 123175) | Freshwater microbial mat bacterial communities from Lake Vanda, McMurdo Dry Valleys, Antarctica - Oligotrophic Lake LV.19.BULKMAT1 | ecosystem: Environmental > Aquatic > Freshwater >... | reverse complement strand
GGATTGCCGAAGAACCAGCGCTTCGTCCTCGGCACGCGGCTGGCGGACGCGGTGCTGGAAGTGATGGAAGTGCTGGCCGAGGCCACCTACGCGCGCGGCCCCGCCAAAGCGCCACTCCTGGCCAAGGCCAACCGCCGGATCGAAGCCGTGCGCTGGCTGGTGCGCATCTGCAAAGACCGCAATCTGCTCAGCGCCACGCAGTTTGCCTTCAGCGCCCGGTCGGTCGAGGAATGCGGGCGGATGGTGGGCGGGTGGCTGAAGCAGGCGGTGGGGAAGGAGTGAGGCGGGCTTGTTTTCATGGGAGTTGCCGGTAGGATTCGCGCATGACGACGACTTACCAAATCCACGCCGATCTACTCGACGCGGGCTTCGTCGAGCGCGTGAAGGCCGCGTTTCCGCACAAGCTGATCGAGATCGTCGTCACCGAGGTGGACGAAACCGGTTCGCTGCTCAGCGACCCAGCCCGCCGCGAGCGGCTGCTGCGCGCGGCCGCGGAGGTGGAGGCCGGACGCAACATTGTGGTGCCGGACCAAAGCCTCTTCCAGTGAGGACGGTGGCTTTCCACGGGGAGGCGTTCGCGCAGTTCGCCGCGTGGCCGCAGGCCGACCCGAAGCTCTACGAGCGGCTGGTGCGGCTCATCAGCTAGACGGCGCGCGAGCCCTTCACGGGGATCGGCAAGCCCGAACCGCTGCGGCATCAGCTCAAAGGCTGCTGGTCGCGGCGCATCAACGAGGAACATCGGCTGGTTTACCGGGTGACGAATGAGGCGATCACCATTCTTTCCTGCCGGGATCATTACTGAAAACCGGAGGCACCGGGGTGTCGGGGAGTCTGGCTGGTGGGCCCACCTTGGCTGCGCGTGGCCGGCTCGTCGCGGCCCCACTTTCAATTTCACCCCCGCATGAAGCGCCACAAGCATCTCTGGGAGCGCCTCTGCTCTTTCGAGAATCTCGCTGCCGCCGCCCGCGAGGCGCTGCTGGGCAAGCGCGGCCAGCACGCGGGCGCACGGTTCTTTGCCGATTGGGAGCGCGAGGTCGTGCGGCGGGCGTGCGGCGGTCGTGCGGCGGGCGTGCGGCGCTTTGCCCGGCGCTACCGCTGGATGATTCACGAGGCGAAGTGCGGGCGAATGCCGCTGGCCGCGGTCACGCAATCCGTGAAGGTGGCGGGGTATTCTTCCAAGGCGCGCGTGCGCATTCAGGGTGTGGCCAGGGCGCCCGTCCGCCAGACCCACGGGATGCTGAGCAGGGCGGCGGCATTCCAGCCGAGGAAGGCGAGGCGCATCTGCCACGGCTGGTAAGGGCGGGCGCGCCAGAGGAAAGCGGCATCGGCGAGGAAAAAGCAGGCGCCGCCCGCGAGGAAGGCGGTGATCCAAAGATCGCGGGTATTTTGCCAGACGAGCGCCGCTTCCCCGGCGAGCAGGGCGATCATCAGCGCCTTGGCGGGGAGTCGGCCGATGGTCACGGCGGTGGTGCGGCGCCCGACGGCGCGGTCGGGTTCGAGGTCCATGAGTTCGCCGAAAAGATGGGAGTGCATGGCGAAGAGCGCGCCAAAGACGAACGTGAACCACGGTGCCTGCGGCAGACCGTTCAGCCAACTGCTGAGCACGAAGACCAGCAGGTAGGCGCATTGGTTGAGCAGATCGAGGCCGGGATGGCCCTTGAAGCCGATCCGCGGCCAGTTGTAGAGCGCCGTGGTGGCGACGAGGGCGGCAAACCACGCGAGCGCCAGCCACCCAAGCTGCCAGGTGAAGACGAGGACGAACGGCGCTTGGACCAGCGCGATCCACCACGGCAGGCGAGCACTTTGCTCCACGGTCGGGCGCGCGCCGAAGAGAAAGGTATCCTTGCGCGGATTGAGTCCGTCGGTCTCGCGGTCCACGACGTCATTCCAGCCGTAGATGATGATGCCGAGCGGGAAGGTGACGAAGAGCAGCCCGAGCCAGAACCGGGCGTCGCCGAATACGTCGTGGCGCCCGAGCGGGAGCAGGTAGAACCAGATCGACGTCAGCCAGAAACCGGGTCGCGAGACCTTGAGGAGGAAGCGCAGTTCAGCGGCGGCTTCCTTCACCGAGCGCGAGCCTTTCGGCTATTTCCCAAACTCGGTCCCGCGCGCTTCGATCAGCTTGGTCACGAAGCTCGTATTGTAATGGCCGCGGACGAAATCCGGGTCGTGCATGATCGCCTGCTGAAAGGGGATCGTGGTCTTGATGCCCCGGATGAGATACTCGTCGAGCGCCCGCCGCATGCGCTGGATGGCGTGCTCGCGGGTCGTGCCCATGCCGATGACCTTGGCGATCATCGAGTCGTAATACGGCGGCACGGTGTAGCCGGCGTAGGCGTGCGAATCGATGCGGATGCCGCGCCCGCCGGGCGCGTAGTAGAGGTCGATCTTGCCGGCGCAGGGCTGGAAATTGTTGAACGGATCCTCGGCGTTGATCCGGCACTCGATGGCGTGGTATTTCCGCTTGGCGTTGTGCATCCAGTGCGAGAGCGGCTGGCCCGAGGCGATCTTGATCTGCTCCTTCACGAGATCCACGCCGTACGCTTCCTCGGTGATGCAGTGCTCCACCTGGATGCGCGTGTTCATCTCCATGAAGAAGTAGTTCCCATGGTCGTCCATGAGGCACTCGATGGTGCCCGCGCCGACGTAGCCGACTTCCTTGGCGAGGCGCACGCAATCGTCGCCCATGCGCTCACGAATCTCGTCAGTCATGATCGGCGACGGCGTTTCCTCGATGATCTTCTGGTTGCGCCGCTGCATCGAGCAGTCGCGCTCACCGAGGTGGACGACATCGCCATGCGAGTCGGCCATGATCTGAAACTCGATGTGGTGCGGGTTCTCGATGAGCTTCTCGATATAGACTTCCGAATTGCCGAAGGCCTTTTCCGCTTCCTGCCGCGCCGCGTGATAACCCGCGACGAGCGAGCCGTCGTTGTGCGCCGGGCGCATACCGCGTCCGCCGCCGCCCGCGGTCGCTTTGATCATCACCGGGTAACCGATTTCGCGCGCGATCTTGATCGCGTCCTTCTCGGTATCGACGATGCCTTCCGAACCGGGCGTGACGGGCATGCCGGCCTTCTTCGCCGTGGCGCGCGCGGTGTTCTTGTCGCCCATCGCGCGGATCGCCGCGGAGGGTGGCCCGATGAACTTGATATTGCAGCTCGCGCAGACGTCCGCGAAGTGCGCGTTCTCGCTCAGGAAACCGTAGCCGGGATGGATCGCATCGACGTCACCGATCTCGGCGGCGCTGATGATCCGGTCGATCTTGAGGTAAGACTGGTTGCTCGCAGCCGGCCCGATGCAGATCGCTTCGTCGGCGAGCTGCACGTGGAGCGAATCCACGTCGGCCTCGGAGTAAACGGCGAGCGTCTTGACTCCGAGTTCTTTGCAGGCGCGGATGACGCGCAGGGCGATTTCGCCGCGGTTGGCGATGAGGACTTTTTTGAACATGGGCGCTTAGCGCACCTTGAAAAGGACCTGGCCGTATTGCACCGGCTTGCCATTTTCCGCGACGATTTCGGCGATCACGCCGCGCACTTCGGCTTTGATCTCGTTCATCACTTTCATGGCTTCCATGATGCAGATGACGGTGTCTTCGGTGACCTCCTGGCCGACCGCGACGAAAGACGGCGCGTCCGGCGTCGGCGAGGCGTAAAACGTGCCCACCATGGGCGAGGTGATTTCGCGGAGATTGCTCGTTTCCTTCGGCGCCGAGGGAGATTCGGTGGCCGAAACAGTGCCCGCCGCCGCGGGTGCCGCCGAGAGGGCGACAGGTGCGGTGGTGGTGATGACAGGTTGGAAGTCGGTGCCCTTTTTCAGGGTAATTTTGAAGCCTTCCTTCTCCATTTTGAAAACGGAGAGGTCATTCTTCCTCATCAGGGTGATGAGTTCTTTGATTTCTTTTAAGTCCAAGGTGTTGAAATGGCTCCGGTTAGAGAGGGGGCGATGCTAAGCGGCGTTTTCCAGCCTCGTCAACCCCCCAATGCCACTCTGGATTCAGCGAGTTTCTACGGACAAGACCGTGATCGCGGCATCGATTTCCGTTTCCGTGTTGTAACAATGCGGGCTGAAGCGCAGGTAGTCGCGCCCCTCGCGGTCGTGGCGCAGCGACGCGATAATTCCCGCCTTCTCCAGCGCCTTCCAGAGCGCGGAGTTGTCGGCGGTCGGGTGGCGGAAAGTGGTGATGCTGCTCGCGTTCGGGCCGCTGGCTGGGCCGAGGATTTGGAAACCGAGCGGCTCGATCTGCTGGACGAGGTGCGCCTTCAGCTCCAGCAATCGCGCGGCGATCCGGTCGTGGCCGAGGCCGAGGAAAAACTCCAGCGCCGCCTGCATCCCGCAGATGCCCGCGGTGTTCAGCACGCCGGGCTCGTAGCGCTGGGCGGTCGGGACGAAACGAATCTCTTCGAGCGCGTTGAAGTTCGGGCACTGCACATTCCACGCGCCGAGGAGCGTCGGGCGGAGCAGGTCGAAGTGCGCGCGCTTCACATAGACGATGCCGATGGCCAGCGGGCCGAGCATCCACTTGTGGGCGTCGGCGCTCAGGAAATCGACGTGCGCCTTTTCCACATCGAGCGGGAAGGCGCCGAGCGTCTGGATGGCATCGAGTGAGAAAAGGATGCCGCGTTCGTGGAGCAGCGCGCCGATGGCTTCCACGTCGATGCGGTAGCCGCTGAAAAAGTGGCAGCTCGCCAGCGCCACCAGCCGCGTTTTCGGCGTAAGCGCGGCGGCGACCAGTTCGGGCGTGATCTCGCCCGGCGCGGCAGGCTCGAGGTAACGCACGACCACGCCGCGCCGGCGCAGTTCAAGCCACGGATAGACGTTCGCCGGGTAGTCACCGTGGTAGCATACGACCTCGTCGCCTGCGTTCCACGGGATGCCATTCGCGAAGAGCGACAGCCCCAGCGAAGTCGGCCCGAGCAGCGCGATCTCGTCCGCGTGCGCACCGATGAATTGCGCGCAAACCTTCCGCGCTTCCCTGATCTGACGCAGTGCCTCGCCAAAGTCCTCGAACGTCTCCGAAGACCGCCGCGTCGCGTCGCAGACCGCGTCGGCGACGAATTTCGGCAGCACCGTGACGCCGCCGTGCGCGAAGAAAATCTTCTCCCGGCAGATCGGGAAAAGCTCCCGCCGCTGGGCTTCGTCCGGAAATAAATTCATTCGCCCGTTTCTTTCAAAAGCTCGGGCGGCACTTCGGGAGGGGCGGGCTGGATCGGCGGCGGGGTGACCGGCGCGGGCGCGAACTTCGTGGTCACCGTGATCTCGCGGTGCACGATTTTTTCACCGGTCTCTGCGTCCACATAGAGCGTGCTCTTTGCCGAGAAATTGGCCTTCGGGCGCGTCAGTTTCGGCTTCGGTTTGAACTGCTCGATCAGCACGAAGACGCCGATGTGCGCGACGAAGACGCCCATGACGATGCAGAAAAGCAGCCGCGCATTCACCGCTGGCGGGTCTTCTCGGCTTCCTCGATCAGCTTCCAGAAACCCTTCTGCTGGCCGAGTTGGTCGTCCTCGGTCATCGGCAGTTTCGTCCGGAAGAGGAAGTCGCGGATCGTGTTCTTGTGCAGCACGCGGTGGACGGTGATGCCCTCCGGGCTGCGCACGAAATAGATGCGATACTCCTTCGCCCGATACCGGAAGAGCTTCTTCCCGTCGCGCTCCACGAGGCCAAATTTTTCCGCGTCCAAGTTGTCGAGATCGTCCGGGAGAAACTGGAACTCCGCGAGCAGGTCGAGCTGCATTTCCTTGGGGAGAGCGGCCATCTCGGCGGCGCTGATTTCATTAAAGACGATCTGGAGCACGGAGGAAAAAATTCTGAATTTTGAATGCTGAATGATGAATTGAAGGCCACGCCCGACGCGCCGCGGGGGACAGCATCAATTCAAAATTCAAAATTCAAAATTCAAAATTTCAGATTCGCTCCACCCGCCGCCCGATGCCGGTAAAAATCTCGTAGGCGATGGTCCCGGCTTTCTGCGCCAGCTCCGCGGCGAAGATCTCCGTCTCGCCTTGCCGCCCGAGCAGCACGGCTTCCTCGCCCGCCTCCACCTCCGGCAGCGCGGTCACGTCCACCATGATCTGATCCATGGTCACGCGACCGAGCACCGGGCAGCGCTGGCCGCGGATCAGCACCTCCGCGCCGCGATTGGAAAGGTGCCGCTGGTAGCCGTCTGCGTAGCCGACCGCGAGCGTGGCGATACACATCGGGCGCGGCGTGATGAAGGTGCGCCCGTAGCTCACGCCGTGTCCGGCGGGCAGCTCGCGGACGATCGTGATGCGCGTTTTCCACGTTAGCACCGCGCGCAGCTTCGCCTGAAAGGACGCGATCGGCGCGCTGCCGTAGAGCATCAGTCCCGCGCGCACCAGGTCGCCCGCGTCGGCCGGATGACCGATGATCCCGGCGCTGTTTTCGACATGCACGATCGGGTGGTGCAAGCCGAGCGCCCGGAGCTGCGCCACGTCGCGGTGAAAGCGAGCGAGCTGCGCCTGCGTGAAAACGTCGTCTTCATCCGCCACCGGCAGATGCGAAGCCAGCCCGGTGATGCTCACGCCCGGCACGGCCATGATTTCCCGCACCACGGCGACCGCTTCGCCTTCGAGAATGCCGACGCGCCCCATGCCGGTGTCGAGTTTCACGTGAACGGGGAGCGGCGTGTCGCCTGCGACTTCGGCAAAAGCGCGGGCTTCCGCGACGGTCGAGATCGTCGGGATAAAACGCGCCGCGGCGATGCGGGCACGCTCTTCGGGCAGTGCGGGACCGAGAATGAACACCGGCGTGTTGGGCGCGTGCTCCCGCACTTCCTCCGCTTCCGTCACATTGGCCACGCCGAACATCGCGGCCTCGGGTTCCAGTGCTTCCGCGATGCGCCCGGCACCGTGGCCGTACGCGTTCGCCTTCACCACCGCCATGATTTTCACCGCCGGGCCGACCTGCGCCCGCACTGCGGCGAAGTTGTGCCGCAGCGCCGCGAGATCGATCTCCGCCCAGCAGCGGCGCGCTGTGCCCGCGGTGCTCACTTCTTTTCCGCCGCCGCGCTTTCCACCACGGATTTGAGGTTCGCGAGGCTTTCCACGAAATCGCGCCCGATCACCCAGCGCATGAGCTGGTCGAGGTAACGTCGGTAAGGATTCTCCGCGCGATCCCACGCACATTTCCAGACGACGCGCGTGCAGGCGCCGTCCGGGAGCAGTTCGATCCGGCCCATGATCGGCGCGAAGGCTCCATCCATTTGCAATTCGTAGTCGAGACGCTCGTTCGCCTCGCTTTTCACGATCTTCATCGCGCCGCCGTCCTGCTTTCCACGCCAGTGCTGCTCGGCTTCCGCGCCGATCGAGTTTTCGGAATAGGTAAAGTGCAGCTTTTCCCGCCGGCTCCACACCGTCCAGAGCGGCCAGTTGCGCAGGTCGTTCAGGAGCGGGAAAATCGCCTCCGGCGCCGCGAGGATCGTGATCCGCCGCTCGACGCGCGGGCGCCGGCGGAGGAAGAAGGGGAAGACGAGCAGAAACGTCGCGAGGAGAAGGAGGCGGGAGCGTAGGGAATTCACGGGAGCGCGGGAAATTGGCAGGGCGATTTACCGACGGAACGGCGCGCCTGTCGAGTGCCGCCTCGCGCGGCGGACCGCCGACGCTGTGCTTGCGCTCGACAGATTTCCTCGGACACCGCCTGTTCCCGCCCTGAATCCACCCCGACTCATGCCGAAACATTCTCCGCTTTTCACCGCGACCATCCTCTGCGCGTGCTCCGCGCTCGCCTTTGCCCAGGAAGCGTTGCCGCTGGAAAATCCCGCCGCGACTGCTCCGGCATCGGAAGTGAAGAAGCCGGCGGTTTCTGCGCCAGCGGCGAAACCGACGCCCCGGCCCACGGTGATCACGGATGGCGCCCTCGTCCCGGACGCGGCCCCCGAGCCCACGCCTAAGCCCAAAAAGCTCAGTTTCTTCGAGCGCCTCTTCGGCACGCGCAAAAAGAAAACCACGCCCACTCCGACCCCGGAGCCCACGCCGTCCCCGACGCCGCGCAAAACCGCGCGCAAGCCGTCCGCGACGCCCGCTCCGACAAGCGACCAGCCCGCGAAACCCGGTCAATCGACGCCCGCACCCAAACCCCAAAAAACCACGAGCGGCCCGAATCTGGACATGCCCGTGCCGGCGACTCCGACGAAGAAGCCCGCGAAGTCAGCAGCCTCGGGAACCACGACCGCCACCGCGCCGACCAAACCCGCGAAACCCCTGGTCGAGCCGCCTGCCGATGCGGATGCCGAAGTGAAGGAGAAGTTTCGCTTCGACCAGGCTCGAGCCAAAGCCGGCGAAGATTCGCAGATCAAGGCTTTGAAGCAAAAGGCCGACGAAGCCTCGACCGACGACGAATCCCGCAAGGCCCTGCGCGCCTACAACAAGGCGCTCTTCGAAAAGATCCGGAAGATCGACAGCAGCGTGTCCGATCGGGCCACGCGCCTCGAAGCCGCGATCCTCAAGCGACTCAGCGAGTAGTCGTCGGGCTCGGCGACACGGCCAGCGGCGTCGGCGTGGGTGTCGCATTCGGAGCAGGCGCCGCGGAAGGAGCCGGGTCCGACTTCAGTGGCCCGCGATGCGTGATGATCGCCGTGGCGATGGCGCTCGCGAGCGCTTCCCGATAAGCCGGGCTGGCGCAGCGCGCCGCTTCGCGCCGGTTGCTTAGGAACCCGCCCTCGACGAGCACCGCCGGGTATTCGTTTTTCCGCAGGACGAAGAAGTTCGCCGTCTTCACGCCCCGCGATCCGACGCCGGGCAGCGAGGTGATGTAGCTCTGGATGCGCTCGGCGATTTTCCTCGAGGGTTTCGATTTGTAAAACGTCTCTACACCCGTGGCGCTGCGGTTTTTCGCGTGGTTGTAATGCACGCTCACGAAGATCGCGTTCTCCTGGCGGTTCGAAATACGGGCGCGCTGGCCGAGCGGGACGAAGTAGTCGCCGTTGCGCGTCAGCACCGTCTGGAAGCCCGCGGCGCGCAGCATCGGATCGAGCCGGAGCGCGGTATCGAGCGCGGCGTATTTTTCCAGCGCGCCGGAGCTGGCGCGCGCCCCGGTGTCGTGTCCGCCGTGCCCGGCATCGATCACCACGGTGCGGAAAGTACGGCTCGTGTCCTTTACCCGCACGCCGCTTTCGCAGCCGGAGAGCCAGGGCAGCGCGAGCGCGAGCAGGGTGAGGAGCGTCGCGCGGCGGGCTCGCTTGCTTTCAGTTGCCGGGTTGCCGATGGTCGGGGCGATGCTGCTCATGAAAATATTCCTGCGTTCAAAAACTGCGTCCTTACTCATCGCAGCCGCGATTCCCTGTCAAGCCGCCGAACTTCCCAAGCCTGTGACCAAGCCCACTTTCACCAATCGCCTCGCGAAGGAAAAATCGCCCTACCTGCTGCAGCATCAGCACAACCCGGTGGACTGGTATCCGTGGGGCGACGAGGCGTTTGAAAAAGCACGCCGCGAGAACAAACCGATCTTCCTCTCGATCGGCTACTCGACCTGCCACTGGTGCCACGTCATGGCGCACGAGAGTTTCGAGAATGCGGCGACCGCCAAGCTCATGAACGAGCTTTTCGTGAATGTGAAAGTCGATCGCGAGGAGCGGCCCGATGTCGATCGCGTTTACATGACCTACGTGCAGGCGAGCACGGGTGGCGGCGGCTGGCCGATGAGCGTCTTCCTCACGCCCGACCTGAAGCCCTTCTTTGGCGCAACGTATTTCCCGCCTGAGGATCGCTACGGCCGGCCCGGTTTTCCGAAAGTGCTGCTCCAACTCGCCGACGCCTGGAAGAAAGACCCGGCGGGCGTGACCAAGTCGGCCAATGAAGCCATCGCCGCGCTCAGTGAATACTCCGCGAGCGGCGCGCCGAAGAACGCCGCGGCGGGCAAGGAGGCGATCGCCAAATGCCTCGCCCAACTCACGGAAAACTTCGACTCCGAGCTCGGTGGTTTCGGCGGTGCGCCGAAGTTCCCGCGCCCGGTTTCGCTGAACTTCCTCTTCCGCGTCGCCAGCCGCGGCGGCGCCGAGTCGCGCGACGGCAAGATCGCCGCCGGCATGGCGCTGCTCACGCTGCGCAAGATGGCCGAAGGCGGCATGCACGATCACCTCGGCGGCGGCTTCCACCGCTACTCCGTGGACAAGTTCTGGCACGTCCCGCACTTCGAGAAAATGCTCTACGATCAGGCGCAGCTCGCCTCGTCGTATCTCGACGCCTTCCAGCTCACGCGCGCCGCGGGTTACGAGAAAACCGCCCGCGACATCCTCGACTACGTGCGCCGCGACATGACCGATCCTGCGGGCGGGTTCTACTCGGCCGAGGACGCCGACAGCCTGCTCGCGCATGGCAAACCCGAGCACGCCGAGGGCGCGTTCTACGTCTGGACGAAAGCTGAGACCGTCGCGGCACTCGGCGAAGCGGACGCGGAAATCTTCAACCGCTTCTACGGCGTCGAGCCCGATGGTAACTCGCCCGCGGGCAGCGATCCGCACGAGGAGTTCAAGGGCAAGAACATCCTCATCCAGCGCCTTTCGCTCGCCGGCGCGGCGAAGCACTTCAGCAAGACCGAGGACGAAATCGCCGCGTCGCTCGCTGCTTCGAGAAAGAAACTCTTCGATCTCCGCGCGAAGCGTCCGCGCCCGCATCTCGACGACAAAATCATCACCGCGTGGAACGGCTTGATGATCTCCGCCTTCGCCCGCGGCGCGCAGGTGCTCGACGAGCCCGCGTATCTCGCTTCCGCGCAGAAAGCCGCGACCTTCATCCGCGAGAAGCTGTGGAAAAACGGTGCGCTGCTCCGCAACTACCGGCAGGGCGCCAGCGAAGTCGGCGGCTTTGTCGAAGACTACGCCATGCTCATCCAGGGGCTGCTCGATCTTTACGAGGCCGACTTCGATGTCGCGTGGTTGCAGTGGGCGGTGGAGTTGCAAACCAAGCAGGACGCGCTCTTCGCCGACCCCGAGCACGGCGGCTACTACAGCGTCACGAAGGACGCGCCGAACATCCTCCTGCGCATGAAGGAGGACTACGACGGCGCCGAGCCGTCGCCGAATTCCATCGCCGCGCTCAACCTCCTGCGTCTCGCGCAGATCACCGACCGGCCCGCGTATCGCGACTTCGCCGTGAAGACTATCGCGACCTTCGCCGATCGCCTCGCCACCGCGCCGCAAACGATGCCGCAAATGCTCGTCGCGCTCGACTCCTCGCTCGCCAAACCGCGCCAGATCGTCATCGCCGGCCCGCGCGATTCCGCCGCGACCCGGGCGTTGCTCCGCGAGGTGCAGGCGCGTTTCATCCCGGATAAACTCCTGCTCCTCGCCGATGGCGGCGCGGGCCAAAAGTGGCTCGGCGAGCGGCTGGAGTTCCTCCGCACCGTCGGCCCGATCGATGGCCAGCCCGCGGCGTATGTCTGCGAGGATTTCGTCTGCCAGTTGCCCACGAGCGACGTGGAGAAGCTGCGGGAGCTGCTGAAGAAGTAAGATCCTCGCTCTCGGTCAGCGCGTGGAAAAAGAACTCAGCGTGTCATCCTGAGCGAAGCGCCCGGTGGGCCAGCGGGCGGGCGCGGAGTCGAAGGATCTCTGATCGCTGCCTTTCTTCTGCCGCGTCCTTTCGGGAACGATGGCGCTTCTTCCGCCGCGCGGGTGAGGCAAGGCAGAGATCAGAGGTCCTTCGCAAGCTCAGGATGACGGGGTTGGATTTTCCACCCGCTCCTTTCCCTCTACCGCACCCGCAACACCCCGGACGCGCCCGCCCCGATCTCCTTCCCGTGCTTTACGTGTTGCCAAAATTCCTCCCACGCAAACGGCCGGCTGAACTCGCCGTGATGACACTTCTGGCAGTCCCCCGCGCCGATCGGGCGGAAGCGCGTGGTGATCTCCCCGCCCGCGAGCCGCTCCGCCACATGCTGACTCCCCGGTCCGTGACAACTCTCGCAGCCCACATCGACCAGCTTCGCGCCCGCCAGCTCCCGCCGATAGCCCGACGGTTTCCCAAAGCCCACCGTGTGACACGGCAGACAGTTCGGGTCCGCATCGGCCTTCGTCTCGAGCAGCGTGTGAAAAGCGCGCGCGTGCCCCGATTTCGCCCACGCCTGCATGGCTTGCGGATGACAGCTCGTGCAGCTCTGCGTCCCGGCAAACGTGCTCCGCGCCTGCACGCCGGGCACCATGTCTTCCTGCAACGTCGCCGGGTCATCGATCGCCAGCTTCGTCCGGCGCACCTCATCGCGATACTGCGTGGCCAGCGCGGCGATTGTCGCATCCTGCGGGATCTGGTCGCTGACCAGCACCACCTCGCCGCGGATCAT
>Ga0163144_10023100_pt1 | contig 12294 bp, 10 predicted proteins | sample OliLak19BULKMAT1_FD_123175 | JGI IMG/M metagenome (GOLD analysis project Ga0163144, IMG submission 123175) | Freshwater microbial mat bacterial communities from Lake Vanda, McMurdo Dry Valleys, Antarctica - Oligotrophic Lake LV.19.BULKMAT1 | ecosystem: Environmental > Aquatic > Freshwater >... | reverse complement strand
TGCCCGCTCGAAGCCGGGGAAGCTTGCACTCCCCCGAGCGCCAACGACCTCGACGGCGACGGCACCCAGAACGGCTATGACAACTGTGTCTACAACGCCAACGGCCTCCAGACCGACACCGACGGCGACGGTCACGGCGACGCCTGCGACAAGTGCCCGGACCTCGCCAATCCCGGCCTCGCCGCCTGCCCCGGCGTCGCCACCACCATCAAGTCCATCCGCGACCCGTCCGACCCCAACCACCCCGCCATCGACGAGGTCGTCACCATCACCGACGCGTACGTGACCGCCATCCGTCCGAAAATGGGCGGTTCGCAGGGCTTCTACGTACAGGACACGTCGCTGATGCCGTTCTCCGGCATCTTCATCTTCACCGCCGGCAGCTCCCCCACGGTCCAGATCGGCAACAAGGTGACCGTCACCGGCGCCTACATCGAATACTTCGAGCTGAGCGAGCTCGGCAACGTCACCGTCACCGTCACTGATCCAGGAACGACGCTGCCGTTCGCGCCCATCGACATCGCGGATCCGTCCACGATCGCGACCGGCGGCGCCATGGCCGAAGGTTACGAGTCCATGCTGCTCAAGGTCGGAGCCGTTTCGGTCACGGTGGTGAACCCCGACGCTCCCATGGACTTCGACGAGTTCAGCGTGACGGGGAACCTCAGAATCGACGACGTCATCTTCGACAACGTCAAGGATATGGGGTTGAAGAACGTCTGCGCAGTCGGCAAAGGCTTCGTGTCAATGACCGGCGTTCACGCCTTCGGTTTCTCGAACTTCAAGCTGGCGCCCCGCTTCGCGGCCGATATCGAGCTCCTCGACGCAGCGGACGCGAACTACTGTTTGCCTTTCTGATTTGTCGCGAACCGGGCCGGCTTTGCTGAAGCCGGCCCGGTTCGACTCCCCCGCACGATTGCTCCCTTTCCTTCCGTGCCTCGAGCTCCGCCTGTCGATGCGCGGAAGCTACGGCGCAAGCTTGCCAATGAAGATGCCTCGAGCTACGGCTATCGATGCGCGGAAGCTACGGCGCGAGCTTGCCAATGAGGATGTCTCGCGCTCCGACGGCCGGCGACGGCTTCATTCCAACCACGATTGTCGACGAGAAGCTCAAAGCGAAGGCCGCGCTGCCGCCCGTCAGCGTTGCTATCTGCGGGTTGCTCTGGGCACCGCCGGGGAAGCTCCTGGTCCAGGAATGAGCACCGCTCGGGGCAACCTTGGCAAAGACGACGCCCCCGCCTCCGGTGTCTGGCCCGGCAACTCCGCCACCGAAATTCACAGAATTCTCCGTCTCTGCTGCGACAACAACATTTCCACCGGCATCGATCGCCAGGCGCAATGGCGATAGAAGCTCCGACGGCGCGGGATAATGGTGTGCCCAGGGTACGGTCCAATCGGGGTTCACCTTCGTCCAGAACACGTCACCGGTGGTATTGAGTTGGTCCGTCGGACCCTCGAACGTGAAGCTGTCCAGGTACAGCGTGCACCAAAAAGAGCCACTCAGGATGTGCTCCGCCTCTGGACCAAACGCAATCCTGAAGTCATCCTCGACGTCACATGCTCCGCCCAACCCGCCCACCTGATACTCCTTGTGATCCAGCAGATTTCCGCTGCCATCGTAGCGATAATTGGTCAGCCCCTTTGCGTACTGTGGCACCTCGAACTGCCCAACGATCGCAATCTCGCCGTCGTCGTTCGTCGCCACATCCAGCGCCGTCTGGTTCCCCGCTTGATCCGTATAGACTTCGTCGCTGATGAGCTTGCTCCATGCGAGGATCCCATCGTTCGCCGCCAGTTGAAGAGCGAACGCGTCCGAACCGCCGTCCTGATTGCTATTTGGTATCCATCCGACGAGCACGACGTCGCCCGACGGGAGTGTCGCGATACTCCTGAGATTGGGGCCGGTGAAGAGCTGCAGCGGCGCGCTCCAGAGGTGATTGCCCGAGCCATTGTAACGAGCAACATAGGCCTTCTCAAACGCGCCTCCGAGCACCTGGCCGCCGAAATACATTGTCCCGTGCCAGGTCCCCGCAATCGCCACCCCCTGCGAGTCTGCCGCCATGTGGCAATCGGCCTGATCGTTTCCGTCTCCAAACCGCCTGCTCCACACCGCCTTCCCGTCCTTGTCCAGCTTCACCAAGAAAATATCGTTCCCCCCCTGGCTGACCAGCGCCGGCGTCTCGTCGAACTGCAACGTCCCCTCGAAGGTGCCGCAGACGTACACGTTGCCGTCCTTGTCGGCGGCGATGTCGTCGGGCCATTGCTCCGAATCGTTTCCGAACGTCCGCCACCAGATCGGCTCACCGGGGCCGTAGCCGTCGCACGCCTCGTCGCCGATCTCGTCCGGCTTCTCGGGGCCGGGGATGACCTCGCCGGCACACGGCTCGAAGCCGGTGCCCTCCGGGTTGCACTGTTCGGTGCCTGCCTTGCACGTTCCGATGCCCTTTGTCGCGCGCGGGCCCGAGTAACACTCGCGCTGCTCGCCCGGCGTGCACTCGGCGGCGGTTCCGCCGGTTCCACCGGTCGCGCCCGTTCCTCCCGTTCCGCCGCTTCCACCGGTCGCGCCCGTCCCGCTGGTGGCGCAACCCGGGTCGACCCCGACCTCGCAGTACGTCCCGATCCCCGCCACGAGGTCGCACGCGGCCAGGCTCGCGCACGAAACCGCCAGACTGCCCAGAAGGAAAGCTCGATGATAGCGCATGGGTGTGCGCCATCATGCAGCCCGCGGCGCCGTTCCAGCAATGCGAAACGATGCCGCGTGCCAGCCGCCCCGAAAAAGGACTACAACCGCATCCCCATGTCCCACGTCACCGTCTTCTGCGCCGGTAGCCCCGGCCACGGGCGCACCCATCTCGAAGCGGCAAATCGCCTTGGAAAGGCCATCGCGTCGCGCGGCCACGTGCTCGTCTACGGCGGTGCGGCGCTCGGCCTCATGGGCGCCGTCGCCGACGCCGCCCTTTCAGCCGGCGGCCAGGTGATTGGCATTCTGCCCCGGGTGCTCCAGCTCCGGGAGATCGCCCATCGTGGCCTGACCGAGCTCAAGATTGTCGAGTCCCTCGCCGAGCGCAAAGACCTCTTGCTGGGCCTCGCCGACGCCGTCGTGGCATTGCCAGGCGGGCTCGGCACCCTCGACGAGCTGTTCGAGGCCGCCACGTGGTCGCAGCTCGGCCTCAAGACGTGCCCCATCGGCGTCGTGAACGTCGACGGCTATTACGACCACCTGCTGCTCTTCCTCGATCGCGCCCAGCAAGACGGCCTGCTCATGCCGCAATACCGGGTCTTCATTCGCACCGCCCCCACGCCGGAGGCATTGCTCGACGCCTTCGGGCTCTGACAGCCTGTCTCGTCTCGCATTGCCTCGCTTCCCGCGCTCGCCTCGCTTCCCGCGCTCGCCTCGCTTCCCGCGCTCGCCTCGCTTCCCGCGCTCGCCTCGCTTCCCGCGCTCGCCTCGCTTCCTCGGCCTGCCGCGCTTCAGCCCGCCTTTCGCGGGCGCTCGGCGGCTTCGGGCAGGTCGTCTGCCAGGCTGTCCCACGAGTATTTCATGAAGCGGCCGAGATTGCCCACCGCGACGCTCGCTATCATGTAGAGCGGCGGTAACCACACCGGCACCACGCCGAACAGGTCGGGGACCGTGTAGCGATACGTGCGGGACCACGAGACCAGCGCCGCCTCCACCCCCACGCCAATGGCAGCCGTGATCGCCGCCGAGACGACCCCCTGCCACGACTTGTCGAAGATCGCCCAGGTCCCCACCGCAATGACGCTCAGGAGCGACGCGATGAGCGCGTTGTCGACCTTCGCACGGGTGAGCAGGCCGCTCCCCGCCCAGGCGACCACCAGCCACACGAACCCCGCGAGCACGAGCACGGCGGCCAGGTCCGAGCGCTTCCGGCGCAGCTCTTCGTCCAGCTCGGGCCGCAACATGCCCACGACGACCCCGGCCGCCGTGAACTCCAGCGGCACGTACCAGGCGACCTCGAGGACCGGGATCTTCCAGACGTTCTCGTACAGCGCCGTCTCGTTCAGCACGTGCAGCGCGTCGAGGCAGGTGCCCATCACCGCGCCGAGCAACGCAAAGAACAAAATGCGGCGGTCGGCGCGGAGCCCGTCGGTGGGCTTCTTCCGGAGCATGCGCCGCGCCCAGGCGAAGAACGACGGCTCCTTGCGGGTGGGGGGCCGCGGCTTCCTCGCGGGAATGGGGCTCACGGAGGACGGCACGCGCGCGCATCCTACGCGCGGGGATGGCGGTCGAGAAGACTCGACGGCGCGTACCCGCCGACTCGGCTCGGTCGGCGTTCGGCCGGGGCGCCTGCGTGCCGCTGGCCGGGCGGGTCTCGACCGCGGGAGCAGGCGGCGGTGGCGGTCAGCGACGGTCGTGCCGGGCTCTTTGGCGGAGGTGCAAACCGCGACACGACGCCGACCTCACGGGAGGGTCCACGGAAGGTCGACCATCACGCTCGCGCCCTGGGCGGGGACCTGCAAGGGCGGAAGCGCGTCCGTCACGCACTGCGTGACCTCGTAGCGGCTCGTCGCGCGGTCCTCGCTGATCCCCCGCGCGATCTGCTGGCCCTGCTCATTGAAAGTGACGTTGAAGACCAGCTTGACCGTGGGCGGCTCGGGCGTCTTGGCGAGCGACGGCTTGACGCACTTGTCGACGATCGCCGCTCGGTGGCGCTCGAGGTCCTTCAGAGCGGCGGTGGTCGCGGCGTTGCGGTCGGCGGTGACCGCGGTCGCGGCGGGAGTCGGCGGGCGCGAAGGTTGCGCCGCCACCGCTCCACCGGCGGTCTGGTCCGGCGCCGGGGTCGGCCCCGCGCCCGCGGCTCGCTGCGGCCGCTCCGTGGAGTCAGCGCCCGGCGAGGCGGGTGGGCCCGCGTCGCGGCCGCGGAGGCCGAAGAACAGGCCGGCCGCGACGAGGACACCGGCAATGAGGATGGCGACAGGGGTGGAGAGGTGTTTGTCGAGAGCCATTGTCGATCTTGGTTCGAACGGCGTGCCGTCGGCGCGCAAGATACACAAAAAAGCGAAAGCACGGAGGTGAGTCCGTGCTTCCGCTCGAAACCAGGCGACCGGTGTCGCCTGCCGACGTCACCTGCTGACGTCGCCTGCTGACTCAATCGAATGGTGGGCCGTCAGTTGGTGAGGATGACCCAGCCGTTGACGTAGTCGTTGTTGGTGATGGCCGTTGCCGACGCGTTGGCGACGCAGAATCCAACCTTGTAGGAGCCGGCCGCCAGACCGGTGATGGATGCCGACGCGGGTGTACCCCGACGGACAGTATCGACCTCCAAGTTGGAGTAGCCACCACCCGTGAAGTTGGTGATCGTGCCGGCCCCGAGCTGGTAGCAGAGGCCCATCTGCGCGCCGATCTTGGTCGCGCCGGCGGGGAGGGCGAGCGGAGCTTCGGCTGCAGCCGTGAGCTTCTGGGTGGTGCTGGTCACCGCCATGGTCGCCTGGGGACCCTGGAAGGTGTAGACGTTGAACGCCCCGTTGGCCGCCACGGTGCCCGCAAAGCCATTGAACGAGGCCGTCGCGACGATGCCGGTGGCGCCCGCCGCGCCCGCCGCGCCCGCCGCGCCCGCCGGTCCCTGGATACCCTGGATGCCCTGCGCGCCGTTCGCGCCGTTCGCGCCCGGAAGGCCTTGCGGACCGATCGGACCCGCCGGACCTTGCGCGCCGGCAGCGCCCGCCGGGCCGACCGGACCCACCGCACCCGCCGGGCCCGCCGGACCCGCCGGACCGACCGCTCCGTTGGCACCGGCCGGACCCGCCGGTCCCACGAGGCCAGTCGGAGAGCCGACCCACTTGCCAGTCGCGTCGATGACCGGAGTGCCACCGACCGTCACGCTCGTCGGGTTGATGTCGCCGATCACGTCCCCGGCGATCATCGCGTAAGGAACGCTCTGGATGACGACGCGCGGGGTCATCTCGGCGTCGTTGCCCACGGCGATGCCGAGGTACTTGACGGTGCCGTCGAGCACGCCCTTGAGCGTGTTCACCTCGCCCAGGGTGACCGAGAAGTAGCCGTCTTCGACCGTGACATCGAGCGTCTCGCTGACGGCAGGGATGTTCTCGTTCACCGAGTCGTAGATGTTGAACGTGATCTGCAGCGTCTGGTTGACGGGCTTGCCGGCGTCGTCGAAGAGACGTCCCTGGTGCGTCAGCGTCTGGGGGACGTCGGCCGCGCTGGCGACGCTCGTGACGCTCGTGACGCTCGCAATGAGCCCCGCGGTGACGACGACCGCAAGTCTACGGAAAAAAGATCTCGTCATTTCAAGCTCCCTGTTGCGCCGATGAGGCCGCCTTGCATCGTGAAATTCGCGGAAGTCGATCGTCCCTGGTTCTGCGTCGACTGGCCGAGCGAGAACACCATGGTGAAATTGGCGCTCTTGGTCCTGCCGCCGGCGGACACGAAGTCCGTCGCCTGCGCGCCGTTGTCGCCCGGCTCGGTGCCGCCGGTGCCGCCGCCGCCCGTCGCCGTCCCGCCGGTGCCGCCGCCGCCGGTGCTCGCCGTGGTATCGCCGCCGCTACCACCTGTTCCGCCCCCCACGCCGCCGGTTCCGCCGCCGCCCGTGTTCGAGCTGCCACCAGAACCACTTGTTGTACTTGTATTGTCACCGCCGCATCCTGGAGCAGCGACCGCGGTCAGCGCGATCGCCCCAAGGAGAACAGCCATCGTCATTCGGTTTCTCAAGACACCTCCATCAAGCAGAAGGCCGAAGAGACGGTGGTATCGTGCATGGTCGCAAACCACAAGAGCGATCACAAATAGCGACGACCGAACCGTGCTTTTTGTTGCCGCCTTGTTGCCGCCTTGTTGCCGCTTTTTTGCCGCTTTTTTGCCGCTGATGCGCTGCCCTTGAGGCCGCCGCAAACGACTGATTTTCAAGCCGATTCAGCGACTCGGCCCAGGGTCCGGCCGGCCGCTGTCCCTTATCGCCCCGTACCGCCACGCCCCTGCGAGTCGGTTAGTTCGCCGGCCTCTTCATTTCAGCCTTTCGTGGACGAGCTCGTCGCGGCGCTCACGGCTCAACAGACGTCTTCCAGCGCGCGGACGGCGTCCTCGACGCTGTGCTGGGGCGAATAGCCCAGGATCTCCCGGGCCCGCCGGTCTTCGACCATGCACACGTAGCGGATGTGATCGAGCTCGGGGGCGGGGAACGACGTCGCGCGAAAGCGCCACATCCGCTGGACGAGGCCTGTCGCCACGAAGTGGGGAATGGGCACGGTGGGGTGACCGGTGAGCCCGACGAGGCGCGAGACCGGCAGTGGCGGTGGGCCGGCGAGGTTGAAAATGCCCCGCACTCCTGGTAGCAGCGCCCGCTCGATCGCCGCGATCACGTCGTCCTGGTGAACGACCTGCACCATGGGATCGAAGCCCATGAGGGTCGGGATCACCGGCAATCGCAGGTAGTTCGAGGGCGCGTTGCGGACGCCGCCGACGATGTGCGCCGGCCGGATGATGATCGTCTCGGTCTCCGGACGCTTCCAGAAGAACGACTGCGCCAGCATGTCGACCTCGATGAGATCGCGGATCTCGCTGAACGCCGCCCCACCCAGAAGCGGCGACTCTTCCGTCAGGAACTGCGGGTTGTCGGGGCGCGGGCCATAGACGTTGGCGCTGGAGAGCACGACCAGCTTGGGCACGTTGTACTGCGCGACGTACTCGAGCAGGCGCTGGAAGCCGGCGACGTTCCAGGTGTGGTGCTCGACCTGGCTGACGCGCGGGTCGTGCATGATCCCGAGGTGGACGACCGCCGCGAACCTGTGCTGGCGAAAGACGTCCTGGGTCTTCTTCTTGCGGATGTCGATGGCGTAGTGCTCGACGTCCTTCGGCCGCCCGACGAAGGGCCGCCGGTCGATGCCGATCACCTTGCGCTCGCGGTGGAGCGCCCGGGCCAGCCGGCGGCCGAGCCGGCCGCAGATCCCCGTGACGAGCACCGGCAGCGGCTCGGCACGCGACGCCGCGGATTCGCTCGCGCGCTTCGAGACCAGCACCGACGTCAGCCCGCCGGGCTCGGACACATCCTCGTAGCTCTCCTTGATCACGGGACGGCCACGGTCGCGCCCGCCGCGCCCCACGTCAAGCCACGGCAGCGAGACACGGCGGCGACCGACCTGCGCCGGGCAGAGCCCACGTTCACGGGACGGCGCGATCCCGCGCTCTGTAGTAGGTTTGCCGGCCCATGGATCGCCCTTCCGCGCTCGCCCTCGCCAAGCTCGCCGCCAGGGACGCCCTCCCGTTCGTCCGCCGCGCCATGCGCTCCGTTCGCGGCACCGCGGACGACATCGCCACCACGGCGCTGGGGACCGACTTCGAAGAGCGCCTCCGCCGCGTCAACATCGCCGCCGCCTCGCACGGCGTCGACCCCTTCGGCCTCGATCCCGACTGGGCCAAATACGCGGTCGCCACGGCCGCGTTCTTCTATCGCTTCTATTTCCGCGCCGAGACCCACGGCATCCACCGCGTCCCGCCCGGCCGCGTGCTCCTGGTCTCCAATCACTCCGGCCAGATCCCGTTCGACGGCCTGATGATCGGCGCCTCGCTCTTCCTCGAGGCCGAGCCGCCGCGGATCATGCGCAGCATGGTCGAGAAGTGGACCCAGACACTGCCCTTCGTCTCGACCGCTTATGCCCGGCTCGGCCAGGTCGTCGGGGTCCCCGAGAACGCCCGCCGGCTGCTCGATCAGGGCGAGGCGATCCTGGTGTTCCCCGAGGGCGCCAAGGGCATCTCCAAGAGCTTTGCCCATCGCTACAAGCTCGCCGACTTCGGCCTCGGCTTCTTGCGCCTGGCGCTCGAGACGCGGACTCCCATCGTGCCCATTGCGGTGGTCGGCGCCGAGGAGCAATACATCTCGCTCGGCAACCTGCCCAAGGTCGCCAAGCTGCTGCGAATGCCCACCTTCCCGCTGGTCCCCCAGTTCATGATCCCGGGCATGCAGATGCCGCTGCCGGTCAAATACCGTATCTATTACGGCGACCCCATGTCGTTCGAGGGCGACCCCGACGACGACGACGCGGTGATCCAGGAGAAGGTCAATCGCGTCCGCAGCGCCATCGCGAAGATGCTCGAAAAGGGCCTTGGCGACCGGCCGGGCGTGTTCTTTTGAGCGAGCGCCCGACCTTTTCAATCGAGAATTTGAATCGCGGGACGCCCGCGCCCTTGCCCGCAACGTCTATCGCGTGAATGGCCACTCCCCCCTTCGCGGCCCGCTCTCATCCGTCTCTCAGCCTTCCGCCTTCTTCTGGAGCTCGGCATAAGAGCCGCCCTCGGTGACCTTCTCGACAGGCAATCCCGCGGCCGCCCAGCCCGGCTCCAGAGGCTTGCCCATCGGGTCCTTGGGGCCCTCGAAGCCGGCGCGCTGATCGACGACGCCCGAAAAGCCGGCCGCGATCAGCAGCTCGGCCGCCCGCATCGAGCGCTGGCCCGAGCGACAGCCCACCACGAGCTTGGCATCTTTGGGAAAGAGACCGCTCATCACCCGCACGAAATCGGGGTTGGGCGACATCCCTGCCGGGCCGGTGATCATCACCGGCACGTTGAGCGCGCCTTTCGGGTGCGCCGCGGCGTATTCGCCCTCGGTGCGGACATCGACGTGGACATAGCCCTCTTCGGAGATGAGCTTGTGGGCCTCTTGCGGGGAAAACCGGGAAATGTTCGCCATGACTGACCTCCTCTGGATTGTCTCGTCGCTCGGGTGTCGCCGCCGTCAGAACGCGTGGACGAACAGACCGCTGCGCAGCTTGGGCTCGAACCAGGTGCTCTTGGGCGGCATGAGCAGGCCGGCGTCGCTCACCGCGAAGAGCTGCTCGATCTGCGTGGGATAGAGGTGCACGGCCATGGTGAAGTGGCCGGCGTCGACGCGCCGTGAAAGCTCGGCAATGCCACGAATGCCACCCACGAAGTCGACGTGTTTGTCGCGCCGCGGATCTTCCACGTGGAAGATGGGCGACAGGATCTGGTCCTGGCAGATCGAGCAATCCAGGCTCTTCACCGGATCGCTCTCGTCGTAGCTGCCCTTGCGGACCCGCGCCCTGTACCACTTGCCCCCGAGGTACAGGCCAAAGGCCTTGGGCCCGCGCGGCGCCGCGTCGTCGCCGTCGGCCGCCGGCTCGATGTCGAGCCGCTCCTGGAGCACGGAGAGCAGCGCCTCGGGGCTGCGGCCCTCGAGATCGCGGACGACGCGGTTGTACGGCAAGATCTTCATTTGATTGTGGGGAAAGATGACCGCGAGGAAGGCATGGTGCTGCCCGCCGTCGCCGCGCAGCGCCTCGTGGACGCGGGCCGCGGCCGCGCTGCGGTGGTGGCCGTCGGCCACGTAGAGCACCGGCACCTCGCGGAACTGCACCCCGAGCCGCGCCGTGTCCTCGCGGCCCAGCACCCAGACGGTGTGCTGGATGCCGTCGCTGGTCGCGAAATCGTAGATCGGCGCGCCCTTCGTCGCCTCGGCCACCACGCTGTCGATCATCGCGTCGGCGCGGTACGTCAGGAACACCGGCTCGTCGTGCGCGCGCAGCTCCTCGATGTGGCGCGTCCGGTCGTCCTCCTTGTCGGCGCGCGTCTTCTCGTGCTTCTTGATCAGGTCCTTCTCGTACTCGGCGACCGAGGCGCAGCCGACCACGCCGACCTGGCGGTGCTCGCCCATCTTCTGCGCGTAGAGGTAGAGGTGCGGCTCCGCGTCCTGCAGCAGCGCGCCGCCGGCGATCAGCGCCGTCAGGTTGCGCGCGCCCTCGGCGTACACCGCGTCGTCGTGCTCGTCGATGCCCTCGGGCAGATCGATCTCGGGCCGCGACACGTGCAAGAAGCTCCCGGGATTGCCCGCCGCGAGGGCGCGCGCCTCGGCGGTGTTGATGACGTCGTAAGGTGGGCTCGCGACGCCTGGAGCGTCGGCTTGCGGGGGACGGAACGCCAGGAAAGGTTCGACGATGGCCACGCGGTGCACCTATCCGGACTTTGCGCCCGTGTCGAGTTGCGCAATGCTCCGCGCCGATGAGCGACTTCGGCGAATCGCGGACCTTGCCGCCGTACTCGGCGTATCCGCCGCCGCCCGAGACGCCGGGCCCGGGCGCCCGGGTGCGCCGCGTCATCGCCGTCGGCGGCGGCCGCGGCGGCGTCGGCAAGACGCTGCTCTCCGTCAACCTGGCGGTGTACTTCGCGCAGCTCGGCCGCGAGGTGGTGCTGTGCGACGCCGACCCGTTCGGCTCCAGCATGCACACCGTGCTCGGCCTCGTCGCGCCGCCGATCGTCCACCCCGACGCCGTCGAAGAGGGCGCCGTCGAGCCGGTCGCCACCTCGGTCCCCGGGCTGCGGCTCATGCCCTCCATGTTCGATCCGACCACCATGACGCAGGTGCGACCGAGCCGCGCCTCGCACTGGTTCCGTCAGATCCAGTCGCTCGCCGTCGACTACGTGATCTTGCACCTCGGCCCCTCCACCACGGCCGCCACGCTCGAGCTCTTCAGCAACGCCGACGTCGGCATCTGCGTCACCGCGCCCGAGCCCCTCGCCGTCGAGTCGACCTACCGCTTCGTGCGCTCGCTCTACTTCCGGGCGCTGCGCCGCGCCCTCACCAAAGAGCGCTTCAAGTGGCGCCTCGTCGAGAAGGCAGCCGCCGCCCTGCCGCCCCTCGCCGGCCCGCGCGAGCTCATCGTCGAGCTGCGCCGCTACGACGACGCCGTCGCGCTCCTCGCCGCGCAGCAGCTCGGCCGCGTCACGCCGCGCCTCGTGGTCGGTCAGACGCGCCTCAAGAGCGACCTCGATCTCGGCCACTCCATGACCGTGATCGGCGAGCGCTTCCTCGGCATCTCGTTCGACTACCTGGGCCACATCGAGCAGGACGACGCCGTGTGGCTGACCGTCCGCCGGCAGAAGCCGCTGCTCATCGACAGCCCCGCGTCCAAGAGCGCGCGCAACATCGAGCGCGTCGCCCGCCGCATCCTCGCCATGCTCGCCGCGCAGTCCACCCGCGCCCTCGCCCCGCGCAACACCCTGCCCGAGATCGCCGCCCCCGATCCCTCGCGCCCGTCGCGCCCGCCCGATCCGCGCGACTTCAAGATCGATCCGCCCGCCACCCTCTACGACGTCCTCGGCGTCGCGCGGACCTCGACCGACGACGAGATCCGCCGCGCTTACAAGCGCCAGCGCGAGATCTTTCGCGAGGGTGGCCTGCCCACCGTCTCGGTCGTGAGCCCCGACGTGCTGCGCAAGGAGCTGGCGCGCATCGAAGAGGGCCACGACACGTTGCTCGACATGGTGCGCCGCCGCGCCTACGACCTCTCGACCTTCCCCGACGACGC
>Ga0163144_10023099_pt1 | contig 12295 bp, 11 predicted proteins | sample OliLak19BULKMAT1_FD_123175 | JGI IMG/M metagenome (GOLD analysis project Ga0163144, IMG submission 123175) | Freshwater microbial mat bacterial communities from Lake Vanda, McMurdo Dry Valleys, Antarctica - Oligotrophic Lake LV.19.BULKMAT1 | ecosystem: Environmental > Aquatic > Freshwater >... | reverse complement strand
CCCTTGACTTCGAGCAGCGTGCTCGCGGCCAGGGCGACACCCAGATAGCGGTCACGCACGACGCAGAATTGCGGAAAATCGTCCATGTTTGTCAGATACGTTTGGGTGCGTACGACGTGTTCGAATCCCATGCCGGCTCCTTCCAGAATCCCGGCAATCAGCTGAAAAACGTAGTCGCTCTGCACCGTCGCATCTCCGGGAGCGATGACGTTTCCGGCCGGATCAACTGCAAGTTGCCCAGTGGCGAACAAGAGCTGACTGCTCCCCAGATCGAGCAGCACGCCGGGACTGTAGGCTCCGCGCGGTGGCGCGAAGCCCGTGGGATAAATGAGGCGTTTGGTCATGCGTCGAGTTCGCCGTCGGGTTGATTTACAAAAACCAGAATGAGACCAAGAATGGCCGTCATGCGGAAAGCCGCGGTTTGGCCGTTCCATTGCGATGACTGCCACATGAGGAACCACTCGCCGCCGACTGCGATGAACGCGACGAACCACTGCAGGATGCTCAACGTGAGCCCGGCCATCGCGAGGGACTTCGCTTTCTGCCAGACCGCGGCTGAGCCGGACCGGGCCTGCCAGAGTCGCCACGCACCGACGGTGAGGATGGCGCCGGCGACCAGTTCCCAGGCGATGATGCCAACGTAGAACGCGTGATGCACCAGCGGGGCGTCGATGGCCCGCCACATGCCTTTGTTGCCGGGAAAGGTGGTGGTCATGTTCAACACGTGGCGCACGAATTCAAAATTTGAACCGTAGTCGGTGACGTTGTTGAAAACGACCAGCGCGAGAAAGAAGGCAGACGAGGCAACAAGCGCGATTTTGGATAAGCGAGTGAGCATGGGGTGGGTTGCGAATCAGTTGGAGCGGTCTTGAAGTTCAGAAAAATCCGGCAGCGTTGGCTGGTGAATCGTCTCACCGTCGATGCAGCGTCGGGCAGCGTCGGGGCGACTCAGCAACTCACTGAAGCGATGCGCGGAGAACACGCTGAGATGCGCGCGGGCACCCGGGATGATGCGACCGAAATCGGGGAGCCCGATGAGGTCGGCGGCGGTTCGGGTGACGACGTTGATTGAATCGCTGAGACCCGCGCCATCGAGATGGGCCAGCCGCACACTCTGCGTGTACACTTCCGCGAGATTGTAGTCGCCGAACGCGTAGAACGCGTCGCGCACATTATCGCTGGCACACGCCACGGGCACACCGGCATCGAGGAAATCGCGGATCAAGGTCAAGCCGCGCCAGAGCGGTGACCGGGGAAACGCCGTTCCCGTGCCGCGGCGATCCTGTAAATATAGATTACACAACGGCAGGGAGATGATTCCGATGCGCGCGGCCTTGACCAACGCGATGGTTGAGCGCGCGCGTTCGACCGGCTGGGTCGCGAGGCTGCAACAATGTCCGCAAATCACGGAGTGGGGAAATTCTGAGCGGAGCACGGCCTCGGCGACATGGCGCAGGACCTCGGCGTTGGCCTCGCCGTTTTCATCGACGTGCAGATCGATGCCAATGCCGCGATCGCGGGCGATCGCGAGCAGGCGATCGAGTTGCAGGGGTAACTCCGGCGACATCGTGAAAAAGCCGCCCAGTGCACTCGCTCCATGGCGCAGAGCAAGGTCGGCGATCCGGTCGCCATCGGAGGTGGCGTAGGCAGCCCCGCCCCCGAGCGGAACCGTTTGCAGGGTGATGCGGCCGAGCCATTCGTTGCGCAGCGTGGCCATCGTGGCATGGCTGACTTCGCTCAACGGTCCAGTGTCGAGATGGGTGCGGATTGCGCGCGTGCCATGAGCCCACGCGCAACGCAGGGCGAACCGGGCCCGGCGAAGGAGATCGTCTTCGGTCCAGTTGTCGCGGTCACGACCAAGCGACTCGAGCGCATCCATGAACGTGGCCGAGCGATTCGGGGCGCGATGCCAGGTGTGCGTTTTATCGAGATGCACGTGCGCATCCACAAACCCCGGCACGACCAGCGCTCCCTCCACATTGAGGACGCCCGTGGCGTGATCCGGATGCGGGGCGGATGTTGATGCCGGAGAGACCGCAGTAATCGCGGTTCCGGCAATCGTGATATCGCAAAGCAGTGCCGGTTCGAGCGGGTCGATCGCGTCGGTAACCATCGACGCGGGAAGGAGGGCGACGGGGACTCGGGCGCGGCGGACGAGAAGCATTTACAGTAACAAAGCAACGCTGATGCCACGTCCGGCTAGGTCCAGATTTTGCACAAAAGTGCTGGCCCGGGTGGCAGCGAACCTGCTTGGTTAAGAAATCCGATTCATGTCATCTTTCCCTGATTCCCTGCGCGCTGAATTGCGCGAAATCGTAGGCGCCGAGTTTCTCATTGAGAGCGGCGATACCCTTGAGACGCTGTCGAAGGATTTTTATTGGTATTCCCCGGTGCTCAAGCCGCAGCTTGATCCGAAGCGCGCGGATGTCGTGGCCCGGCCCGAATCCATTGCCCAGGCCAAGGCGGTCGTCGCGGCCTGTTTTCGGGCGGGCGTGCCGATTGTCCCGCGCGGTGCGGGCACCGGCAATTATGGCCAATGTGTACCGCTCTATGGTGGCGTCGTGATCGATATCGCTCGCCTCGATCGTATTCACTCGGTGGCTGGTGGCGTGGTGAGTGCGGAAGCAGGGGCGCGGCTGGGCACGATCGAAACGGTGGCGCGGGCCGCCGGCTGGGAGTTACGCTGTCTGCCTTCAACGTGGATGAAGAGCTCGCTCGGAGGTTTCTTCTGTGGCGGTTCGGGCGGCATCGGGTCGATCACGTGGGGCGGGATCAACGCCAATGATAATGTGAAGTCGGTCACCGTTCTGACCTGCGAAGCGGAACCGAAGCTGATCCGTCTCGAAGAGCGTGACGCGCTGAAGGCGCTGCATACCTACGGCACCACGGGATTTCTCGTCGAGATCGAGATGCGACTGGCACCCAAGGTCGATTACGACCAGCTGATTTTCAGTGCGGCGGATTGGGAGACGCTGCTCGCCTGGACTGACGGTGCGGCGCGGAATTCCGACTGGTCCAAGCGTCTGGTGACGCAGTTCCAGTGGCCGACGCCTTCGTTCTTCAAGCCGCTGCGAAAATATTTCCGGGACGGCGAACACGTTTCCTTTTTGCTCGTGGCCCAGTCGCAAACCGATGCGGTGGTCGCGGCCGCGGAGGCCGCGGGTCTGACCTGTGTTTACCGGCAGCCATTGTCGGATCCGCCGAAGCCTCCGTTCATCACGGATTACACCTGGAACCATACCACGCTTTGGGCGATGAAGAGCGATCCGACGATCACGTATCTACAAGCTGGATTCGGGGCGAATTTCCGCGAGCAGTTTGCCGAGCTGGAGCGCCGCTTTCCGGGTGAGATCCTCCTCCATCTGGAATGGGTGGCGGGGAACGCGAAGATGATGCGCAACAGCAGCGGCGGGGCGGGTGTCGTGCCCAGCGGCATCGTGGTGGGCGGGATTCCACTGCTGTATTTCAAGTCGGAGGCGCGGCTGAACGAGATCCTTCGGGCCTGCGATGAACTCGGGGTGGGTATCGCGAATCCACATACATTCTATCTGGAGGAGGGCGGTGGTCATCCGAACATCGCGGAGAAACGCGCGCTCAAAACCGCGGTTGATCCGCGCGGTCTGATGAATCCGGGGAAGATGAAATCGTATCCCTTCAATCCGTTCGACGCGGTGGCGTCGGCCGCGGCCGCCGCCGCGCTTGCCGACGCTCCGGCCTGACGAAGGGGAGACAACGTATGTGCGTCTTACCTCTGGTTACGCTCGAGCGGGTGGAAAAGCGGTTCGGCGCCGGTCCGCTCGTCCTCGACGGGATCAACCTTCAGGTTACGCGCGGGGAGTTTGTCAGCTTCATCGGTCCCAGTGGCTGTGGCAAGAGCACGCTGTTGCGGTTGATTGCCGGCCTGACGAATGCGACCAACGGCGGCATTGTGATCGATGGGATGACGCCGGAGAACGCCCGCGAGTTGATGTTCTTTGTCTTTCAGGATGCGAACCTGATGCCATGGCGGCGGGTGGCGGAGAACGTGGAGTTGCCGTTGATCCTGCGTGGCGATCCGTCGGCCCGGCGCCGCGAGCGGGTGCAACACATGCTGGAGATCGTCGGGTTGGGCGCTGCGGCGGACAAATTTCCGTGGCAGCTTTCCGGGGGAATGCGGATGCGGGTCTCGATTGCGCGGGCACTCAGCGTGGCACCCGAAATTCTGCTGCTCGACGAACCCTTCGGAGCACTCGACGAGATGACGCGCGACAAGCTCAACGAAGACTTGCTGGCGATTCGCGCGCGCGATCCGTTTACGGGATTCTTTGTCACGCACTCCGTCACCGAGGCGGTGTATCTCTCGACGCGCATCGTGGTGCTGTCGGCCAATCCGGGCCGCGTTTCCGCGGTGATCGACGTTCCCTTTGCGTATCCGCGGCCGCCGGAACTCCGCGAGACACCCGGGTTTCTTCAACTCCTGGCGCATACCGCGCGCGCTCTGCGAACGGCGCGAAACTAAGCGGAAACCACGCGTCATGAAAAACCAAATACTCTCCATCGTGCAACCGGCGCTGGCCGGGGTGGCGCTGCTGGGGTTGTGGTACGCGGCGAAAGCGGTTTTTGAGCTTCCGAGTTTCATCCTGCCGTCACCCGACGAGATCCTGGTGGCGGCGTGGGATGAGCGCAGCACCTTGATGGCGGCGGCGATGGTGACGATGCGGGGCGCGATCCTCGGATTTCTGGCGGCGGTGGGCGTCGGCTTCCTGCTCGCGATGGCATTGGGGTTTTCGCCGCGGATCAAGGCCTCGTTCTATCCCTATATTCTCGTGCTCCAGATGATGCCGGTAACGATTCTTGCACCGGTGTTCGTACTCTGGCTCGGGCAAGGTCTGCCGAGCATTGTGGCGATCACGTTCATGATCGGCTTCTTCCCGGTTGTGGCCAACACTACGATGGGTTTCATCTCCGTGGACCGGAATCTGCGCGAGCTTTTGCTCATGTGCAAAGCCACGCGCGCGCAGGAGATCCGGTATCTGCGGATCCCGGGCGCGATGCCGTATTTCCTCACCGGCGTGAAAATCGCCGGCACCCTCGCGCCGATCGGCGCCATCGTCGGTGATTTCCTCGCCGGCAGTGCGACCGGTGGCGTGGGCGGGATTGGCTACATGACCATCTCGTACTTCTCCCAACTTAAAACGCCGGCGCTCTTCGCCACCGGAATGGTGGCCTGCGTGATCGGCTTTGGGTTCGTCGGTAGCGTCAACCTGCTGCACTGGCGGCTGCTCCACTCATGGCACGACTCAATGGTGAAAAAAGAATGACCCGCTCAATCCTTACTTCCTTTCGCCCGCCGGCTGCGGCGGTGCTGGTGTTCACGGCCTTGGCCTGGAGTGGCTGCGGCAAAGGGCCCGCCGCGGCCCCCGCCTTGGATGCGACGGGCAAGCCCCTGACCAAGATTGTGCTGCAGACGGACTGGTATGCCCAGCCGGAGCACGGTGGTTTTTATCAGGCGGTCGTGAAAGGATATTATCGCGAAGTGGGGTTGGACGTGGAGATCCAGCAGGGTGGGCCGAACGCGATTCCCACCCAGAAAGTGGCCTTGGGCACAACCCAGTTTGCGATTGGTCGCAGCGATGATGTGATGATTGCGGTCTCGCGCGGAATTCCGCTCGTGATGGTGGGCGCACTCATGCAGCGCGATCCGCAAGCGATCATGTTCCATGAGGAGAGCGGCATTCGCGGGTTCAAGGATCTGGACGGCCGCAACATCATGGCCGTGCCGGGTGCGGGCTGGATCGCGCTGATGGAGAAAAAATACGGTATCAAGGTTTCGGTGACACCACTGGATTTCGGTCTCAGCCGTTTTCTGGCCGACAAGAAATTTGTGCAGCAGTGCTTCATCACGAACGAGCCGTTTTATGTCCGCCAGCACGGAGCGAAACCGGCCACGCTGCTGCTGTCGGAAACCGGGTTCTCCCCGTATCGCGTGTGGTTCACGAGCCGCGGGTTCACCGAGAAAAACCCCGAGGCCGTCCGTGCTTTTACGGCAGCGTCGATTCGCGGCTGGCAGGAATATATTTCGGGAGACCGGACCGACGCGGATGCGCTCATTGGGTCATTGAACAAGCAAATGGTGCCTGACTTTATCGCCTATAGCGTCGGGGCGATGCTGGAGCATCGGCTCGTGACTGGAGATCCCGCTCAAGGTGAGCGGGCTGGACGGATCGATCCGGAGCGGATCGCGGCGCAGATTGCGCAGCTCACAAGCATCGGCGTGCTCGGCAAGACGCTGACGGTCGACGACGTGTTCGACGCCCGGTTTTTGCCGAAGGAACTTAGCGCCGTCGCCAAGTGAGTGGTCCCGCCACCGTCTTGATCCCGCAGTCGGCGAGCTTATGCAGGTCCGTCTTCTGCGGGCCGAATAGATTGTACCGGCTGTTGGTTGAGGCCCGGCGGGACGCCCGACCGCCCGATGGGATTCCTGTATTTGGATGGGCACCCGTGGTGGCGGTGGGTCACGACTTGCGTAAGGTCCCGTCCGGTACCCAGGCGTCCTAACTCGCGAGCAGATCGGTTTGCGCGCGGTCGCGGAACTCACCCGGGGTTTGTCGGGCGGAGCGGCGGAAAAACCGTCCGAAATAGGAGGGGTCTTGAAAACCCAATTTATAGGCAATCTGAGCGACGGGGAGCGACGTGTGAGTGAGCAGGCGTTTGGCCTCGAGGAGCATTCGGTCTTGAATAAGCTCACCGGCACTCCGCCCGGTTTCGCGGCGAAGGTGATCGTTGAGATGGGTGCGTGATACGTGCAGCCGTTTTGCGAAATCGCCCACGTCGAGCAGTTGGGGAAAGTTTTCCTCGAGAAGCAGCCGGAAGCGCCGCGAAAGCAGATCCGTGGTTGCCGCCGGGGTCGTGACCGGGCCGCGGGCTTCGAGAAACTGCCGGGTGAGCGTGAGTAAAATGGTGAGGTATGCGCGGACAAGATCGTCCCGCCCGACAAGGGGGGCGGCGGCTTCCGTGTGTAACTGGCGAAACACTCGATCGACGCGGCGCGCTTCTGCGGGCGTGAGGTGAAGGACGGGCGGCACCGGTCCGCCGTAAAGGAAAGGGAGTTTGCCGAGCAATCCGGGATGATCGCTGCTGACGGCAAATAACTCCTCGGTGAAGCTCGCGATCTCGCCGGTGGAATTGCCCTTGAGTTGCCAGGCGTGCACCTGGCCGGGCGAAGTGAAAAAGAGCGTGCCGGAAGTTACGGCGTAATTCTGAAGGTCGCTTCGCACCTGACCGCTTCCCGTGCGCAACCAGATTATCTCGAAAAAGTCATGCCGATGAGGCACAGACCGGTTCAGCCGGTCGCTATGCGCATCTTCGAAGGGGATGACGTGAAAGAGGCCGGGTTTGCGCAGACCCCGGGTGTACGCTGACATCGGATACAGCGCGACCGTGTCGGACGAAGGGTTGGTTCGCCCAAAAGGAGTGGACGGTGAATGGCCCATGTTGCTGCTCAAGCATACCGGGGGCCAGTTTTGGAGCGCTCGCGTTTAGCGGTCCTTCTCCGCAATCACGAAGGCGCGAAGCGCCGTCAGGTGTTCGTCGGTGTAATGAGGGTGCGGCTCCATCTTCGCGTTCGTTACGAACGCCTTGGGATCGCGAATGTACCCTTTGAAGACGTCCGGTGCATGCATCGCCCGGGCGGCAAGAATTTCGAAGGCCACGTTGCTTTTGGTGCCGCCAAACGAGGCCTGCGGGCCTTGGTGGCAACTGGCGCAGGAGTGGATCCACAGTTCCCGGCCGGCTTTCGCGCGGTCTGAGAGATCTGTCCACGGAGCCTTGAAAAACACCGCGAAGCTTTCGTCGTGGCGGGTCACCTCAAGCGTGGTGACGCCCCACGGTCGCTTGTGTCCGGCATCGAGCAGCTCGGCGACGGCCGGCACGACTTTGCTGGCGACACTGATGACGTAAGGACCGGGGTTGAAGGTGAGGCCGGGCGGCGGCCAGTGTTCCGGGCCGCGGCCGTTGATGGCTAGAATGAGAAAGGGGCGGTACTGATCGACGAAGCCCGTGCGGAAAACCGCCGCGTAACCGTCGGTGCATGTGGCCAGCAAGGTATCCGCGTCGCCCTTACGCGGGAGGGCGGCCCAGAGGTCCGCGAGGTACACAACCGTGACCTCCTGTTCGCCAGGAACAAACTCGCCGGTCAGCGTCAGTTTCGACGTGGGCAACGCCGCCAAGTCGTTCCAGCGGGCATACCTGATCTCGCCCGTGGCGGCGCCGGCGAGCTCGCCTGTGATGGCCAGGTCGGTCGTTTCCTGCCGGGTGGCATGCAGTGGGAGCGCGGATGCGGCGTCGAGACGAGTCGCAGTGGCTCCCGTGAGCAGCGTTGCGATGATTGAGCCAACCCTCAGCAAACGGCGAACGATCACGAGAAGTGGTTCAGAAGAGCGCATAGGGACCGGGAGGGTAAAGCAGGTGTGATGCCGGGATGGCCCATTAAACGCGAACAGAGGACGTCGGGCAGGGAAACGCGAGGCCTGCGTTGGTGCCACCAGGGTCACGGACCGGCAAACTGCGCGAGTCCAGCAGTGACGTCATCGGATCTCAGTACGCGTTACACCCGTTTCCACGCCCATCCGTTGAGATTGTATCGCCGGTAGGAGAATGTCACTGCATGGCGCATGAAGGCTCTCACGTTCGGATTTGGTGCGCTTGGTCTCGCCGTCGTTGTCGCAGGTTTTTGGCTGCAACATCAGAGCACGCTGCAATTGCGCCGTCACGTGGCCCTGCTGCGGATCGAGGTCAGTCGACTGGAACAGCAACGGCTCGAGCGGTCGTCATCCGTCGTGGTTGAGTCGGCGGCGCCGACGGGCGATTCCACCGTGAGTGCGGAAGTGGAGCGCCTGCGGGCCGAGCTCCGCGCGCTTCGGGCTCAGACCAATGAGCTCGCCCGCCTTTCGCCGGTGGGCTCAAAGGTGATGGAGAAGCGAGGGAGCACGGCAATTGCCTCGCCTCTGGTTCCAGTGAGCGAGTGGAAGGATTCTGGTCGGGCCACGCCTGAGGCGACGGTTGAAACCGTGTTGTTTGCAGCGATGGGCGGAGACCTCGAAACCTTGGCCAAGGCGGTGGTCTTCAATGACGCGATTAAGTCTCAGGTCGCGACGTGGTTTGAGGGACTTCCTGAGGCGACGAGGCAGGAAGACGGGGCGCCCAAAAAAGTGATCGCATTAATGATGGCCAAGGACGCGGGATCGTTGGCGGGGATGCAGCTCCTGGGTAAAAAGGAGGACGGGGCGAACGACGTCACGGTGCGCGTTCGCATCGGGGACGACCAGGGCAAGGCGAAGGACGACAAGTTTGAAATGCGACGCGCTCCTGACGGCTGGCGTTTGCTGGTACCGGATAAGGCCGTCGAAAAGTACGCCCGCCAAGTTAAAGGGAAGTAAGCGGTCGATCGCGCGGCGGCCCGACCGCCGGTACGCTGTAACAGAAATTCGCATACGACGGTTGCCTTGGTAAAGGGAGTTTATTTCCCCGGTTAAAAATCTGGCGTCCCCTACCTCCGTTGTCGTGAATAGGATGATGATTTCACAGTCCGGCGTCACTCGCCTCGGCGAAGCCGTGCGTCCAAGTCTTAGTCAGCTTACTAATCCGGACGCCGTCACGCTGTTCGGTGGAGTCACCGCCGAGATGCCGGTGCTGGTCATTCTCGCAGCGGGCAAGGGTTCGCGATTTGGTTCGGCGCCAAAGTGTATCCAGCTGGTGGGTGGGACACCGCTGGCCCGGCACTCGATCGATGCGTTTCGCCAGATCGAGCCGGCTCCCGTCATTTGCCTCGTCGGCTATCGGCACGACGAGGTTTCCACGGCGTTGGGAGCAGACAATCTTTACGTGCGTTCGGAGAATCCGGCAGGGGGCACGGCTTACGCGGCGTTCGAGGCGTTCAGTGTTCCGGCGTCGTTGGAAACGAATCCGCTGCTAGTGATTACGATGGGTGATCGCATCGTCACGCCTTCGATCTTTCGACGCTTGTGCGAAACGCATCGAGCCGGTGGCCGTGAGGCGGATCTGACCATGCTCGCGGCCGAGTACGAGGCGCCGAAAAACGTGGGCAAGGGCCGGATTGTCCGCGCCGCCAATGGCCGGGTGGAGCGAATCGTCGAGCAACGCGATATCGATGCCATGGACGATCCGGCGGCTCGTCGTCGGCTGCACGATCTCACCGAGGGGAATTGTCCCCTTTATGTGGTGCGCGCCGCCGCGTTGCACCGCCATTTACAGGGTCTGACCAACGCGAACGCCCAACAACAATATTATATCACCGACATCATCGAAGCGATGCAGCGGGAAGGCGGCGATATTCGGACGGTGACCATCAGTGTCGTGGATCCTGAATACGACCTGCTGTGTTCCGATGTCACGCGCGCGCCCGACCTGGCGTTGTTGGAAAGTATCGTGGCCTCGCGCGGAAGCGAACTCCTTTCCGCCGGATCCGACGTTGAAACGGCCGCCCGCGTCATCATCGCCGACCGGCCGGCCGTGCAGGTTGCCGCAATTGCCCGGCAACTCGAGGAATTGATCGGCGTCGCGACAGGCGAGAAACTCGGGTTCAAGCCCAACCAGCCCGTGGCAATCGGGATCTCGGGCGGGCGGTTTCGAATTGCCTTCAGGGGCTGCGAATTGTCACGACCGGCAACGTACCGAAAGGCGGTTTTTCGAGTTCGTCGGCCGTCACCGTCGCGACGAAGAACGCCATCAACGCGCTCTATGATCTGCGGATTCCGCCGGATCTTCTTATTCACCTGGCCTGCCAGGCTGAATACGGCACGGGCGTTCGCGCCGGCTCGTTTGACCAGGCGACGGAACAAAAAGGGCGCGCGGGCCGTGGCACCCTGATCTCATCCAATCCGCGCGAGAACTTTCGCATCATCGGCACGTATCCGGTTCCGGCGGAACGTTTCCATGTGATCTTTCCGTATAGTGTCGAGCGCGCCCGCGAGGCATGGAAGTGGTCAGGTGGAACCTACGCGGAAAATATGGCGCAGGAGCGACTCACGACCGGAGAAATGCGCAAGCTCACCGGCAAGGCGGCGGAGATCGCCGCATGGCTGATTCGCCTTCCACTGGAGAATGACTTTTTCAAACTGATCGAAGATGACCTCGTGCAGGACGGCGCATTGACGGTCGAGACCCGCGCCTGGATCGCGGGAATTCTGCGTCAGCTTCCGCTGCTCGCGACCGGCGAGGAGTTGCGGCAAAAACTGTCCGATAACCGGGCGTGGTATTTGGCGCAGTTGATCGAGACGACAGGTATCGATGCGCAGGCTGCCACGCAGAAAACCGACGCGACCCTCGCTTCGCTCTTCACGGGCTGGCGGGATCCGGTTTTGCGACGGATGACCCCGGGCGGCGCGCTCGGGGAAGAAACGGGGGTGCCATTGCGGGCAATTGTCGCCTATCTGTTTGCCGAGGTCGCTCGGAATTTTCACCTGATCCATCACCCGGATGAATGGATCGAGTCGGTGACGTGGTCGCAGCGCGGTGATCGTTCGTTCGACATCGATCCCGAACGATTGCCCACGCGGGTGGATCTGGAAAAAGGATTGGAGTGGGAACGCGGCTTAGCCGGGCCGGAGTTGCTGGATCAGTGGATCGAGCGCGTGAGCGCAACGCCGTTTGATTATCAACGCGGGCTCGATGATGCCTCCCTGGCGGCGAAGACGCCGCCGGATTTCCGGAGTTTTCCGGGAGCCAGTTTCTTCCGCGGTCTGGCACTGCTCGATCTCACGGAAGCGATGTTGAAGCGGGCTTTTGGTTTGGATGCCGTGGCGGTGCGCGTAAACGCGGCCGGGCAGGGCGACTTCTTCCAGGTGCATGTGGATACGCGCAAAATAAGTGACGCCGAGGTAAAGCAATTCCTCAGTGCCGCGTTCTACCGGCGTTTCGGGCTGTCGCCGGAAACGGAGTTTGTGGAAATTCATCCGGGTGGCGGCGCAGTCGGTGTGCGGTTGAACCGCTACGCAGATTTGGCGCAACTCGTGCAGAAACTGCGAACGCACGCTCTTCCCGCGGTGTAGCTCGCGCCGGGAGTCTCGCCTAACGCGTCGCGCGTTACGTCGCGCCGCGAGAAGCTGGTCGAACCGACGTCTCCCTCGTCGTGCCGATCGAGCCCGCGCCCATGAACTCGGCGCCACCAACTATATGCCCAAACCGTCGCGGATGGAGCTGCTCATTGATTTCGCGGTCAGGCTGAAGTCGCGTTGGCTGCCGGACGCTTGTACCGCAACTAATCACCCCGATGGAGGTTTCAGATGCGGCCCGACTT
>Ga0163144_10023098_pt1 | contig 12295 bp, 11 predicted proteins | sample OliLak19BULKMAT1_FD_123175 | JGI IMG/M metagenome (GOLD analysis project Ga0163144, IMG submission 123175) | Freshwater microbial mat bacterial communities from Lake Vanda, McMurdo Dry Valleys, Antarctica - Oligotrophic Lake LV.19.BULKMAT1 | ecosystem: Environmental > Aquatic > Freshwater >... | reverse complement strand
ACAAGAATCAGGCGTTTGACCACGGCATTTCGTCGATTCAGACAAACGTGGACGAGCCATTTTGAAAGGGAAAGCTTTCTCGTTAGGGATGTGCCGCTTTGGTATAAAAGGCTTCTCAGCGAAAGGAGGCGCGCTAGGTTTCCTTCGTTGCGTTTGTGCGAGCAAACTGTCAGCGGCCAGCACAAGGGTCATTTCGGGTGCTAGTAGTCTGCAGGTTGATCCCCGGCGCAAATGAAGTTTTCGTTGTTGCTGCTGGTGGCAGCGATGGCTCTGGCCATCGCTCCACTGCACTCTGATGCCGTGCAAGTCGACAGGCGCACCTTTACGCAAGTTCGTGGCACTAGCTGCAAAGGCACTAACGGCAAGCCGTTACACTGCCCTTATGACAATGCTGTCTGCTGTAAGGATGCGTGCTGCCCCAACGGGTACGAGTGCTCGTACACCAATGGTCCTCCCGTGAAGTGTGTGGCCGCGTCCGTTTCCAAGATGAAGGTCACTATCAACCCCACTCTGCAAACCGGTGCCAGCGGATCTCCGTCATCCGCGGCGCAGGGATCTGCCTCCATGTCAGCGCAGATGTCGTCGAGCTCCTCCATGCAGATGCCGACCGGTTCTGGTTCTAGCTCCATGAGTGCAGGCAGCATGAGTGGCTCGGCGTCCGCTGATCCCATGGCATCTAGTTCAGGATCCAGCTCGTTCAACATGGACTCTGCTGCTAGCTCTGGCTCCAGCTCCGGAAGTGTGGCCGCTGCTGCTCCTGTTCCCAAGTTCCGTCAGAATATCATCATTGTGAAGAACATCAACGTGCTGACGAAGCTGCAACAGGCACCGAAGCGCTCCGGTCGAGGCTCATCCTCTACGCCCGCGCCCGCACCTGCACAGGAAAGCTCTGAGGAGAGCTCCGAGGAAAGCTCTGAAGAATCGTCTTCTGGCTCGCGATCAGCATCCGCTTCCGGCTCCGGCTCAGGTTCCCGATAAAGTTGACCGTTCAACCGCGTCTCTTGTGCACGCAGGACATCAGAATGCTGAGGATGTATATCAACTGTACATCTTGCTTATGTGGTTCTGTGTGCGTATGTATCGGCGCAAATCCATATGATGACGTGAACCCACGCAGGAATTCTGTTTTGCATGCAGAGTTGCGCACCGCATTCAGCTTTCTCGATCCAATTCTTGTAGGCCGCCAGCTGCGTTGTTTCTAGATTTCCACTATCACTCACGCATGTGTGCTCCAAATCACCAGCCGCAGAGTGACAACGGGCAACATATTACCACGATAAGAGAATGGATATCCAATTTCTGTTTCACATGCCGAGACAGACGAATCCACATGTAAAAAAAAAGAGCTGCTCGTGCAGCGGTTACTTGCTGCCAGCGTCAGGAGCAGCAGCGTTCTGGCGAATATAGTTCGCAATGATGTCATAGCGAGGCAACGTGGAAAGGTCGCCAACTGCAGCGATGGATGGAGCAGTCTTGAGCATGTTTCGCGCAACACGCTGAATGTCACCCGCAGTGACCGCATCGATGCGCTGGGCCAGTTGCTGAGGCGTGTGCACCTTGCCGTACACCAGAGTCTGGCGACCCTGATCTTCGACAGCCATGAGGCGGGACTCAAGATGCATGAAGATGGAAGATTTGAGTTGGTTCCTGTATCAGGACATGCGTGCACGGGGCGATCAGTGATGCACCGTCCCATAGTGCTCGATAAAGACACACATACTTGGCACGAGCCAGCTCCGCAGGCTCCGGAGCAGCCGCCATCTCAAGCGCCTGATCTGAGATCACGTGCGCCAGATCCTCTGCGTGGGCTGGATCCGCAGAGCCATAAATACCTGCGCAAAACATCCGTGCGTTAGAACTCATGCAATCACCTCAACTGAGGACTGACTGTTCCGACAGACAGCAAAACGAAGCGTACCAAAGATGGCAGTATCGTCGTAGATGGCGTTGAACGACAGAGCACTCTGAGCGAAGTGATATCGGTTCAGCACTCGCTCGTACAAACGGGAGTGCATGCCCTTGCCGGGACCACCAGCGGAGAAGGAAGCTCCACCGCCCATCATCATCTGCAGGACCGCCATGGGCACCATATCGTTCTCGTGCCAGTTGGCTGCAACACAACCAACATATTCTGTCAGCGACTAGAGTGCGAATATCTTGATTTCCATAGCACAAACGCGAGCAGCGGCAGAAAGACTGAGCATTAATAATAAAATACCAGTTTCGAACGCCACCGCGAGGTGAGTCAGCGCATTGTCGTCCTTGTAGTGTGACCGGACGTCTCCGCCCACGTACCGGACAGCCGGTCGAGCGATGCTGGCCTGGTCACTGCGCTTGGCCACAGAGCCGAACAGCTTCTCGGCGCTTTGCAGGAACGCGTCAGGGTTGACGCCAACAGCAGAAAGCACCAGCCGATCCGGAGTGAAATGTGTGCTCAGGAAGTTACGAAGCGTGGATGGCGTGAACTGCGAGAAGGACCCCATAGATCGTGAGCATTCGGAAGAACAACAACGATCATCGTCGAGAATTTGATCGCGCACCGATTTCAGATGGCCGAGAGGAGCCTGGACGGACAAGCCGAGACCAGTGTTGCCGTAAGCAGCGGCATGGATAGCATCCATGATATCTGCCTCGGGGTTGCGTTCCTTCTCTTTGACTTGATGAGTATACTCTTCCACCATATCCTAAAAAGAAAGATAAGCGAATACCGGTACGCGTCGTACACGTGACTTGAGTTGTCGTTGAAGCAGGGTCATGGCAACGCTGTCGTATCAATATTAGCCCTTGGCACGACAGAGCACCAAACACATACCTGAATCTCCCAATCATTCAATTCGGGATACAGCGAGATATCACGCAGGACGTTCAGCAGAGCATCTGTGTTGTCTCGTGTGCACTCGGCCGAGAAGAACATGCTGTCACGGCTGGCAACAGCGGCAACTGTACAGAACACGCATGAGACAGTCTGAGTGATAGGCCCTCGCTAGACTGGCCACCGCATCCACTGTGCACATACCACCAGCACCGCGGGACGCCACAGCGCGAACTAACGCAGCGGTGGTCATCGATTGAGTGCTCTTCATCGACATGCGCTCGAGGAAATGGCAGATGCCGTTGTTGTTGGGTTCCTCCCATCGACTGCCCACGTCAACGAACACCTGCAATTGTAGCACGCACCCAGATGTCAGCCACGCGCAACACAATCATTCGGACGAAGTCGAAGACGCAGTCGACAGAACGTACACCAAGACCCGATACGGGCGCGTAGTTCTCCGTGACAGCAACACGAATGCCGTTTGAAAGCGTGAAGATCTTGGCGGATTCTGGTGCTGGTAGCGCTCTGCGTACAGTAGAAATGGGGGCAAAACATGCAAATACGACCTCAGTACGCTCCGCTGTTGATGCTTTCAAGGATCGAACAAGATAACGTACTGGGTGCTGACAGGGGTGGAGACGGATTCCTGTCGAAGGCTGCCCTTCGGGACGCCAGCCGAGGCAGCGGCAGAAGCAGACTCAGCGACCTTACCCAAGCGCAGCGCTTGATTGAGTTTGCTACGGTCGAAGCTTACACTGCGAGCAAACTGTAATAGACAGAATCAAAGCGGAAGGTTTAACCAGTAGATCGATCTCAAACAATGTAACGAGCTGATCCACACAGGATACGCCACGACTGAAAAAACGATGCATACCCGCTGACAATGCAACGCGGGGAGGCGGGCCCGAGAGAACACGGACGCGAACATGGTCGATAAAGATCCAATCGCACGCGCGCAGCAGCGACCACGAACGTGATAGCGAAGCGGAAACCCCAACAAAAGTGTTGACCAACGCAAAACTGACATCGCAATCACAACAGCGGGATGCGGAATCTGGTCGTCTGATCCAATTCCGAACATTTTTTCCAAGGTGTCCGCAAGCGTTTGGGTGCGTTGTTTGTGCAATGGGAAAGAAGCAGAAGAAGAAAGGTGCAGGTCAAGAGAAGACTATCCAGAAAGCTAATAAGAAGGCCGAAAAGAGTCTGAAAAAAGAGCTGGGTGGCTCCGCAGGCGATGATGTAGAAGACATCATAGCCGAGCTAGAACGCAAGGAGCAAGCGGCCAAGGCTGTGAACATCGAGACATGCGATCCCCCTGCACCTCGCAGCCATGCCACTTTCACCGCGCATCCTAGTAAAGACGAGCTGATCCTGTTTGGTGGCGAGTTCGACAACGGTCAGACGACGATCGTCTACAACGACATGTTTGTGTACAGCATCGCCAAGAACGAATGGAAGAAGGTCAGCAGTCCCAACTCGCCTCTGCCGCGCTCGTCTCACCAAGCAGCGGCTCTAGAGATGAACAACGAGGCCCAGCTGTGGTTGTTTGGTGGCGAGTTCACGTCCCCGAACCAATCTCAATTCTACCATTACAACGATCTGTGGTGTCTGCATCTTCCAACCATGTCCTGGGAGAAGGTGCAGTTGAAGGGAGGTCCCAGCGCGCGATCTGGTCACCGCATGATCGTACACAAGCGCAAGCTGGTCGTCTTCGGTGGCTTTTATGACAACGGTCAGGTGGTGCGGTACTACAATGATCTGCATGTGTTTGATCTGGACACGCGCGCCTGGCTCAAGATCGGTGCAGCCGGTCAGCAGAGCTCGACACCGCTGGCCCCCGTGATCAAAGCTAAGAAGGACACAGCAGATGCCATGATGGCCATCGAAACCGCGCCTGGTCCGCGGTCTGGATTTCACTTCTTCGTGAACGAAGACAAGAACAGCGCGGTGTTGTACGGTGGCTATCGTAAGGAGAAGATCAAGGGTCAGGTGGAGCGCTCGACCACTCTGCAGGACATATGGGCTCTAGATCTGACTACCTTTAACTGGACTCTTCTGAAGAAACAGCCATTGCCGCCCAAGGTTGCACCGGCGGGAAACACTAAGGCTGCTAAGGGTGGCAAATCGAGTGGTAAGGCTGATCCAGCGATAGCTGCCGCAGCCAAAGAGAAGCTCAAGTCAGCAGCGGCCGCAGGTGCAGCCCCTGGCACCAATGGACCGTGTGTGCGCTCTGGTGCATCCATGTGCGTGATTCCGAAGAAGCGGTGTATCTTATTTGGCGGGGCGCTGGACGAGGAATCTGACGAGGACATGCAGTCAGTTTGCATGAATGATATGTACGTCCTCCGGCTGGACTCGATGAAGTGGTTCCCTTGGAGCATGCGCAAGCCCAAGGCGAAATCGGCTGCGGCGAGCAGCTCCACTGCCACCACAGCGGCCTCCTCCACCACAGCTGCAGTGACTGTAGACAGTGATGCCAAGACGAGCGACGTGCCCGAGGACGGGGAGGAGCTATCGTCTGGGGATGAACTGGATACCGACACCACGCCCAGTGATGACAAGGGTCAAGCAGTCGCCACCAGCAGCGCCACATTGTCCGCTCAGGCACATCGCGCAGCTGCCAAGGAGGATCTATCCTTTATGCCGTCAGCGCGTTATCGGGCGATGCTGGCGGTCAAGGGCAGTATTCTGTACATGTGGGGTGGAATCACCGAGGTGTGTGCTCCAGGCAAGACGCGCGGTCACGAAGTGGCCATGAACGATATGTACGCATTGGATACTGTGAAAGCGGACGGGTGGCGGGTGCTCGTGCGGTTTGACCCGTCGGATTCGCGATGGCAGTGGCTAGGGTCCGATGACGAGAAGTCCGACGACGATGATGACGATCAGAAGGATGATGATGATGATGATGATGATGATGAAGACGATGATGATGAGGAGGACGACGACGATGATGAGGACGATGATGATGATGATGCGAAAGCTGCAGTCTCCAAGAAGGACAAAAAACCTGCGACCGGTGGTAGCAAGGTGACTCCAGCTCCTGCAGCAGCTGGCAAGCAGAAAGGTGCAGACTCGGCGAAGAAGGCATCTACACCCTCAAAGAAGCCGGCTTCAGGCAGCGATGTGAGCGGCAAGGATGCACTGACCCCTAAAGCTGGGGAGCCGTACAAGCTGTACTATGAGCGTACTCGAGCCCTGTGGGATCAGAAGGCAGAACAGGACCTTCAAGAGCAGCAGCGCCGTGAAGTGGATGACGCTAAGAATGCTTCAGCTCCGCCTGATGTGGAAGACGATGATGACCGAGATGGCGACGATGAAGATGAGGATGATGATGCTGATACCGCAGCGACAAAGCCCGCTAAGAAGGCAGCGCCTATCATCGTCAAACTGTCCGACATGAGCGCTGGCGATCGAGTGAAAGCCCTGCGCAAGCTGAGTGCACAGCTGGCTGCGCAGTATTGGAATGATGCCAAACCGTAACGGCTTCTCTGGTTTCGTGTGTTTCAAGTGTGATCTCATGTTCGTGTTTTCAGCTTCGGCTGTATGCTTGTCGTGAGCACTGCTGCATGGGACAATAGACTTGTGTTTACTTCGAGTACAAGCCCGAGCACTACTTGCACAGGTCGACAAGGACATATGCTCACAGCGTGCCTACTTGTGCCCATAAGGACGGCTTCACGAACGCGCTAGCACGAGGCGGCAGCGCGACTGATGAACACATGGATAAGCAGCTACTGTAAGAGACCGCGAACTGATAGCACAGCACTTGAGGGGCACAGCCACTTACTGGCAACAGCTTGTCCGCTGATGATATCGAACCCGCGCCGCTCGAGCTTGACGCGTTCCGGTGCCCATTTACGGAGACTGCGCTCCTGGTGCGCGGCGTGAGCAGCATCGCCTTGTTCCTGCGGTCACACATACCACAGCGCGAGCACAGATCGACGCAACCGAGTTAGCATCATGAGCCAAACCGTTCGAGTTGATGGATGTTCTCGCAACGTTCAGAACGTACGTGCATCACTTTCTCCACGACATGCTTGGGTCGACCCCCCACATGCGGGCGACCGTGTCGCTGTATCATCGCTTGCAGGAGCTCAGGCTCTTTCGGGTCTCCGGATACGATATTGTACAGATTACCCTCGGCTGATTTCAGCGCTGACGGTAGCTTGGTCAGATCTTGCTTGGCCCGTTTCTGCTCTTCATGAGATCGCCATCTATACGCATTGATGCATGGAAGCACAGCTGATGGTTAGCACGGTCCCATGCGGCACAACACAACAAGATGCTGTCAGAACATACTGCTGGAAGCGCTCTTCCTGAGTGTCGTCGCAGTATCGACCAGCCACCGGATCGAACACATTCTTCTGTTGATACACCTTGGCTGCGACCTTGAGCGCGGCCTGTTGTTCGTGCTTTAACCATGACACCGCAAACCCAATCCGTGCTAAGCACTCAAGTATGAACCGATTGCACCACTGACTGCTAGTACCTGTATCTTGTGCTCGTGCTCGTTGAAGTACTTGTTGGACAAGATGTTGTAATCACGAGCCTCTACTTGCGTTTGCATCGACACTTTTGGAACAGTCGGCACGCGCACCGGTCGTCTGAACACGAACAAATGATGGGTAAGCAGTCTGAATATAGGAGATCGTTTGCCATATGGCACGGTTTTGCAACAACTCAACTGGCTAAAATGTTCTGAAGAAACACAACCTCATGCATCGGCGTTGCACTATCTAAACACTTACGTAGTGGCATGAGCTTGAAAGGTTCCCGTCAACGGTCTCAATGACACGATGTTGTAGTCTACGCCACTGCCAAGCGAATCATAAGCATGTGCTCCGCCAACCTTTCTAGCCGAGCGATCGCCCTTGGTTTCTGTGTATTCAGCGATCGCAACATAAATGGTTGGCACCATTGAACCATGCGTCTGACGCATGAAATGCGTGCGTAGGCATCAACAATTACCCTGTTGAGGAATCTTGCTTTCATGACTAATCACGTTCCAAGTGGCTTCAGCCCGAAGAGCCTTGTCCTGATCATCATGGGACGTTGGCCATGACTGCATAATGCTGAGTGCAAACAGATTGATCCACTTACAAATCCGCGATTCATGGCTCGCACTCGCGCCTTGTCCTCTTGAGCTCGAGTTTTCTGCTCGATGTCCGCATCACGGTAGCAGTGTCGCACTGGGTCGTAACTTGATTGTTGTTCCATCTTGTTAAATCGCGAGTCTCTGCGCATCGAAATAGCGTGTGGATACTGATTCTTCGCCGCTGATGGATTGATGAAAACACCACTCGCGTACCGATACTTGCGCTTCGGGCCGCTTGTATCTGCAGCAGCTGATATCAAGGCACTGGTTGCGCGAGTGCGTTCTGCTTGATATTGCTGCAGTGCCTCTGCCCACGAGCCCGCATCGGCTCCTGCTTCAGCCAGAGTGAGATGATCATTCGCACAACTGAGCCGCACTGTTGCATTGGAACACTGAGTACCTTGGAACGCCGCAGCCATAGGGCGGGATGATTTATTGAAGAAATTGAGAGCCGATTGCGCACGAATGTCGGACGAACCCACTTGTCATACACTGTGTTACAAAGTGTGCGCGTATGTAGCCGACGGAAAAAAATAACGGAGCAAGAAAACGGGAAGCATTTCCTTCCGTCACAGTGCGGCAGCCCTTCTCGAAGCTCGAGACACCCAAAAGGGACAACTTTTTCCCTTCGAAAGTCGGCCTTTGCACTGCGTCACCGCGCGTTTTGTGTACTTGACCAGAACCCGCTCCGTTGCACGGTACTTCGTAGCCAACGGTGCGTGACGCATAATGGCAAGTAACGGCACATCAACGCCTGGTGCCGGTAATGGAGTGGATCACTTGTTCAAAATCGTGCTGGTAAGCGTTTTCGGCGCTCTACTGCAGTGCAACGCTTAACTTTCATTGATGCTTACGTTTTCAGCGTGAAGTTTTGAGATGTGGTTGCACCTGTATTGTTCTTGACACCCCTGTCTTCGATAGGTCGGAGACTCTGGTGTCGGCAAATCAAATCTGCTGTCAAGATTCACACGCAATAGCTTTTGTGCGGAGGAGAAAACTACCATCGGCGTTGAGTTCGCAACGCGCATCGTCCAGATGGATGATGGTAAACGCGTGAAGGCTCAGATCTGGGATACAGCAGGCCAGGTGCGTTGAAATACTCCAGTTCTGAGCCATCGTGGTCAGAATTGGTACTGGTGGTGGGCGCTGCATATGTGGTGCTGATGCGTGCTTTGATTTAGGAGCGGTACCGGGCAATAACGAATGCATATTATCGTCAAGCGTTAGGCGCTCTCCTTGTGTATGACGTATGCAAGTATTCTTCCTTTGAAAACATCCCTCGGTGGATTCGAGAGTTGCGAGAACACGCCACGAGTATGCGTCTCATTTCCCGTGGTGCCTTCTCAGCTTTTTGGGTGTGGCTGCACTGCTTTTGTTACTGAAATGCGTGTGTGTGGTTTTTCTGCTGCAGAGGATATCGTGTTGTTCATGGTGGGCAACAAAAGGTCCGTCTTACTTTTCCTGATCCAATATGCTTCCACGCCAACTGCATTGATCTTCGCTGGTGTCGTCGCTTGAAACAGTGATCTAGTGGATGCGGGTGAGCCCAAGCAGGTTACCTCTGAGCAGGCGAAACAGATGGCACAAGAACACGGCTTTCCTTGCATTGAAGCCTCAGGTGCTTAGTTTTGGCGCGTCACAACGTTCTTTCACTGTGTGTTCGTGTTCGTGTAGTGGCTATGCTGCATGACATCGCAGCTGTAGCATTCGTTAACTGATTTCCTATCATCTGTGGTCGATTTCTTACAGCGATGACGGGGACGAACGTGGATGACGCGTTCATCAGCCTCATCAAGACCATTTACGATAAGGCCGTGTTGCAACACGTTTATAAGCCTACCAATGGCGGCGCCGCTGTTCCCTCTGTTCAACCTGGGAAGACACCCTTTGCGTTGACGCAACAAACCAACAAGGGCAAGAAGAAAGACTGCTGTCCAAACTGATTCTGCTGCGCGAAGTGTGAACAATGTATAAAAAGTCTGTGTAACCTAAGTTTTACCATGAATATATGATCCGATGCCGGCAATATGCGCACAAGAGCACACGTCATCACTCCTGGGCGGCATGCTGAGCTTGTTGGAGATGCTGCTCCTCCTCATTGGACGCCGAATGCGCGGCGTGCTTTGGCGTTGCTGCCAGGTGCTTGGGGTCCGAATACCGTTGCACGTAGTAGGAAACCGGTTTACCTTTCTGAGCGGCTTCATCCACTACCGTGTGTATTTGCTACACGGATGATACAAAACAGCACAGTCAGCCACGATAGCATTCACGCGCAACACGATGAGAGTAGAGGCCTTACCAGCCAAGCAGCACCGTTTTCCTTCATGCGCCAAAGGAACCAAAATGTGGCGACGGCACCGAAGATGGTGGCCCATCGCGTCTGAAAAGGCGACGGGTCGGGAATGACCACATCGTGGGAATGTCCATGAGCACCATGGTGGTGGCCGTGACCATGATTGTCGTGTCCTGCCTCTGCGTGCGTGTGCGCAGCAGATCCGAACGACCGGGCGGGCAACACAAGCTGGAGTGGCCGTGCTGGCAGTCCGCGCACAAATCGGGCCCCTAACGCGGAGAAGCGCATCAAACCGGACGCCATGTTTGTTGGCAACGTTGGTTTCAATGATCCGGCCGGACAGGATCACCACCTCAAATCGTCGGAGCACCATTATATTTTGCTGGTTCAGACAGTGAGCAGCGCGGTGCGTCTGCCGCCATGATACAGAGGCATGCGGTGGTAGCGCTGCTGGCAACAGTACTTTGCTGGTATGCCACACCTATGATCACTGTCCATGCGATTACAGTCTCGAAGCATCGCAACGACCCTGCAGCGACCGCGCAACCTGCTACTCCTCCGCCTACTGCTGCCAACAACCAAGTGAACAACCAAGGAGGAGGGGCAAACACTCAAGCAGGAGGGAATGGAAATGCAAACGCCAGAGTGCAAAACAACCAGCCGACAAGCGGCTACAGTTTTCGACGCGCCTTCGCCACGTGCGCTCCAACTGGTACTTTGAAGCAGCCAGCCGCTGTGAGCAAATTTCTTGCGCACGACGTGTCACAGAAGGCTATCGTGCACGGGGCTATGATGGAACTGAAGGAAACATTGGGAAATGGAGCAATCTGCTACGTGAGTCCCTTTGGCACTCCAGGCTATGCATTCAGCACAGCTTACTCAGACGGCCCGAAAGCCATGCCTGACGGATACCCGGTGTTCGCGTCTGCGTTTGCGGAAGCTGGAGCCTTGGATCGCGTCTCCTTCTTTATCAACGCTCGAGCGGGGGCAGTTGATTACTCGTCAAACGCAAAGTGCCTGTTGTCGAATGTGCCCAAGAATCACGTTAACGTGGTCGCTGACGAGCCGATGAACTTCGTCAACGGATTATTCTCTGGAGCGGGTGCATACAAAGCTCCAAAGGCTTCAGGAACCCTGCAACTAAACACGTGCAAGTTTCTTGTTGTGGATCTCAAGCCATCGGCAGCAAACGGTGCTCTCTTAAAGAAGGTTGCTGAGACAATCGGGAAGTCTCCGCTGCTGAGCCGTCTCCCGACGGTGTTTTTTGTGCAGCTTGGAGTGGACCTGTATGGACCTGCTTTGCCCAAACCGATGGAATGCGAGCAAGTGCACAGCTTGGGAGCTGCCAAACGAGATGACCAAGTCGTCAAATGTGGCAAACCGCTCGTAGACTTCTCCATTCAGCAAACCAACCTGCCCACAGTAGCTTTTTCAGATGCCTTTTACGCGTTCGACGGCACGGACAAACTGAATAATCTCTTGTACATTTCGGCAACACCTTCGGCAAAAACATTTGTCAACCGCGAATCGTATATGCGATATTTGAATCCGGACTTCCCTGTGGCGTACGTCAGCAGTGTGGTGATGCCTGGTCAGCCAGAATTGAAGGGCCCTGCAGCTCGGTTCGTGGTTCCTGCTGCGGCAGCTCCAGTGCCGTTCAATCAGCAAGCGGCAAGCGCGTTGGACGGCGAGCCTGGTGCAAACGCAGTCAATCCCGCTCCTCCAGCCGGTACGCCATCAAAACAGCCAACGACCGGCCCCGCTGCAACTGCAGGCGTTCCGCAGATTCTGTGATTTGAATTTCCTTACCACATGTGCAATTGAATTTGTTTGTCCCGCATTACGGTCCGGTGTCACTTGAACGTAGAATCGTCGTAGATCACCGTAGAGGCAGCGCCTTCGGATGTGCAGAACCACACTGAAATGGACGTGCTCCAGCCATTCGAACGCGCATCACAAATTGTCAATCGTCCATGCGTAATCCGTAGCACCGATAGCGGCAAAGGTGTACAAAGGCAAACCCCCGTTGATCAGCGTCATTCCATCCCAGGTTACGCCTGCGTCGCGGCAGCGTCACCTCCGAGGCTTT
>Ga0163144_10023097_pt1 | contig 12295 bp, 12 predicted proteins | sample OliLak19BULKMAT1_FD_123175 | JGI IMG/M metagenome (GOLD analysis project Ga0163144, IMG submission 123175) | Freshwater microbial mat bacterial communities from Lake Vanda, McMurdo Dry Valleys, Antarctica - Oligotrophic Lake LV.19.BULKMAT1 | ecosystem: Environmental > Aquatic > Freshwater >... | reverse complement strand
TTCGCCGCTGGCGTGGGCATATAGGTTTGTGACCGAAAGCGAGTGGTGCCCTAGGTTGTCTCTCACTCTCGGTAGTGCGACGCCCTTTGCAAGCAGTAGGGTGCAATTTGTGTGGCGCAAGCTGTGCACACTGAAATGCGCGGGCAGGCCAGCTTCGGCAAAAGCCAGCTTGACCCGTTGCTGTACGCCTCTCGTCGTATAGGCGCGGTTGTAGCGGCTCGGGAATAGCGGCGCCTCCCCGTCTATCGAATGCCCGAGCGTCGGCTTTATCAAGAGCCATTCTTTTAGGGAGTTTGCCGCTGGGCGTGTCAGCAACACCGTCCGAGGCTTGCCGCCTTTTCCTCGCCGCACTACTAAACGCAAACCCGAGAAGTCCGCGTTCACTGTCAAACAGAACTCAGCGACGCGCAGGCCCGTTTCAAGCAATGTCCTGACAGCATAGTAGTCGCGGATCGCTTGCGATGGCCCGCCACGCGCTACAGCAAGATCGCGCCTATCTTTCAAATAACTAACCAAAGTTGCTACTTGCTCCTCGGTTAGAAATTTATCGGCATTGATTGCCCATCGCATCGTTACCTCTCTCTTTCGTCGTTAAAAAGCTTACGCCGTGTTTGACCTAGATCCCGCAATAATCGCGGCGGTGAACCCAATGATTTCAACGTTTTGGAAAGGCGTTTTCGGGGTGTCACCGACCCTTATGCTGCCGCTTCAAGCGCCTCAAACAGATAAATACTAGACAGCCTTAGGATTGACTCCGACGCCCGCTCTAAGCCGCGCCCCAGCCTGCCGAAATCCTCTGACGTTAGTTCGCTATCATTCGCGGCGTAGCTATAACTTGTAACAACAGCGTCCTCATCGCCCTGGACTCTAACTTTGACAGCCATGCCCTTGATCTCGACAACAGCGACAACACAGATTGGGTCATGGTCACTAAGCAAAGCGTCATTTACTGGCTGAGCGTTCCGATTGAGATTAATGAGTTTCATAACACGCCTTTCATATTGAAATACTCTATTGAATACTCTATTGAATACTCTGTTTAGTATTCTATATAGTCCAGTTGCATTAGCTGTGCCGAAATCGAGTGATAGGTCAACCAGTTGAGTTTTTTGAAGTTCGCTTTTCTCGCTCTAGTCAGGGAACGTCGAACTATTAAACAGCATTCTAACGACGATATATGTAAGTGTTTGATAGGATTGATCGAAGCATGGGTTAGTCGAACTTATGGGCAGGGTGCACAAGAAATAGTGATAGTGTTCTATATAATCTATGGCTACTATTAGTGGATGAGACCAGCAAAAGAGATATTGGCCTTAGCTAACATAAAAAAAGGGCAAGAGATATTCTGGCTAGAGACTGCACTTGCCAATGAGTTTCGGAAGCTGTGCGGGTCGCGGCGGGCGAGCATGGTCGTTGAAACGCTCATTAGAGAATTTGTTGCCGACGCGAAAAAGAAAAAATAATCTCCACCATTAGAGAATTTGTTGCCGACGCGAAAAAGAAAAAATAATCTCCACCATTAGAGAATTTGTTGCCGACGCGAAAAAGAAAAAATAATTGCCGAAGTTAATCGCCGTCAAACACCCCCCGGCTAATCGCCTTCGCCCACTTCCAGGAAATATCTATAGATACACTCTGCCTGAACACAGCGAGCAAGCGAGCAAGGCAAAAGACTTTTGTCGCAGCCGCAGCTTCAGTTGACCCACCCCCACCAAATCTTTTGGGCCTCGTGATCTCCTTTTCCAAACTCGAAAAAAAATTTTCTGCCTCGTTTTACGTTTCTCGATGACGCGCAGATGTGAGAAACTAAATCTTCACATCTTACTGAGGGGGCTCGATGATAATCCGCTTGTTCTTGCTACTCGCGATGCTTTGGATGGGCGGTTGCGCAATCAAAGGACAAATTATCTCTGCGGAGAAGGATATTTGGTTCCAGGATGAACACCAAGGATTGCTGTACTGTCGAGCATACGGTTTTAACAATGGAACCGCCAACCCCACCTGCTTCAGGGCGGGCACGGCAAGAAAGATCAGAGTTGATGATGAGATTCAAGAGTCGGAAACGGAGACTCTGAAGCCTGCTAAGAAGATTCCTTAGATAACGCTCGTTGTTCGCCCCACGAAGACGAGTAAAATGCATTTCTCAGCTTTGGGTGGACCGCATTTCTCGACGACAAGCCTCCTACTGTCAGAATACTTACAGGTGAAGTCGTCAGCGAAATGTGGCATACTTTATGTACGCAACTCAGCAAAGACAGCGTTCCGACAGCATTGCTCGCACTTTACTCTGCAGTACACGCGGCCTCTCACGCCCGCTAACTTGTCAAAGGGGCATTCACGCCCGCCGCTTCGGCAAAACGGTAACAACCGCGAGTCGTAAGCGTATGTTTGTTGACCTAATCTTGGTTCGGCGGAATCGCCAGCCTAAATAATCTTAAAAAATCTAAGAACTCTAACTTCCTGGCTGCGTCGTCGCTCGCGCTTTTCTTGCGCTTGCCGCGACTGCCTTCTCCAACTGTATTGCGCCCAAACCTCAATCCATGTTATTTGCTTTCAAACTGTATGAGTCGGGGTCTCCTCCCGAGCAGACTTAAACCATCTAATCACAATGATAACAATGGTTTACTAGTGAGAAGGTCATACAAATCTGTATGACTGTATGATCCCGGCTCAACTTACCGATAAGGAGTTGAGATAACATGGGATACACAATTCAAAAAAGCGGACACACCTACCGGATACTTTGGCAGCTTGGGAAAAGGGAGAGGCGCAACGTCCCGAAAGACTCGCGAGAAGCGGCGGAGCTTGGATTTCGTCCCGACATGACTGCGACCGAGGCGAAGAAAAGAGCACAGCAACTTTCTAGTGAGCGTTGGGCCGAGCTTCACGCCAAGCGGGCCGCAACCACCGCTGCCATTCTTCAAAAGTATAAGAAGATGCGTGGAGCGTTCTTGACCGACGATGACGCTGAAGAATTTGAGCGCGCATACTTAACAGAGAAAAACATTGCGCGCCCCCACTGGAACACGATGCAAAGAATTATTGTCGATTGCGCCACACACCCCAGCCAATGGTACCGGCTATCGTCCGTCATATATTCACAGTTCATGAAACATCGCTACTCCCCGGCATATTGCAAAAAGCTCTTACGTTACTTGAATATGTGGGGCTATTTCATTTGCGAGAGACAGGGCAAGGCTTGGAAGGATATTGAAACGCCGCCGTCAAAGTGGGCGCGTAAGATTCGAGACGCATTCGAGAAGCGTATTGGTTGTAGCGGATTCCGCAGTTTGCCTCTTACGCCAGAGAAACTTGCCGAAGCCAAATCAAAGATGATTCCAGAGCACTATAAATGGCTATTTATCTCGCTGTGGTTTGGGCTAAGGCCGCGAGAGGTCGATAATCTAAGAAAAGCAAGTGTTGGCGTGTGGCGCATTGATACCACTGACTCTCGATTTGTTGCTGTGTTATGTATCTTTCAAGAAAAGCTGTATGAGCGCGGGATTCAGCGCGAGGATTGCTGGAAATACATTCCGTGTTGCGAGCCGGAACAAAGTGAAGCGCTTAAAATTATCCAAGCCGGGGAATTCAAGGCGCCGCTCAATACTCGCATGAAAGCGGTTATCGGCGAACGCTATACTCGATATGCGGGCAGACAAGGTTTTCACGAGTTGATGCGCCGTGGACGCGGTTACGACCTTGAGGACGTTTCAAAGTGGCTTGGACATCTAACGACAGCCACGACACAGCGATCATATCCAGAAATTCCTAAAGCGAGCTTTCGTCGTAAGGCCGGATAGATCGCGCACTATCGGCGTTATCAGCTGCTCGAAAGAATTTCGCGAATATGCTGTAGTGCCTCACGGGTGAGCCACTTAGACGAGGGGCCAAGTTCGCGGGCGGACACACGTCGATAAAATGCGGCGGAAAGTGCGAATTGCGATGGAAAGTGACGATGAAGAACCGACTCGACTTGGCCACCTGATCGTGAGCTTCGCCGACTGATGAATAATTTCTGCGTGATAGGAGTGTCTAAGAACTGCCTATAGTAGAGACAGTATTGCTGGGCGTATAATGTGAGCAGTGACAAGAGCTTATTTGAATTACGTGTGTATTTTCTTTTCAACCCTACTTCTCATTGTGGCGTGCGGAACTGAGACCAAGCCACAGGTAGCGTCCGCGCCGTCACCATCTCCTCCGTCAACGTCGCCAATTCCGACGGCCTCGCTCGATTCAACTCCCCCGAGTTATTATTCTGTCGCAACGCTTGCAAAGCGCTTTACCTCATCCTCGGGGGTATCCCCGCAAATTACCTATGCAGACACAGCGAGCGACGGCGGTAGCGGCTTAAAGGGATATGAGTATGTAGTCGTGATGAATACCAACGCCGCCAAAACCTCGAATAGCTGGGCCACAGCGCCAGCGAGCCCCTTCACTTTGAACGCGCTTTCTCTCTCTGTCGCCACCTCTTACTATCTGTGCATTCGCGCCGTCGATAAAAGCGGTAACAAATCAGATCCTCGCTGCTCGTTAAGCTGGCAAGCCGATACTTCGGCGCCTGGGACGCTTACTGTCGGCTCTCGCGGTATCACTGCGAGTTCAGTTACAATCACTTGGAGTAATTCAAGCGACGCACAATCTGGGATCGACTATTACGAAACCTCTATCTCCACTTTGCCATTAGGCACCGGAAGCCTGTTGCGTAGTTGGCGTAGGGAAACAGCCAGCGGTTGTTACAACGCGGACAATTGCATCACCGATACTGGCGTGCCCTTCATTATAGGTAATAGCTATTATCTCAATGTCCGTGCGTGGAACAGGGCCGGCTTAAGCTCAATCGCGTCTGCCACTGCCTACGTACCGGTCCCAATTACGGTTAGTTTCAAATACAACTACGCTGAATCGAATGGGTGCTATAACGACGACAGAATTAGGCTCTGCACGCAGACAAAGACTCTACTGGATACCGATCTGATTTCTCTTCAAGCCGCCTACCCGACGTGTAGCCTGTCGAGCACGGCCACAGCTTACACTCTAGACTGTACCGGCAACTGTGTATCCTTTCCTCTCTTTTGCTCGTCGAGCGGAGCCTACAAGACTCACGTCTCTTGTAGTTCAATCGCCCGGACTTCAAATTACAGCTGTAGTTGGTCCTATCCATAGATGCTAGCGCTCTATTGAAATCTTGATGCGGCTCCGCCCGCCATTCGCTGGAAGGTTAGAACATTCCGCCTCACGCGCTGCCTACCCCAGCGTCGCTCGCTCACAGGTCTTTAAGGAGCTTGGCAAGGGGCATCTCAAGACCTTCGGCAATCGCTTTAAGAGTGGAGAATCTGGGATCTCTCTTGCCGTGTTCAATATCTGAGAGGTTGCCTTTGGAGAGTTCCATTTCATAGGCGAGCTTTTCGAGAGTAATTCCCCGCTTCCTTCTCTCAATAGCTATGTGACGGCCAAGTCGTTCTAATATCTCCTTGGACTTTTCCATTCAACACAACGCTACACTCCGCACCTTGACGGGTAGTTCGTCATAACGAACTATTCGTAATAACGAACATTGGGAGAGGTGCAAATGCGGGCTTTGATACTGACGATTGCTGTGTGTCTAATTGGGTGTGGTAAAGAAGATGCGGGAACTAATTCGGCTACGTGGCCTAACTTTTCAGTGACAACTGCTTCGGAATTGCCGACGTGCGCTGGAGAAGTGTTAGGTCGGCTCTATTATATCGAGGATACGACTTCCTTTCAGGCTTGCAAGACCACCGGATGGACTGCCATCTCGATTCAAGGGCCAGCCGGAACTGCCGGACCTACCGGAAGTGCCGGAACGAGCGGGGCCAACATCGCGAGCCGTTGGACGTTTCATGTCGATACCTTCGTCGGTCAAACTAACATCGGTAGTGAAGCTGCCGGGATTGTGGTTCGATTAGGAGATGTTCGACTGGTTAAGTTTGTAGACGGTTCGTCTGCAATTATTGCAGTTGGGAATTTCGTCGATGCTGATTCGGTTGGGGATTTCTATACGTTCGATTTCTCCCATACCTTCTACCTTCCTTCCACTACTTCGAGTGAAACTGCGGTGATCTTCAAGTTGAACTCCTACGCCAACATGCGCATTCGGTATAACGTGAATCCAGCCGCAACAACTCCGACGTTCAAGGCCGTAGTGGATTCCGATGGAAACTTTGCTAACAATACGGATACGACTTATACCCTGACGGCTGAGTAGAGCGCACATTGCAGGCAGCATCTAACCCCCGTTTCGGCCGTCTCGCGATTGCGACTCAGATTCTCAGGCTTGAGATTGTCTTCAGTAAGACGGGATCTGATCTGGGCTTGGAAGTCAGAAAAGGCGCTATTTTTAGGCACGAAAAACAGCAGCTAAGTATGCATTGTAGCGGTTAATAATATCAATAGGTTGCGACCTATAGCCAACCCGCTGATTCTACTAACTAATTAGGCGCCCGCAACTCTCAAGAGAAATGAAGCTATCTCAACGGGCCTGACCTTAGCCAACTAGTTGATTTTTATTATGAATATTCAATTGGGCGCTCGTCTTAGGGCCGCCAAAAACCGCCCAAGCGCCAAGCCTAGCTGATCGTTTGCTCGTGCTCGTGTGAGATCCACAAATGCGCTTATAGCGCTGCGCGTCGTGCCTGGAAACGTATCAACGGCGTTTCACTGGATGCTTGGGCCTAATCGCCGGCAACGGCGCGGCCTAGAGGCAAACAGCCGCGATTGGCTGTTTTTTCGTGCCTAATTTCTACAGCTTCGGAGCAAGTTTTTATAGAACGAGGGGCCTTCAACAACGACGCGGCGGACATACCCCGGGTGTCCGTCTCTACGTTCGTAACCCATTGATTTTGCGGGCCTAAGCAAATCGGCTCGGTTTGTCGGACACACCCGGACACACCCGGTGTGTCCACAAATATTCGGTTTACTTTCAACTAGTTAGCGCCATTTTTTTCCATTTAGGACATACCCCTCTTTAATTAATTTAAAAAATATAGAAGATATTGCGTGCCGTCCACGCGCCGCTTGCCCACCAAAGCACGCTGCGAGGGAGGGGGTGTGTCCGGTGTCCGGCTGTCCAAAACAAGGGCAATCATTTAGTATTATTGCAGTATTCTGTGGACATACCGTCGAGGGGGGTGTGTCCGTTAAAGGCGCGGATCGAACTAAATACTTGAGTCAATTGAGCTATCCGTGGCTCGGTTAGAATTTAGGGGGTGTGTCCGCGCCAATTCGTCGATCCCATGCAATTTAGCTGCCAAATAACTTGACAAACCGCGACACAGTTGATATACTATAAATACACGAGATTTCTCGTTTGATGTGACAAAGCCTCCTGCGTCATGGCGGGAGCTTGTTCCGGGCCGATTGTGTACTACTTCTTTGACCTTCTCTGATCGCGCCCGTAGGTCGAACCTGCTTGGTTCAATTGCGCTGACGACTTCGATCTTAGGCGCCCTGGCTGAGACTAGCCAACACGTAGGCCGCTCTCGAAAAAAAATTCAAAACAATTTTCGACATTTTATTTTTGCTCGCTCTTGTACTGCGCGCCACGCGACTTATTGGCGCGCTCAGAAAGTACAAACGTAAGTTGGTCACTTTTTCAAACCGCGTAACTTTAGTAGCTCGACCACGCACCGAGCCTAGGAGTCTGTGATGTCGCTCGATAATAAAACGGATTTAGTAACTATCAGTTTTCAAGGCGACACGCCTCTTGGGGGCGGGGAGATGGCCTCTCCGCCTCCTCCTAGTTTGGGAGATGAACAGACGCTAAGCGCGTTGGTAGAGAAAACCACATCGTCGGAGGAGACAGAAGTAGAGGCGATTGCGGCAGTCGCGGCGATGCCCGGAGGAAGGATCGAACAGAGAGGGAGGATCATCCTTGCTAAAAAGATAATTCCTCAAGTCGCAAGGATGCGAGTAGATGAAACGGCAACTCGCTATTTCTTACTTTCAGCAGAAAAACCGAAGCAACTCACTCCTCTGTTCAACAAAACAAAACTAAAGCGCGCGGTTTATAAAAAATATGAAGCCGAGTTTAGATCAATGCCTGACTTCGGCCTAGTTAACGATTTAATTAACTCCTACGAGATGTGTGGCGATTCGCTTGATGTAGAGCCTGCCCCTTTTGCTTTCAAGAGCGAAGACAAATACTGCTTTAACAAATTAGATATCGATCCAACCCCGGGCAAACATCCAGCTTGGGAGGAGTTCTTAATTAGGCTTTCTTCGGCTGAGGATTTCATGGCCTTCGTCGCGAGCATCTATGAATCAAAACACGCAGGCCGCGAATTCTGCTACCTCTACGATCCGGCAGGGGAGTCAGGCAAGAGCACGGTAATTGAGGCGTTGTGCAGTCCGTTCGGGAAAAGGGGCGTGGCAACAATTAACAGCCACGATATTAAGACTTCTTCGCCTCATTTTCTTGAGCACATCTACGGCAAGCGTCTAGCGGTGTGGCCCGACTGCAAAAACAGCAAAATGCCGATGCTGGAAATTATCCGCAACTTAGTCAGCGGCGAGCGAGTCACAATCAACCCCAAGGGCGAAAAGGCATTTAGCGTAGAGGTCTATGTCCGCCTAATCGTCGGCGCGAACTACGCCCCTGAAATTACCGGCAGCGGCGCGGATGCCTCTCGCTTGCTCCGTATCGACGTAGCGTCGTCGCTTAACAATAACGATCCAACTTGGAAGCAGCGTCTTATCGACGAACTCCCATTCTTTCTGTATGCTTGTCGAGAAGTTTACAAAACAAAATGCCCTAACTTTGGCAAAATATCTCTCGACGACAAAACTCTAGACCTAATCAAAAAGAGTCATCAAGATTTTGAAGAGGGCTATGAAGTTGCACTGGAGCGGCTCTTTGTTGAGGTTGATCCGAAGGGCACCGTCCCCGCAAGAGAATTAGAAGCTCGATATAGAGATGATCTCCGTTGGAATTCAAATCAAATTTGCGATTTTAAGCGATTTCTTGAACGCACGCATAAAGTGAGCACGAAGCGAGAAACAGTTAAGAGCGGGGGCGGAAAAGAAAAGAAGATCACAGTATATTCCGGGCTCCGCTCGACGCTCTCTACCAGGCCGGTGATATGATGTTAGACCCGAAGCTTTTCGTTGATCTTCTCTTCACCACAGCGGAAGCCGTCGCAATGGGAGACAGAAAGTGTTGGAGCCCAAAGCCCGTCACAGAACTTTTGAGCGGGCAACATGAATATCTTTCCAAAAACCCCTTATTTTCTGACAAAGATCTCAACCCGCACAAGCACTGGCACCATGCAGAACAAGGCCGACGAGATAATAAGAACGTGGAACGTTACGCGAACTTTCTAGTTGAATTCGACGGCAAAACTATTGAGGAGCAAAAAACCCTAGTAGATGTCTGCCGATTGCCGTTTGCAACGTCTGTCTGGAGCGGCAACAAATCTATCCACTACATAGTTGCTTTAAGCGAATCGGTCACCCTAGATCAGTATACGAAATTGTCGAGCCGGTGCCATGCAGCTATCAACAAAGTCGCAGGTATCCCCAAGACCGCAGATCCCGCAGTCAAATCTCCCAGCGGGCTAACAAGATGTCCAGGTGCCCTGAACTCAAAGACAGGCCAACGTGCAGAACTCATAGAAGTTCGGCGGCGAATTTCGTTGGCTGAGTTTGAGTCGTGGCTGCAATCACTCGGCGTTAAAGAAACAAAAGCAGAGAAGTACCAAAAGCTATCTGTCCCACTAACCGTATCGTTCGAGCGCAGAAGTCTGTTTCTTGCGAGTTACACCAAAGACTTTATCGACTATGGCGCCCTCGTAAACTTCAGGCACCACTCAATCTATCGCGCCGCTATGAACTGCCTAGAGACTGGGTTTTCTTTTGAGGAAACATTAAAAGTTCTGGAGCCTGGCTTTCACAAGCTGGAAGCAGAGCTACCGCGCAACGAATTTGTAAGAATTGTAGAGTGCGCTCGTCATAAATATCAATCAACCCCGTAAACAGTATGCCGCCATTTTTGCGCCGCAATTTAGTTCAATTTTAAATTTCCGTCTCATACCAACCACACGCCTCTAATTTCTGAGGCATTTCCCAATGGAGTCTCTAAAATGATCCAAATCCATCCGTCTCACGCCCAATATGTCTGCACCTTTTGCAGCGGCACCTACTTACGAAAAAAACCGGACTGGAAGCCGCTCGGCCTAAAGCATCCAATCCCTCGCCAGCATTGCACTGAAGAGTGCTACTTAGAGTTTTGCGAAGCACAGACCAACACTACCGACCGAGAAAGGCGCATGACCGCCTACCTCAAGACACTGGACGTGGCCATTACGACAGCAACAGACGCCCGCGACGAACTATCTAAAAAACGCTTCGCTCTAGTCGTTTCTCTGCTCAAGATTCACTTCGCGAAACCTCAGACCAAGAAAAAAAACAAACAGCCTGATAGGAACCGCCAGCATGACCTCTCTGCCTAGACTTACTTGGCTCTGCCTCTCTTGCCGCAAAGACTTTCGCCCCCTTCTACCAACTTGGCGCCCGAACGGCGCCTCAATCTTGCGACGGCATTGCACAATGGAGTGCTATCGCCGTTCAAACCTAAACCAAGCCTCTTCGCGAGGCATTCCCAAAGGACATAAAATGAAAAATCAAAAGCCGTTCGAAGACCATGAAAAAACCCTACGCTTAGAAGCGGTCGAGTGGTATCGCCACGGCCTAAAACTTGAAGAGGCTTTTGAGCGGCTGGCAACGCCGAAGTGGGCTACTGTTTTTTTCCAAGCGAAGAAGGGATATGCGGATTTCGAATTCATTGTGGGAAACGAATATCGTCGCCTGCATTACGCAAAAACTACAATGGAAGAAATCGACGGTATAATAGATGCGGCGGCTGAAGTCTTATGTCTAGCGCGCCGTCACGGGCACGACATCGACACGGATCTGAGCGAGGCGCTCGACGCGCTCGAACTCGCACGCTTTATCATAAAGGGCTAACGCGGCCTCACATTCAAGCCACCGACCGACGACAAAATCTCGAATTACCAGGTTATGTTCGCGAACACATCGTGCTCGCTCCGTCTTACTGCTTTTCTCCGTTTAGTCCCTAAACCCCATGCCTCTCTAAGGAAAATCCCAATGAAGTCTAAATCTACGCCCGCAATAGGCGACAGCTATAAACTAACGAAACTGGGCGACGCGCTCGCCAAGCTAAAAACCCGAATGCGCGCCGAAGCGAATGCCGCTGTCTATGATCGGCAAGTGGCGCCAAGATCGCGTGACATTGTTTTGGACGGAACGCGAGCCGAAGTAGCTGGCGCTGTCTTGCATAATATTTCATTCGACCTAACTCTAGAACCACGTTCAAAGCGCAACGGGACAGACGAGGGCGATGGCATCTATCGAGGGCACACAATCGACTTCAAATCGACGCAACACACGAACGGACGCCTAATCGAAAACGCCGCGACGCTAAAGCCAGCGGCGATCTATTGCTTGCTGATCCAGCGGCATGAGATTGAGTTTGAAGTCAGGGGATATGCCAGCGGCGCGGATCTTTGCCAGACGGCCAACCTTATTGCGCTCACGGCGGGCAAGCCAAAAGTCTTTTGCCTATTGCAGCCGCAGCTTAGATCACTTGAGGCTGTCCTTTCCTCTCTCGACACGCAATCGTCAAACGCAGCCGCCAAATAGCCGCCGCGCCGCCTAAGAGCCGCTAATCTTTTCGTCAAACTCCGTCGACTACGAGCCGTTAATCTTTTCGTCAAACTCCACCGATTACGTGCCGCTAATCTTTTCGTCAAACTCCACCGATTACGTGCCGCTAATCTTTTCAATAAATTCCCGTAAGAGCGACTCTATAACACTATCCGATCAAGCCCCTTGTCGCTGCACTCAATCTCAAATTCTTGCAGCGTCACCGAAGAGACAGCGACAGACAGCGACTCCTTTTGCGACATTCTCATTGCCCCGACCACAACATTATTCAAATCAATCATTTTAGCTCCCTTCAAGCGATTCAGCCTGACTCTAGCACCTAAAAAGCCTTAGAGTGAGATCACTCTTTGAAGTTCGCTTTAGACAGCATCGCTCGTACTACATCACGCTTGCGCCGCTTCGGCGTTGCTATCTCAACTTCAGAAAACTCTGCCTTTTCTGAACTTGGGCAAAGATCCAAGCCCGAATCGAGTTCGCCGCTGGCGTGGGCATATAGGTTTGTGACCGAAAGCGAGTGGTGCCCTAGGTTGTCTCTCACTCTCGGTAGTGCGACGCCCTTTGCAAGCAGTAGGGTGCAATTTGTGTGGCGCAAGCT
>Ga0163144_10023096_pt1 | contig 12296 bp, 9 predicted proteins | sample OliLak19BULKMAT1_FD_123175 | JGI IMG/M metagenome (GOLD analysis project Ga0163144, IMG submission 123175) | Freshwater microbial mat bacterial communities from Lake Vanda, McMurdo Dry Valleys, Antarctica - Oligotrophic Lake LV.19.BULKMAT1 | ecosystem: Environmental > Aquatic > Freshwater > Lake... | reverse complement strand
GAGCAGCGGCACCAGCCAGTCGACCTCGGCGCCGACGCGGCGCAGGAAGGTCTCGGCACCGGCCGGCTCGCGGAACGCGCCGAGCTGGACCCAGAAGCCGCGAGCTGCCGCCGGCGACGCCGCTGCGGGCGACGGCGCGATCGACGCCAGGCCCGGCGGCGGCAACGCGGCCGACCCCTCGGCCGCCTCGCCCGGCAGGGCAGCCACCGCAACGACATCGGTCGCCGGCACCGGGACCGGCGCCCGCGCCGCGGCAGCGGCGTTCGCTGCCGGCGTGGTGCGCGGCGAGGCGCCGGCCAGCCGGGTCGCCTCGGCATCGCCGCGCCGCCAGGTACCGGCGCGGATCTCGTCGAAGGTGAGCCGCTCGAGCTCGACCGGCGCGACGCCGCGCAGCAGGTCGAGCCGCGACGCCGCCGCGTAGCTGAGGTCGACGATCCGACCGGGATGGAACGGGCCGCGATCGTTGATCCGCACCACGATCTCGCGGCCGTTGGCCGGATTGCGGATCCGCGCATAGCTCGGCAGCGGCAGGGTCGGATGCGCCGCCGTCATCGCGTACATGTCGTAGGTCTCGCCGTTGGCGGTGCGCCGGCCGTGGAACTTGCGCCCGTACCAGGACGCCAGGCCGCGCTCGGTGAAAGCGCTGTCGCGGGCGATCGGCACATAGTCGCGGCCGAGCACCGTGTACGGCTTGTTCGGGCCGCCGGGACGGATCGGCTCGACCCGCGGCTCGGCGTCGGGCAGGCTGGCGAGATCGGGCGGCGGGTTGGCGCCGACGCCGTCGCGGTCCGACGGCGGCGCCGGCCGCGGCGTCGAGGGCCGGTCCGGTGCCGGCTTGGGCGCGGAGCCGCAACCCGCGAGCAGAAGGCCCAGCGCCAGCGCGGCGAGGACGCCGCGCGGCTGCGACAGGACGCCGAAGGCCCGCATGGCCGCACCTTAACCGATGCGTTCCTCAGGTGCCAGGCCGCGCACGCTGCGAAACGCAGCGTCGACCGGCCCTACTAGGCGCAATCGACGGTACGGAACTCGACCCGCCGGTCGAGCGCGTCGCGCATGTCGTCGGTGCCGAGGCCGACGATGATCTCCTTCGAGCCGACGCCCTCGCTCGTCAGCCGCGACGCGAGGCTCGCGTTCTGTCGCTCGAGCGTCTGCTTGACGATCGAGGCGCGGCGCTGCGAGAGCGTAAGGTTGGCGGCGGCATCGCCGGTGCGGCTGGTATGGCCGATCACCGTCATGCAGGTTTCGCGCACGCCGACCTGGATCGCGAGCTCGCGCAGCCAGACCGCGTACTGCGCCTGCAGGTCGGCCGAGGCCAGCAGCGTCGTCTGGCCGGGGTTGAAGAAGATCTTGATCGGCAGCTTCTTGCCGTCGAGGCCGACGCCGACGATCCGGCCGAAGGTCTCGGCCGCTTCCTTCTTCTTGCCGGTGCGCCAGCTCGCGATGTAGAGGCCGTTGAGAATCCGCAGGTCGTCGGGGTCGGCGATCGGCTGCACCTCGCGCAGCAGGCGGTACGCCTCGGCCGGCTTGTTCGCGGCGAAAGCCGCCTGCGCCTCGTTGACGATCGCCGCCGCCGGCAGGCGCAACAGGTAGCCGGGATCGACCGTGTCGCCCGGCGAGCTGCCCTGGCACGACTTGATGTAGGCGAGCGCGGTGCGGTCGAGCGACCAGGTCGGGCTGTCGCGGAAGAACGGCGTCGGCTCGGCCGAGACCGAGACCACGGTCGCGCGGTCGACGCGCTTGGCGAGCAGCTTGCCGGTGCGCAGGTCGATCAGCACCAGGCAGATGCGGAACGCGTCGGCGTTCTCGTCGCGGGCGTTGCGGGTGTTGACCGGAGTCAGCGTGCCGATCAGGAGCAGCGGCTGCTGCGACAGGCTGGTCCGCGTCAGCTGGCGCACGCTCCAGTGCGGGGCGCGGGTCTTGATCAACGCCGCGAGCTGCTGGCCCATCTGCACCGTGCCCGCGGTCTGCTGGCCGGTGCTGGCGTCGATCAGCGGATCGATGATCAGCTCGCGCGGCCCGCCGCCGACGGCCACCTGCGCCTCGCGCAGCAGCTGCTCGCCGGCCCGCGCCACCGCGTCGGCGAAGGGCGCCGGCGGCGCCGCCGACGCGAACGACGGCGGCGGCGCGGCGGCGCTGGGCGGCTCTGCCGCAGACGGCGCGCCCCTGGCGCTTGCGCCCTCGCCCGCCGGCGGCACGACGCAGCCCGTGGCCAGCACGAGGCAGAGGCCGAGCAGCGAACGGGAACGGAGCGAGCGACTTGGCTTCATGGCTTGCGCGCAGGCGCGGATCGAGACGAACCGGCGCACTGTAGTCCGGTTCCGCAGCTTCATTCGCCCCGTCGGGCAGCGCCGTCCCCGCGGCAAGGAAGGACCGCACGTTCACCCGGAAAAGTCGCCAGCCCTATCCTCCGACGATGGATTGGCTCGATCTCGTTCAATGGCCGGCGATGGCCGTCACCGTCTGCGCTGCCTGGCTCGTCGCCTCGAGCGTGAAGCGCCGGCGCCTGCTCGGCTTCTGGATCTTTCTCCTCAGCAACCTGCTCTGGGTCGTGTGGGGTTTCCACACCCAGTCCTGGGCGCTCGTCTTCCTCCAGTTCTGCCTGGCGGCGATGAACATCCGCGGCGCGAAGAAGGCCGAGCCTGCGGGCTGAGCGCAACGTTCGCCCGTCCGCAGCGAGAAATAGCGCACGCGATCCGCCGCCCTGCGACGGGATGAGCCGCTGTCCGACACACACGCGCCGCCGGATGTGCGTGAATGGCACATCGCCATGCAAGCCCTTGTCCGCACCGATCCGCCCGTCAGCCATGCGCTGAGCGGCGTCCTGCGCGCGAAAGGTTTCGAGGTCGAGGACTTCGAGCTCGAGGAAGACGCGGCGCCGGCCTGGTCGGACCTGATCGGCGGCATAGGCGGCGGCCTGCTGCGCGTGCGCTGCTGCTCCACCGGCGAGGAGCGTATGTACCCGACGGGGTCGGGCTCGGCCTGGCTCGGCGCCTTCCTCATGGACCTGGGCGGCGGCCATTTCGCCCGCGCCGCGCGCGGCGCGCGCCCCGCCCTCGGCTGAGGCGCGGACAAGTCCTACGCCTCGCCCGTCCGGTCGCCGACAGACCGGAAAACCTGCTCCTGAGACAGTGAGACATCGGTAGTGAAGACCGAGTCCCGCAACGTCTTTCGAAAGGAATTTCCATGAACAAGGATCAGGTCAAGGGTCGCGTCGAGGAAGTCAAGGGCAACGTCAAGCAGACCACCGGCAAGGTCATCGGCAATCGGGACCTCGAGGCCGAAGGCACGGTCGACAAGGCCGCCGGCAAGGTGCAGAAGAACTACGGGGATGCCAAGGAAAAGGTCAAGGACGCCATCGACAAGATCTGACGACGGCGCACGGGTCGGGCCGCTGGCGAAACGCCCAGGGCCCGTCAACGGCGGCAGTACCGGAATCTCCGGTACTGCCGCTTTCTCTTGGGCCGGGCGTCAGCGCCAGGCAGCGCGCACCCTGGCGCCGAGATCCACCGGCGCGCGCGCCGGGGCGGACTGATCTGCGGCCGGCGCGGCCGCGGACTCGGCGGCGATGTGGACGAATCGGTCGCGGATCGACTCCGGCAGGAAGCGGCTGATCGCCGCGTACATGTGGCGGTCGCCGTACGGCGACTGCTGGGTGACGTAGAAGCGCTGCGGCACCAGCAGGTGCAGGTGGTGGCGGGCGCGCGTCATCGCCACGTAGAGCAGGCGGCGCTCTTCCTCGATCTCGGCTGCGTGGCCGGTCGCCATGTCCGACGGGATGCAGCCGTCGACGACGTTGAGCACCGACACCGCGCTCCACTCCTGGCCCTTCGCCGAGTGGATGGTCGACAGGATCAGGTAGTCCTCGTCGAGCCCGCCCGGCCCCGACTCGTCGCTGCTGGCGGCCGGAGGGTCGAGCGCGAGCTCGGTGAGGAAGCGCTCGCGCGAGAGGTAGCCGGCGGCGAGCTGCACCAGGTGGGCGACGTCGGCGGCCCGCGGCGCAGCGTCGTCGTGCAGCCGCTCGAGCTGCGGCCGGTACCAGCGCTCGACCGCGGCGATGTCCTCCGGCCAGCGCGCGCCGGGCTCTCGCAGCGCCGCGAACAGCGCCGCGAACTCGTCCCAGGCCGTCGCCGTCGCCGCCGCCGGCAGGAAGCCGAGCAGCGCCGCCCCCGGGTCGGCGGCGGCGGCCATCTGCGCGATCAGCCGGGTCGCGCTCGCCGCGCCGATCCCGGGCACGAGCTGCAGCGCCCGCCAGGCAGCGCGCTCGCCGCGCGGATTGGCGGCGAAGCGGAGCACCGCGAGCACGTCCTTGATGTGCGCCACATCGAGGAACCGCAGGCCGCCGTACTTGACGAACGGAATGTTGCGCCGGGCGAGCTCGAGCTCGAGCGCGGCGCTGTGGTGGGAGGTGCGGAACAACACCGCCTGGCTCTTCAGCCGGATCCCGGTCTCGCGCAATGCCAGGGTCCGGTCGGCGACCCATGCGGCCTGCGCGCTTTCGCCCGCGACCCAGACGATCGCCGGCGGCTCGACCGCGGGCGTGTCGCTCCACAGGTCCTTGGCGTGGCGCTCGGCGGCCAGGGCGATGACCGCGTTCGAGGCCGCGAGCAGGGGCGCCGTCGAGCGGTAGTTGCGATCGAGCGTGACCACCTCCGCCGGCGGCACGAAGCGGCCGGCGAAATCGAGGATGTTGCGCACCTCGGCGGCGCGGAAGGAATAGATCGACTGGGCGTCGTCGCCGACCACGGTGAGGCCGCGGCCGTCGGGCTTCAGGCCGAGCAGGATCGCCGCCTGCAGCCGGTTGGTGTCCTGGTACTCGTCGACCAGCACATGGTCGAAGCGCGCCGCCATCGCCGCCCGGACCTCCGGCTCGGCCAGCGCCGCCGCCCACCAGACCAGCAGGTCGTCGAAGTCGAGCACGCGCTGCGCCTGCTTCTCCTCCGCATAGGCGGCGAACAGGCGCTTGAGCGCGTCGTGGGCATCGGCGCACCAGGGGAACGCACCCGCCAGCACCTCGGCCAGGCCGGCTTGCGAGTTGACGACCCGGGAATAGATCGCCATGCAGGTCGCCTTCTGCGGAAAGCGGCGGCGCGAGGCGGCCAGGCCGAGGCGCTGGCGCAGCACATGGATCAGGTCCTCGGACTCGCCCCGGTCGTCGACGGTGAACGAGGGGTCGAGGCCGAGCGCCGCGGCGTGGGCACGCAGCAGGCGCGCGCCGACTGCGTGGAACGTGCCGCACCAGGCGAGGCGGGGCGCGCTGGTGAGCGGCGCCAGGCCGAGGGCCTCGTGGAGGACGCGGCCGACCCGGCGCTCCATCTCGGCAGCGGCGCGGCGGGAGAAGGTGAGCATCAGGATCCGCGCCGGATCGGCACCGGCGAGCACCAGCCGGGCGACGCGGGCGGCGAGCGTCAGCGTCTTGCCCGAGCCGGCGCCGGCGATGACCAGCAGCGGCCGGTGGCCGAGGTCGCCGGGGCCGACGCCATGCTCCACCGCCCGGCGCTGGGCGGGATTGAGGCTGCGGAAGGTCGCGGCTTCCAGGCCTTTCGGCGGGGCGGGAGCAAGGACGGACATGCGTCGGGCAGGGCGCGGGGTGCGAAGAGAAGGACTGTAGTTCCATCCAGCCCCGCGCGGGTCGCCCGCGTGGCGTGCGCTCGGGCCTGGCGCCGCCCTTCATTTCCGCGCGGTGCTGCCGAAGACCTGAGCTATGTCCCGCGTTTCGAAAACGGCGGGGGCCGGGTGGCCCGCGCTTTCGCCATGAGCACCGACTCGGTCATCGCCGCGCTCGAGCCGAGCGTTTTCGGCGACACGCGCGCCGGCGTCGGCGAGGCGCGCCCGCCCGCCGCGCAGGCCCCGGGCTCGACCTTCCTGGTCGAGCAGATCGCCCTGGCGATCGCCCTCCTGGTCGTCGGCGCGATCGTCGCCTACGCCCTGGTCAAGACACACCGGGCGACCGACACCACCGAGCGCGACCGGCTCCACGCCCAGGCCCGGGTCATCGGCGAAAACGTCGGCCAGCAGCTCGACGGCATCAACCGCGCGCTCGCCAGCGTCCGCGACGACTTCCTCGCCCCGGCGCCGCAGCAGCCGCCGGCGCAGCTCTCGGCCCGCCTGAAGGTGCTGAGCGATGCGATCCCCGGCGTGCGCTCGATGGTCGTGCTCGACGCCGAGGGCGTGGTCGTGGCGACCAGCGTCGAGGCCCTGCACGGCCGCGACTTCGGCGATCGCGACTACTTCCGGGCGCCGAAGAACGGCCGCAGCCCGGCGACCCTGCACGTCGCCACGCCCTACAAGACCTCGCTCGACAACTACACGATCGTCTTCGGCCGGGCGATCGTCGCCGCGAACGGCGCCTTCGCCGGCGCCGCCGTCGCCGCCCTCGAGCCCGAGTATTTCGAGGTGCTGATGCGCTCGGTGCTGTACGCGCCGGACATGTGGGTCTCGCTCGGCCACAGCGACGGCAAGGTGTTCGTCACCATGCCGCGCAACACCGCCCGGCTCGAGGCCGCGTGGCAGCCGCCGGCTTCCGAGGTGGCTAGCGCGCAGCATCCCTCGCCGGCCGCGGCGGTGATCGTCGGCGCCGTCGGCGGCTCGAGCGAGGCGCGGGTGACGGCCCTGCGCAGCCTCTCGCCGCCCGAGCTGCACATGGACAAGCCGCTGATCGTGGCCGTGAGCCGCGCCGAAGCCGACATCTTTCGCGCCTGGCGCCAGCAGGCGGTCGAGTACACGATCTTCTTCGCCATCCTCGCCGCCGCGGCGGCGTTCGGCCTGTACCGCGGCCAGGGCCGGCGCCACGCCTTCGCCCGCCTCGAGGCGAGCGCCGCGCGCGAACGCCGGCAGAGCAGCGAGCAGCTGGAGCTGGCGCTGCAGGGTGCCGACCTGGGCCTGTGGGACTGGGACCTGCGCGGCGACCGCTTCCTGCACAACGAGGTGACGCGCAAGCAGCTCGGCTACGAGCCGGGCGAGATCGGCACCTTCGGCGGCGAGTGGCACGGCATCATCCATCCGGTCGACCGGGCGCGCATGCTCGCCGCGGTGGAGGCGCACTTCCGCGGCGAGACGGCCGCCTACGAGTGCGAGTTCCGGGTGCGTCACAAGAACGGCCACTGGGTCTGGCTGCTGAGCCGCGGCAAGGTGGTCGAGCGCGACGAGTTCGGGATCGCCGTCCGCATGACCGGAACGCACATGGACCTGACGCGCAGGAAGGCCACCGAGGCGCAGATGGAGCGCTCGGCCGAGCTGCTCAAGCGCACCGGCGAGCTGGCCCAGATCGGCGGCTGGGAGCTCGACCTGGCGACCTCGCGGCTCGACTGGACCGACCAGGTCTACCGGATCCACGAGCTCGAGCCGGGGATGATGCCGACGCTCGACAACGCCATCGACTTCTTCGCTCCCGAAGCGCAGCCCGGCGTCCGCGCCGCCTTCGCGGCCGGCGCCCGGGACGGACGGCCCTGGGACCTCGAGTTGCCCTTCGTCACCGCCAAGGGCAACCCACGCTGGGTCCGCCTGCAGGGCATCGCCGCGGTCGCCGACGGCCGGCCGGTTCGCCTGCTCGGGGCGTTCCAGGACATCACCGAGAAGAAGACCACGCTGCTCGAGATGCATCGCCTCAACGAGCAGTTGACGCGCCTGTCGACGACCGATGCGCTGACCGAGGTCGGCAACCGGCGGATGTTCGACCAGACGCTGAAGACCGAATGGGCGCGGGCGGCGCGGCGCGGCGAGGCGATCGGCCTGCTGATGATCGACATCGATCACTTCAAGGAATACAACGACCACTACGGCCACCCCGCGGGCGACGTCTGCCTGCGCCAGGTGGCGCGGATGGTCGGGCAGTCGATGCGCCGCGGCGGCGAGCTGGTGGCGCGCTACGGCGGCGAGGAGTTCGCCCTGCTGCTGCCCGGCGCCGACCTCGACGACACCCGTCGCGCCGCCGAGCGCTGCGCCCAGATCGTCGCCGACGCGAAGATCGAGCACCGGGCGTCGGCGACCTCGGCCTGGCTGACGATCTCGATCGGCGCCGCCAGCCAGGCGGCCGCGGCAGGGACCGACTGCGCGCTGCTGGTCGAGATCGCCGACGCCGCCCTGTATCGCGCCAAGCGCTGCGGCCGGTCGCGGATCGAGTACTGAACGAGCGGCCGGGCCTCGAGCACCGGTCGCCGGGGAGCTGCCTCGACGCCGCCTCAGGCCGAGGCGAACAGCAGCGCCAGCGCGATCGCCGCGGGCAGCGCCTGCACGAGCAGGATCTTCTTTCCCACCGTCGCGGCGCCATACAGGCCGGCGACGACGACGCAGACGAGGAAGAACACTTTCACGGAGAAGCCGGCCTCGCCGAGCCAGAGGCCCCACAGCAGGCCGGCGGCGAGAAAGCCGTTGTACAGCCCCTGGTTGGCGGCGAGCACCTTGGTCGTCGCCGCCGCCTCGGGCGTCTGGCGGAAGGTCTTCAGGCCGAGCGGCTTGTCCCAGAGGAACATCTCGAGCACGAGAAACCACAGGTGCAGCAGCGCGACCAGCGCCACCAGGATGTCGGCGACGAGCTTCATGGGTTCGTCCGGCGTGCCGCGCCGCTCCGGGCGTTGCGTCTGACTGCCGGCGCCGCGGCCGTCGCCTGGGCGGCGGGGACGACGCGCAGCCGGGTCTTGCGCGGCGCGGCGCGAGGCCGCTTCGCCCGGGTCGCGCCTGCCGGCGTCGCCGCGGTTGCAGCAGGAGCCTCGGCCGATGCCGGTGCCACTTCCGGCACTCTTTTCTCCGGCGCGGCCAGTGCCGGCGCCGCGGTCAGCGCGCGCAGCAGGTTCATCGCCTTCTGCACCTGCTGGCCGAGCTCGCGCACGTCGGGCACGGCGCGGCGGCAGGCGATCAGTCCGAAGCAGATCTTGTCGACGTGGCTCTGCACCGTGATGTTGAGCGCGACGCCGTGGACGACGATCGAGAGCGGGTAGTAGTCGGTCATCCTGGCGCCGACCAGGTACACCGGCACCTTCGAGCCCGGCACGTTCGAGATCGTCACATTGGCGAAGCGCAGCCAGTCGGCGATGCGCGAGCGCCCGTAGAGCGAGGCCAGGCCACTGATCAGCCAGGGCGAGCCGAGCGAGGGAAAGTCGGTCGGGATGATGCCGCGGAACGTGCCCATCTGCTTCTTCATCGCCGCCGTGCCGCGCTTGATCGCCTTCAGCCGCTCGGCCGGATCGGACTCGTTGGTGCCGAGGTCGATCAGGGTGCCGGCGACCTGGTTGTTCGAGCTCGTGTCGCCCTCCTGGCGCAGCGAGATCGGCACGGCGGCGACCAGCGACTTCTCGGGCAGCTCGCGGCTGTCCTTCAGGTAGCCGCGCAGCGCCGTGCTGCACAGCCACAGCACCATGTCGTTGATCGAGGCGCCGAGGCCCTTGCCGATGGCCTTGACCTCGGGCAAGGGCAGCGAGACGGCGGCGAAGGCGCGCTGGTTGGTGATGGAGTGGTTGAACGGCGTCGGCGGCGCGAACTTGAAGGCGCTGCCGGGCGTTTCGGCCTTGCGCGCGGCCCGATCCTCGGGGCTCTCCTCGCGCCGCTCGGCCAGCGCCTTCTGCGCCGCGCCGGCGAGCGTCCTGACCAGCGCCGGCACGAGCTTGAGGCCCTCGACGATCTGTCGCGCCTGGTTCTGCAGAGCCGCGGCGAGCAGCTCGGCGACCCCGAGCTGGTAGGTGTTGGCGCGAACCTCGCGCGGCGGCCTGACGACGCGCGGCTCGGGCGTGAGGTCGAACAGGCTGGTCGCCATCGCCACGCCGGCCTGGCCGTCGACCGCGCTGTGATGCACCTTGCCGTAGAAGCCGATCCGGCCGTCGGCCAGGCCCTCGATGATGTAGAACTCCCAGAGCGGGCGGCTGCGGTCGAGCAGCATCGAATGCAGCCGCGCCGCCAGCGCCTCGAGCTGCTCCAGGCTGCCCGGCCTGGGCAGCACCATATGGCGCACGTGGTAGTCGAGATCGATGTCGTCGTCGTGGATCCAGACCGGGTTGGCAAGGTCGAAGGGCATCAGCGCGAGCTTGCGGGTGAACACCGCCGCCATGTGCAGCCGGCTGGCGACGTGCGCCTTGACTGCCTCGTAGAAGCCCTCGCCGCTGTAGCCGGCCGGCGGCTCGAACAGGTTCAGGCTGCCGACGTGCATCGGCATCTCGGCGCTTTCCATGTGCAGGAAGGCGCCGTCGACGATGCTCAGGTGCTTCATCTGGGTCATGAGGACGACTCCGCTCCGATCGGACTCCGTTGTACTCCGCAGCGCAGCGACCGGCCAGCCGGGCTTGCCCCGGTGACCCGGCACGGAGGCGGCCGGCTGATCCACAATCCGCCGATGGACCGCAACGATGCCGTCGCCGCGAGCAGCGCCGAAGCGCGGCGCGCCTTCTACGAGCGGATCGGCGCACTCGGCATGACGCCGCTCTGGGAAGTGCTCGGCGCGCTGGTGCCGCCGCAGCCGACGAGCCCGGTCGCGCCCGCGCTCTGGCGCTACGACGCGGTCCGCGAGCACGTGCTGGAGGCGGGCCGCCTGATCACCGCCGAGGAAGCGGAGCGGCGGGTCCTGATCCTGGAGAACCCGGCGCTGCGCGGCCGGTCGTGCATCACCCAGTCGCTCTACGCCGGCCTGCAGCTGATCCTGCCCGGCGAGGTCGCGCCGGCGCATCGCCACACCCAGTCGGCGCTGCGCCTCGTGCTCGACGGCGAAGGCGCCTACACCGCGGTCGACGGCGAGCGCACGACGATGCGCTACGGCGACTTCATCATCACGCCGTCGTGGACTTTCCACGATCACGGCAACGACGGCCGGGAGCCGGTGGTCTGGCTCGACGGCCTCGACATCCCGCTGGTGCGCTTCCTCGATGCCGGCTTCGCGGAGAAGAGCACGGCGAAGTCGCAGGCGGCAACGCGCCCGGAAGGCGACGCGCTCGCCCGCTACGGCATGAACCTGCTGCCGCTCGACCTGGAGCAGCAGCCGCACGAGCCGACCCGCGTCTTCGTCTATCCGTTCGCGAAGACGCGCGAATCGCTGCTCGGCATCTCGAAGTCGCACATCGATCCGCACCACGGCTTCAAGCTGCGCTTCGTCAACCCGGCGACCGGCCGCTCGCCGATGCCGACGATCGGCACCTTCGCCCAGCGCCTGCCCGCGGGCTTCTCCGCGCGGCCCTCGCGCAGCAGCGACTCGAGCGTCCACGTCTGCCTCGAGGGCGGCGGCACGGCGACGATCGGCGAGCGGGTGTTCGAGTTCGGTCGGCGCGACATCTTCGTCGTGCCTTCGTGGCAGCCGTTCGCGCTCGCGGCGCGCGAGGACAGCCTCCTGTTCAGCTTCTCCGACCGGCCGGTTCAGCAGGTGCTGGGCCTGTGGCGCGAGCAGCGGCTGGACTGAGGATGTCTCGCTCCGGCCCCGTGCTCGTCGCCGGCGGCGGCATCGGCGGCATGGCGGCGGCGCTGGCCCTGGCCAGGCGCGGCTTCGCGGTCGAGGTGTTCGAGCAGGCGGCCGAGATCGGCGAGATCGGCGCCGGCGTGCAGCTCGCGCCGAACGCCTTCGCCGCCTTCGACGCGCTCGGCGTCGGCGAGCGGGCACGCTCCCGGGCAGTCTACAACGACCGCATGGTGATGATGGACGCGGTCGACGGCAGCGTCGTCGCCGAGGTGCCGCTCGGCGCGGCGTTCCGCGCCCGCTTCGGCAACCCGTATGCGGTGATGCACCGCGCCGACGTGCATGGCTCGCTCGTCGAAGGCGCGCGGGCCGAGTCGCGGATCGCGATCCGCACCTCGACGCGGATCGAGCGCTTCGTCCAGGACGAGAGCGGCGTCACCGCCATCGACGCCGCCGGCGGCGAGCACCGCGGCGCGGCCTTGATCGGATGCGACGGCGTGAAATCGAACGTGCGCGGCCAGATGGTCGGCGACCCCGTGCGCGTTTCCGGCCACGTCGTCTATCGCGCCGTCGTCGACGCCGCCGAATTTCCCGCCGACCTCGCCTGGAACGCGGCCGCGGTCTGGGCCGGCCCGAACTGCCACCTCGTCCACTACCCGCTGCGCGGCGGCGAGCAGTACAACGTGGTCGTCACCTTCCACAGCCGCGAGGCCGAGACCTGGGGCGTGCGCGAGGGCAGCCGCAAGGAGGTGCTGTCGTACTTCGAGGGCGTCTGCGAGCGCGCCCGGCAGCTGCTCGAGCTGCCGAAGAGCTGGAAGCGCTGGGCCACCGCCGACCGCGAGCCGATCGAGTGCTGGAGCGAGGGCGCGGTGACGCTGCTCGGCGACGCCGCCCATCCGCTGCTGCAGTACCTGGCGCAGGGCGCGTGCAT
>Ga0163144_10023095_pt1 | contig 12296 bp, 14 predicted proteins | sample OliLak19BULKMAT1_FD_123175 | JGI IMG/M metagenome (GOLD analysis project Ga0163144, IMG submission 123175) | Freshwater microbial mat bacterial communities from Lake Vanda, McMurdo Dry Valleys, Antarctica - Oligotrophic Lake LV.19.BULKMAT1 | ecosystem: Environmental > Aquatic > Freshwater >... | reverse complement strand
CTCGTCATCGAGGATGGCCACGACGGTGCCCACGGCGCGCTGCATCGATGCGGCGTCCGGGGCGGCGTGCTGGAGCGGTTCGCTGGGTCTACGCATGGCGCGTCTCGGTGGTGGTGGCGGGTCGTGACCCGCCGGTGCTGTCCGCGTTCAGCGGGCGGCGGCATCCTCCAACAGTGGCAACAGGTCGCTGACGGAGACGATCCCGATGGGCGTGGCCCCGTCATCCCCGACGATCACGAGGCGATGGACCCCGTGCTCCTCGAGCCGACGGATGGCCTCTGGCAAGGGCAGGTCTGGCCTGGCCGTGACCGCCTGGTGGGTCATGACGTGGCGGGCGGTGTAGCTGTCGAAGGCGTGGTGGTGGGCCGAGCCGGCGGCGGCCGCGCGGACGAGATCGGTCTGCGAGATGACGCCGATCACGCGGCCACGGCCGTCGACCACGGGTGCCCCGGAGATGCCGTTCTGGGCGAACACCTCGGCGACCTCGTCGAGGGTCGTGTCGACCCCGATGACGAGCGGGAAGGGTGTCATGACCGCGCCGATCGAGAGGGGAGCGTGGCTGGAGCGTTCGATCTCGTCCATGCCCGCATGGTGGGCCGCCGCCCGGGTGCCGGAAACGGCCGGGCGGCCCCATCGCCCGTGACGTTCGGCCCGCTCGCGCGGTCGCGTCGCCGCCCGCCGCGTGCGGCAGGACCCTTGCCACCGATGGGGCCGGATGGCCCATGACTTGCTGACCGGGGACCGGTCCCAGGCGAGCATCGGGTCGCGATGCTGAGCGTTGGACCCGAGGCTTCGGGTCGACGGAAGGAGAGATCCCCATGCAACGGATCCTGTTGGCCTATGACGGCACGGACGCCGCCCGCACGGCCCTCGACACGGCCGCCACGTTCGCCACGACGTTCGGCGCCAGCATCACCGTGGTCAGCGTCGTCCCCGTCCATCCCGGCCGCTCGCCGATGGACCCCTGGGACGATCGCGATACGCACGCCCAGGAGCTGCGTGAGGCTGCCGGCCTGCTGCGCGAGCGCGACGTCACCTTCGACCTGATCGAGCCGCTCGGCGACGTGCCGCGCACGATCGAGCGTATCGCCGACGAGGGCGACTACGACGTCATCGTCGTCGGGTCGCGCAACCTCGGTTCGGTGGAGCGGCTGCTCCAGGGCAGTGTCTCCGAGCACATCGCCACCCACGCCTCCACGACCGTCGTCGTGGCGCGCTGACGGGAGGCCATCCGCAGGCCGGTCGGACCCTCGGCAACGGTGCCGACCGGCCCTGTGGCGCGCGCCCTGCCCGCGGTTACCGTCAGGGAACCAGATCGGAAGAGGTGTCGTGATGCGGATCCTGTTGGCTGTCGATGGCAGCGTCCACTCGGAACTCGCGCTGGAGGTCGTCGCCACGACCCATTGGCCACAGGACAGTCGGGTGCGCGTCGTGTCCGTCATCCCGGACGCCGGCTTCGTCCCGCTCGACTGGGCGTTCGACACGCCGCCCGGCAACGACGCCGACCTGGAGCCGGCGCGCCACCACCAGCTCGCCCTGGAGCGCGCGATGCGCGACCTGGGCAGCCCCGGCCGGCACGTCGAGCGGATGGCACTGCACGGCCGCGCAGCGAGTGCGATCGTCGACGAGGCCCGTGCCTGGGACGCCGATCTCATCGTCGTCGGCAGCCGCGGCCGCGGCGTGTGGCGCTCGATGGTCCTTGGGTCCGTGTCGGCGGAGGTCGTGGATCACGCGCCGTGCCCCGTGCTCGTCGTGCGCGGCCCCAGCATCGCCCCGGTCCTGTTCGCCGACGACGGCTCGGAGGGCGCCCGTCGCGCCGAGGCCGTCCTTGCTCGCTGGCCGATCCCGGCGAGCAGCCACGTGGACGTGCTGAGCGTCGTACGGCCGGGAGCGCTGGCTGCCGCGGCCCCGCCGCTGCCCATCGACGCCCCGGCGGAGTTCGTGGCCGACACCCTGGACGTCATCGATGCGGCCTTCGCCGAGGCGCAGGCCATCGCTGATGAGGCGGCGCAGCGACTGGGCACGGGTGGGCTGCAGACGCGGGCCAGCGTGGCCGGCGGCGACCCGGCCGAGGCCATCATCGACATCGCCAGCGAGCGCGGCACGGGCCTCATCGTCATGGGCACCCGCGGCCACGGTGGCATCACCGGCCTGCTCCTGGGCAGTGTGGCGCGCAATGTCCTGCTCCACGCCCCGTGTTCGGTGCTCATCGTTCGGCCGTCGGTCGCGACGCGTCCGATCAAGGAGCGCGAGGTCGCTATCGCCGCCGGCCGCTAGACGGCGTCGAAGGGCGCCGGCGCGCGCCGGAGTCTCCCCCGGCGCCATCGAGGGACTTCCAGCACGCCCCAGTCGGGCTGCACGGCACTGGGCGCCATCCGACCTGCGCGAGACACTGGCGGCCAGGGATCCCACCACGCAGCGAGGGACGACGGCCATGGACGAGATCACCATCAGACGGACCGTGGGACCAGCCCGTGCTGGCCATCCGGCACGCTGTGCCGTCCAGCATGTTCCAGGCCACGGACATCGAGATGCCGATCGATGCGGCGCTCGTGGCCGTGACGTCCTGAGCAGGAGGCTGCCATGACCACCACGTTCGGCGACGCGACCGTCGCCTTCACCCAGCACGAGCACGTGGACCTGCGCCCCGGCCTGGACCACATCCACGACCTCGCCCTGCGCGCCGCGCACCTGCCCACGACCGAGCTGTCGCCGGCCGTCCACGACGTCGTGGGCTGGGCGACCCGCGTCCTGGCCCCGCATTGCGCCTGGGAGGATGCCTGGCTCTACCCGGCGATCGACCAACGTGCCGAAACGAGCTGGGCCACCCGCGCCATGCGCTTCGAGCACCACCAGATCCGGCGCCTGGTCGACACGCTGCGCGCCCAGCGACTGGACCTCCTGTCGCACGACGGCGTCCACGACCCGGCCGCGGTGGCTGCCGCGCTCATCGCCGTGGAGACCCTCATCCGGGCGCACATGGAGCGCGAGGAGCGGTTCCTCATCCCCCTCCTGGACGAGGCGGCGCATCACCCGATCCTGCCCTGACGATCCGCCCACGCTCGACCACGACGCCGACCGCGCCGAGCAGAGCGCCGAGCGCGAATAGCCCGGCCGTCAGGGGCACGACGGCCACCACAGCCCCGACCGCGGCCGGGGCTGTGAGCAGCGCGCCAGCCCGGAATAGCCCTGACAGGGCGAGTGCGTCGCCCTGCTCCTCGGGGCCCGCCTCGGCGGCAGCGAGGGCTGGGGCGAGGGTCGTGACCGTGCCGCTGGCCGCGCCGCCCACGAGTAGCAGCGCCACGTAGACGGGCAGGACCGCGGGCGCGACGGCCAGGCCGACGAGCGCGAGGCAGCCGGCGAACCCGCCGATCGCGACCGCCCGACCGATGTGGGCGACCGGCAAGCCGCGGAGTACGAACAGGGCGGCGAATCCGGCCGCCTCGGACGCGGTGATGAGCCCGCCGACGCCGAGCGTGCCGACCCCGACGCTGACCAGCAGGACGGGTACGTACGAGCCGAGCATCGCCCACCAGCCACCGCCGACGGCACTACCCCAGCTGGACGCCGCGATACCCGGGCGGCGCAGCAGGCTGAGCGTCCCGCCGGCCCCGCGGCGGTCGAACGGCGGGAGGCGGTGCAGGGCGAGCGATCCGAGGGCGGCCCCAGCGGCTACGAGCACGGCCGCGCCCAGCGCGAGTCGCAGGTCGATGGCGCCGAGGGCGCCGGCCACCAATGGTCCGCTGAGCGTGCCTGCGTTGCCGGCCAGGTTGAGGTCGACCAGGCGGTCGACCGGGCGGCCCGTATCGCGGACCGCGTGGGTCTGACTGCTCGTCCAGAAGATCGCCCGGCCGAGGCCCTGCAGGACCTGCGCGGCAAGGAACACGGGCAGGGCCGTCGACGCGATGAGTGACGCGAACGAGCCCACGAGGCAGACTGCCGCGGCCGCTGACAACGAGCGGTCTGGATAGCGACCGAGCAGCCACGGCAGGGCGAAGCGGCCGATCAACTGGGAGGCCGCCGCGACCGCCACGAGGAAGCCGATGGACGGGGCGTCGTAGCCAGCCGCGATGGCGACGAGCGGCACGGCCACCAGGCCGATGCCCAGCCCTTGCGAGAAGAGCCCGACGACGAGCAGAGCGATGCGCCGGTCGGAGCGAGGACGGGACGCGGTCAACGGGCCGCCGCGTGGCGCACGGGATGCACGGTGGACCAGTATGCGGGCCGCCTGGCCGTACCATCCCTGCCATGTCGACACGACGGAGTGCCGGGATCCTGCTGTACCGCCGTCACGGCGGCCGATTGGAGGTGCTCCTGGCGCATCCCGGGGGACCGCTCTTCGCATCCCGAGACGAGGGCCACTGGACCATCCCCAAGGGCGAACCGGACGGCGATACGGACCTCTTGCGGGTGGCCCGCCGCGAGTTCGCCGAGGAGACCGGTCACCCGGCCCCGGATGGCCCGCCGATCGAGCTCGGGACCATCCGGCAGAAGGGTGGCAAGGTCGTCCACGGCTGGGCGCTGGAGGGCGACCTCGATCCGGCGACGGCGCACTCGAACACGTTCGAGCTGGACTGGCCGCCGCGATCCGGTCGGCGCATCACCGTGCCAGAGATCGATCGTGTCGCGTGGTTCGCTCCGGATGAGGCGCGGCGCTGCATCAAGTCGACCCAGATCCCCCTGCTCGAACGTCTGGACGCGGCGTTGGATCGACGGACCTGATCGCCGGGACATGAAGCCTCTGGCTGCGATCCCGGGCCTCTTGCTGTCCTGACTACGACGGTAAGCTGATCCGCCATCCTGGCGGGCGACCTGTGTGGCCGGGTGACGGGACCGATACGAAGGTGCCCGCACCTTGCAGTGGCGTCAGGAGCAATCGCGCGGCGCCGCTGACGGAGCGGCGGCGTCAGCCGTGGCCTCGCTGACCTCGGTGAACTCGGCGGTGATCTGGAGCTTGGGCACCGTCCCTGTCGGCCCCTCGCTCGTCTGCAGGACGAGGATCCGTTCGTCGGCAGCCAACCCGGCAGCTACCGTCCGATCCAGGGCGTGCCGCTGGACGTCCGTGATGCGGTACGTGTACCGCCGCGCTCCCGTCGAGTAGACCTCCACCTCGGTCCCGATCAGGGACTCGCCGTCATCCTGCTCCGACGCCGTGAGCAGCGGCAGGAACATCCCCTCCCGGGCGTGGGCATAGATCCAGGTCGTCCCGGGTCGGCCGGGATAGCGGTAGGTCGTCAGGTACTGCGCGACGTCGCACAGCGGATAGTCTGGCGAATTGCCGGCGACCGCAAGGTCGCCGGAGACGATGGGCAGGTCGATCTCGAGCGCCTCGATCACGACTCGAGACGGAAGATCGTCGCGCGCCGGATCCGCCTGGCTCGGGGCCGGGCTCGGTGTGGCGGCGGTGGCTGATGGCTGGCTCTCAGCCGAGCTGGGCAGGCTGGACGGACGAGTCTGGCTACTCGCGGGCGACGGGGCGTTCGAGACACCGTCCCCACTGGCACAGCCGCCGATCGTGACGAGCAGGATCGTGACCGCGACGAGGGATCGGCGTGCGAACGGCATGGGACGTCCTCCTGGTGGACATGGTGCGGCCGGCGCCCCCGTGGGGACGCCGGCCGTGAGCTGGATGGGTGAGGGTCAGACGGTCTGGCGACGCAGCGCGATGGCGCCGGCCAGCAGGGCGAAGAGGAGGCCGGCCGCGAGCGGCAGGACCGGAGTCTCGTCGGTGGCCGGGATGGTGTCGGTCGCTGGCGACTTCTCGAAGTTGTAGATGTGCAGCATCGCCGTGTTGTCAGCGTCGCCCGACAGGTCGAGCGACACGGTCGACGTCTTGGCGGTGAAGGTCGCGCCGGTGGCGGCGTCGTTGCTGCCCTCGGCCTGGAGGGCCTGCGGGGTCAGCGTCAGCGTGCCGAACTTCCAGCCATTCGGGGGCGTGGTCTCCTTGACCGTGACGTCGCCGACGGCAAGGTTGGTGAACATGTAGTTCGAGATGTCGAGGCACACGTCGGCGGTCTTCTGGCCGTCGCCGTTGGCGTCGCGATCGATGTCCGTCTCGCACAACTTGGCGGTCACGAGCTCGGCATCAGCCAGGGTCTGCGTGTCGCCGTTGCTATCGGTGACTTCGAACTCGAAGTCGACGGCGGGGCCGTGGATGCCGTCGGAGAAGCCGCCCTCATCGTCGCTCAGGACGATGGTCGGGCAGGCCAGCACGGTCAGGGCCAGCGCCGTGATCTCGTCGCCGTCAGCCTGGGCCACGATGGCATCGAAATCGGCCTGGTTCATGACCGGCTCTTCAGTACACGCGTGCTTCATGATCATCAGCACGCCCTCGTCGCCTTCGGCGGCAAGCGCCGGCACGGCAGAGATGGCGAGCAGCCCTGCGGCGATCATGATCGAGATGGTCTTACGCATGAAGCGTCTCCTTGGTGGGATGGCATGTGGGGAACGCCCGGTGGGTGAGGTCACCCGACTCGATGGCGTGATGCCGTCTGCTTGTTGATGCGCACGGATGACCGGCGAGGATGGCCGCCAACCTTGCAGTAGCGTCTCTGCCGCGGCCCATCTGATTGCAACGTTGGTGCCGCCAACGGCGCGCGCCGACGTCACGCGGACGACCGGTCGCGTGCCCCTGCGACGTGAGCCGTCTGATCCGCGCGGATCTGCTACGTGCCTGACACATGGGCCACCGTCGCCGATAAGGCCAACGCCCCCGTGGGGCCTCGACGATGGTCCCAGGCTGCTCTTCGCGGCCTGCTCGACGGCCCGCCGCGGCGTCGATCCGGGGGCGATGAACAACGCGGCGATCAACAAGACGGAGGCGTCATCATGGGATCAGCTACTAGTGCCGACTTGCTCCAGGGCTGGCCAGAAGAAGCACGAGAGGCCGCGCAGCTCGTCATCGACCAGTACGGCGAGCCAGACGAGTCGACCGCCCACGACCTGACCTGGCGAGACGTCGGGGACTGGAAGCGCATCGTCGCCCAGCGCGCCTTCTGGGCGCACGACTTTCCGGCGCCTCACACCGACTCGGTGGAGACCTTCATCGACTACCGAGTCCCCTCCGAGAAGTTCGAGGAGCTTGCCGAATTCGACGGCAGCGTGATGGTCGAGCGAACGACCGGTGAAGTCTCGGCTCGCTGTCACGACGAGCAGGCCAATGCCCTGGCCCTCAACCTGATGCATGACATCGTCGTCGGCGACAGGACGGTCGCCGAGGCCCGCGACTACTACGCCAAGGAGTTCCTCGACGCGCGACGCAAGCAGCCGACACCGTACATGGACGGTCTTCGCTTCAAGACCGGCAGCGACGCCGCTCCGGATCCTGACGAGCGGGTCCTTTCGGACGTGCAGCTCAAGGACGCGAAGCGGGTCGGGGAGTCATCGGTCGCGGGCTGAGCCGTGCGGGCTGGCGGGCGGTCTGCCGCGAACCTGCTACAGCGGCCGCGTTCTGGGTCCGGCCGGTCCTGCGGTGCGGCCGTTCAGCGGTGGCCGGTCGTGCGCTCCTGGCGGACGGGGTACTTCTGGCCCCGGATGCCGGCGTTGCGCAGGGCGGTCGCGATCGGGTCGGCGAGGTGGGCCAGGACGTCCACCAGCGAGTAATCGTCAAAGAGCTGGATGGCGCCGACCACTGAACCCGGCACGCCGGCCTCGTTGGCGATGGCCCCGACAAGATCGCCCGGGCGGATCCCCGCCCGCCGGCCGCCGCCGATCCACAGCTGGGCCCAGCCCTCGCCCTCCGGGCCGCGCGGCGGGCGGGCCGGGCCACCGGGGCCACCCGGGCCACCGGGGCCGCGCGGGCCGCCCTGGCCACCGGGGCCGGGCCCACCCGGACCTCGGCGCGGGCCCGGCCCGAAGTTCGGAGGCGCGCCGCGCCGAGGTCCCTGGCCGTAGCCCTGGCCACCGAAGCCGCCCTGCCCGCCCGGTGCCGCGCCCAGAAACGCCTGGGCGATCTCGACCTCGTCTTCGTCGCGGGTCGCGGCGCCCTCGATCAGGCTGACCGCCGCGAGCGCGATGTCGACCAGGTCGAACTCCTCGGATAGCGGCTCGACGACGCCGCGCAGTCGGTCGTGCCCACCCGTCTCCAGGGCGTCGCGGAGGTTCGCTCGGAGCAGCTCCAGGCGCCGCTCGCGTAGATCCGCGACCGACGGCAGACGGGCGATCTGGAGCTTCGACTTGGTGGCCGCCTCGATATTCCGCAGCAGGCGCTGCTCGCGCGGCTCGACGAGGGTGATGGCCACGCCCTCGCGACCGGCTCGACCGGTCCGCCCGATGCGATGGACATAGGCATCGGGATCCGAGGGCACGTCGTAGTTCACGACATGGCTGACGTGCTCGATGTCCAGGCCGCGCGCGGCGACGTCCGTGGCGACGAGCACGTCGAGGGTCTGGTCGCGGAAGCGCGCCATCATCCGGTCGCGCTGCTCCTGGGTCAGGCCACCGTGCAGTGCGCCAGCGTCGTGGCCGCGGCTGGACAGGGCCTCAGCCAGCGTGTCGACCTCGCCGCGGGTCCGGGCGAAGACGAGTGCCGAGGTCGGGTCCTCCACGTCCAGGATCCGGCACAGGGCGGCGAGCTTGTCCACGCGCCGGGTGACGTAGGCGGTCTGGCGCACGAGCGCCGTACCGCCGCCGGACGTCCGTTCCGCCTTCACCGACAGGCGCGCCGGCTCGCGCAGGTGACGCCGGGCGATCTTCGTGATGGTCGGCGAGATCGTCGCCGAGAACAGGGCCGTCTGGCGCGCCTCGGGCGTCGCGCTCAGGATCGTATCGAGGTCCTCGGCGAAGCCCATATCGAGCATCTCGTCGGCCTCGTCGAGGACGACGACGTCGACCTCGTCGAGGAGCAGGCTGCCGCGCTTGATGTGGTCCACGGCCCGGCCCGGCGTGGCGACCACGACATCCACGCCGCGACGCAGGCCGCGCAGCTGCTGGCTGATGGGCTGGCCACCGTAGACTGGCACGATCCGAGCGCCCAGGGTCTTGCCGTAGGCGTGGAAGGCCTCGGCGACCTGCATCGCGAGCTCGCGGGTGGGCACGATGACCAGAGCCCGGGCGCGCCCTGGGCCAGCCTCGCCGATGGCGATGCGCTGGAGGGTCGGCAGGGCGAAGGCCGCCGTCTTGCCGGTCCCCGTGGGGGCCTCGGCCAGCAAGTCGCGCCCGGCGAGCAGGTGCGGGATCGCCTCGCGCTGGATCGGCGTCGGCTCCTCGTAGCCCAGGGCGGCGACCGCCTCCAACAGGCGCGCGTCCAGGTCGAAGACGGCGAAGCCTTCACCGGCGACCTCGGGCGAAGTGGCCGGCCGTGAGGATGCTTCGGGCTCGGGGGGCGCCGCTGGCTCGGGGGGCGCTGGCTCGGGGGGCGCGGGGACCTCGGCCATCGCGTCGGTCCCGCCGGGCTGGGCGGTGTCGGCGGTCGCTGCCGGCGGCGCCACGTCGGCGTCGGCGCGATCGACCTTGGTGCGCTTCGCGGCAGCCGGCTTGACGGCCGGCTTTGCATGCTTCGCGGCAGCGAGCTTGGCGGGGGTGGCGGGCGAGGAAGCGGGAGTACTCTTGGTCTTGGGCATCCACCAATCGTACGCCGCCGGGTCCGGATGAGCTTCCGGGCGCCCGATCAAACGACAGCGGGTGGGGCTTGGGCATGCCCATGGCACGCCCCGGCTTCGGTGACGGTCCTGACGGTCACCGAGTAGCGATCGGCGCAAGGCGACGGCAGGCGAGCGGTGGCGCCGTTTGACGGAATCCGGTCGCCCGGCGATGGTGGGGTCGGATCGCAGGCGCCGGGCCCTCAGACCGTGGGTCCGTAGACGCGCGATCGATCGGATCCGCACCATGTCTCGAACCCGGTTCACCCTGCCTGAGTCGCACATCGTCGTGAGTACCGACGGCTACTTCGACGTCTACCCGTCCCCTGACCGATCCGATGGCGACAAGCCTGTCTACCGTGGCCGCCTGCAGGAGCTCGGCGCCGGCATTCGCGGCACCGACGACCGCCTGGCCGTCCGCCCGGATTCGGCCGTGCTTGCCCTCGCCGTGCGTGCCTGGTCGACGGCCAGCGGCGCCGCCGCCGTGCGCGGCGAACTCGGGCGTGGCCGCGACGGCAAGGAGGCCGTCGCCTAGCTAGGACCGGACCCCAGGCCGCCGGTGCGGGCCCCCCGGTCAGTCCCCGGCAGGCCGCAGGTAGATCGGGTAGTCACGCAGGCCCTCCGGACCACCGTCGCCCTCGGACGGATCCCAGACCCGGAGCGTGCCCCACTGCGCCGTCGCGACCTCGTACTCCAGGGCGACCTCGAAGCGGCCCCAACAGCCGCTGCCGCAACTGGCCGTGACCGCGCGCTCGATGAGGACGTCGCCGCTGCCATCCAGCAGGGCGACCCGGAACTGCGCCTCGAACACGTTCGCGACGCCGGTCACGTGGCCGGGCGTCAGCAGCGCGGCGCCCCAGGCCGGCCGGTCGATGAAGATCGGCGGCAGGAGCTCGTCGCGGTAGGACGCGCGGGTAAGCGGCTCGTCGAGCATGATGCCCTCGGACGAGAAGACCGTGACCGGCTCGCCGTCGAGCTCGAAGGCGACGCGATCGACGCTCGCGAACTGCGTCAGCGTCCAGGTCACCTGGGCCAGCCGGCCGCGCATCCCGAAGCTGCCGCCGCCGGCCGCGAAGTCCGAGCTCAGGTCGACGGTCGCGGTGCGGCCGACGACGACGACGCCGAGCACTTCCACGCCATCAGGGATCAGCGTCGTGATGGCTGGGACGGCAGCTCGTTCCGTGGCGGTCGGTCCGGCGAGCAGCTCCAGCATGGCCGCGCGCGCTGCGGCCGTCGTCACGGGGACGGTGCGCAGGACGGGCACGATGGCGGGAGCTCCGTCGACCGCGTCGTCGAGGAAGAAGTAGGCGCGCACGATCATCGTGTCGACTTGGGTCGGTGATGGCGTCGGCGTGACCGCCGGTGTGGCCGTCGGGGCCCGTGACGGAGTAGGCGTCGCCGAGGGCGCTGCGGTGGGCGTGGTCGTCGACGACGGTACGACGGTCGGCGTCGGTGCGGCGGTCGGTACGGACGGTGCCGCGCTCCCCGGGACGCTGCTGCACGCGACGACGCCGATGAGCAGGAGGACCAGGGACGGGAGCAGCGATCGACGAGACATGCACGTGCCTCCACCACGGGCGGCGGTCAGCCGTTGCGCGGTCAGGAACCGGCCGGATGCGGTCGGCCGATGGGTCGGCGCGAGGGTTCGTCGCCGACGTGATGGCGAAGCCGGGCCACGAGTTGCGGATCCGTGCGCGACGCCGACGGCTCCGAATCGACGACCCGATCCGTGCCGCGCCGGCGATCCTCATGGCGCAGCCGGCGGACGAGGTGTTGGCGGACCGTCCCCGGGCCCAGGATCAGGACGTCCTCGTCCGGCGCAAGGCGTGCGCCGACGGCCTCGACGAATCGGTCGAGGTGTTCCTGGCGATGGCGCGCGTCGGCGTCCTGGGCTCGGCCGCCGCCATGGCGGATCATCGGATCGTGGCGGACGTGGCCGGTGGACCGGTGGTGGGCCGGCACCTCCGACTCGACCCGGTCCACGCGGGCCTGCGCATCCTGCCAGCGGACGATGACGGCCTCGTTGGCGTCGATCCAGACGAGGGACCTGCGGCGCATGGCGCACCTCCGATCATGCCCGTGACCCACCCGTGGTCACGCCTCACAGCGTGCGCCGGTGCGCCGGTCCGGCGCACCGGCCATCGGGTCTGACGATGCCTGCCGAACGGCCCGAACGGCCAGAAGGCGTCAGGCCTGGGCGGTGCTGGCCGCCGCTTCGGCCGCGTCCGCGTCGGCGCGGGTGTGGTGCACGGTGCCCGGCGCGTGCTGCGGCGGCGCATAGATCGTGTACAGCCGCAGGTCGTCGGATCCAGTGTTGACGAGGTTGTGGCGCGTGCCCGCCGGCACGTGGACGAGGTGGCCGGCCAGGACACGGCGTCGGTCGCCGTCGAGCACAGCGTCCGCGCTGCCGCCGGTGATGACCAGGACCTGGTCGACGTGGTCGTGCGTCTCCTCGCCGATCTCGCCACGGGGTGGGATCATCATGACCACGATCTGGCTGTGCGGGCCGGTCGAGAGGACCTCGCGGAAGTGCGGGTTGCTGGTCGCTCGTTCGACGATATCGATGGTGTCGCTCATTGCACGCTCCATTTCGTCTTGAGCGTGGTCCTGCGCATCGGCGCTGGCAAGGGCCGAAGGTCCCGCAGTGTGCCGGCGGTCCATTCGCCGCCCATGGATGCGGCACCATTCCGTGCCCCAGGCAGCAGCGCGAAGGAGGGG
>Ga0163144_10023093_pt1 | contig 12297 bp, 11 predicted proteins | sample OliLak19BULKMAT1_FD_123175 | JGI IMG/M metagenome (GOLD analysis project Ga0163144, IMG submission 123175) | Freshwater microbial mat bacterial communities from Lake Vanda, McMurdo Dry Valleys, Antarctica - Oligotrophic Lake LV.19.BULKMAT1 | ecosystem: Environmental > Aquatic > Freshwater >... | reverse complement strand
CGCTTTGGCCATCGACAAGAATCGTCTGGCTGAAGCTCCAGCCGACACGGAAATCAAGTTGGATATGAGCTACGCCTTGAGCGATCTCGCACTCATCTGGCTCCGCCGCAATCAGTTCGGCAAGGCGCTCGACTATGCCCAACAAATGCGCGCGATCCGCGAAGAAGTCGTCAAGGCCGATCCGCGCAACGAACGAGCCCGCAGTGCGATGGCGGGTGCCTATTCCAGGGTCGCGAATATTCTCTGGAAAACCGGGGCCAAGGCCGAGTCCGCCGCTGCCTACGAAAAGGCGTTGGCGATCCGGGAGGCGCTGCTGCAGTCGAGTCCCCAAGTGGTGGCCGAACAGGCGCAGGTTGCCGAACTACGCGCCGAATTGGGAGCAGCCTACTTGGCCTTGGGGCAACCCGCCAAAGCGCGCGGCAGCCTGACCAGAGCGATCGAACTCCTCACTCAGGTTCAGGCGGCCTGGCCGCAGCGGGACGAGTATTCCGAGCGATTGGCAACCTGCCAATCCACCCTGGCTAGGTTGCCTTGAACGGTGATGTGAGTTGCTGGAACCATGTCCGCGGCGGCGTCTCTTCCCCGGCAATTCCCAGCGCCTCCGGATCGCGCGGAGGAAAATAGGCCGTGCCAAAAAGCCAGTCCCAGAGCGAGAAAACCATCCCAAAATTCTTGTTTATAGGGCTTTTGGCGTGATGCCACAAATGCATCGCGGGAGAGTTGAAAACGTATCGGAACAGACCAGACTTCCACCGCAAATTCGAATGGGTGAAGTGGCCCATCGCGGTTCCCATCACGCCATGCCAGAACATCACATCGCCGGCAAAACCAAACATTCCAGCCGGAACATAGAGCAAAGTTCGATAGACCAACACCTCGGCAAAATGAAAGTGCCAATTCACCATCCAGTCCAGAGCCGGGGCCTGATGGTGAATCTTGTGAAGGCGCCAGAGCCAAGACACGCGGTGGAGCAGGTTGTGGATCCCGTATTGGGCAAAATCACAGTACAGAGTCATTACCAGGAACTGGGTCGTCCAACCAAGGCCGGAGGCCCAACCCAAGTGAAGGGACGGAAACTGGTGCGGCAAGACTTGGCTGAGGAGGTAAGGAAAGGCGAACGAATTCATCAAAACGTGGAGCAGGTCAACCCCAATGCCATTCCGCAAAAGCGGCCGCTCCTCCCGCGGCGTCCAACGCTCCAGCAGAGTAAAAAATGCACCGAGGCCGATCAGCCAATAAAAATAGTTCATAAAAAATGAATTGGACATCGGCGCACTGCGTCCGTATACTCAGATGTCTAGGTATCAAGCGATGTCCATCTGGAATAAACTACGGAACAGCCTCTGGGGCCAGCAACACCAGCTTACTGAAATCGAGGAGGAGATGGCATTCCACCTCGAAGCCAAGGTGCGCGATCTGGAGCGAGCCGGACACTCGCCGCAGGCAGCGCGTCGCCAGGCCAACAAGGAGTTTGGCAACCGATTGCGACTGGTTGACGAAACGCAGGATACCGATCGCTGGGCGTTTGTCGACAACCTTTGGCGAGACACTCGACTGGCCGTCCGCAACTTGAGCCGCCGTCCGGGGCTGGTCGTGACGGCGCTGCTGTCGATCGGCCTCGGCCTCGGTGCCAACGCGGCGATCTTCAGTATCGTCGATACCGCCCTGTTTCGTCCGCTGCCGCTGCCCCACGCCGACCGCCTCATCAACTTTCAGGACACACAAAACAACCGTCGCGTTGGCGGTAATGCCGCGCGGCTCTACGACTTTGCAGAGCAAATGCAGACCGTAGAAGCGGTCAGCGGCTTCTATGGCGAAAGTGCGACCCTGACTGGCCGTGGCGAAGCGGAGCGAATTTCCATGGTCCGTTCCTTCGGTCCGATTCTCCAACTCTTGGCGACCAACCCGGCGCTGGGGCGTGGTTTCACCGCCCAGGAAGAACGGGGCGTCGGCGAACGAGTGGCCATGTTGACAAGCGCACAGTGGCGCAAGCGGTTCAATAGCGATCCACAAGCGATCGGCCAAACCCTGCTTCTCAGCACGGTTGCCTACACGATTATCGGCATTCTGCCTGCAGATCTTACGTTTCCCGAGCAGTATGACGTCCTCGCCCCGGCCGACGCGGATCTCCAAAATCGAGCCAATCGGCGCGCTCGCTACCTTGAACGGTTCGCTCGCATGAAGGACGGTGTCTCGCTCGCGAGCGTCAACGCCGAGCTGGCCACCGTCAACGCCGCCTTGGCTGCGAAATACCCCGATTCCGACGCGACTGGCATGCGCACGGTAGCGTTAAACGTCCAGGAAGTGCTCACCCGCGACGCCCGCACCCCACTGCTCCTGCTGCTCGGCACGGCTGGCTTTGTTCTTTTGATTGCCTGCGTAAACGTGTCGAACCTGCTGCTAGCACGCGCGGGGGAACGGCTTCATGAAGCCTCCGTGCGAGCCTCGTTGGGTGCCGGCCTGAGTCGGTTGCTGCAGTTGTATCTAGTCGAAAGCCTCGTCCTGGCGGCCGCGGGCGGAGTGGTCGGATGGTTGGTTGCCGGGGTGCTGTTGCCGATTCTGCAAGAGATCCTCCCGAGCGAACTTCCTCGGCTCGCCGCCGCCCAACTCGATGGCCGGGTCTTCGGCTTTGCCTTGGCGGTCACGCTCCTGTGCGGATTACTTTTCGGCGCTCTTCCTGCCATCCAACTGGCGCGCGCCCGCAGCCTGGTTTCCAGCGCCCGCGCCACCTCCTCGGCCGCGGCCCTCACCACGCGCCGGCTTTTGGTGGCAACCCAGATGGGCTTGTCCATCATCCTGCTCGTCGCGGTTGGCCTGCTCGGGAGAGCGTTGATGGCAGCGCAACAGCGCCCGCTCGGCTTCGTCGCGGAGATGGTCTGGACGGCTAAGGTCGATTTCAGTTGGACCTCCGACGGGGATTCCGTCCATAGCTTTTCCCGCCGGGCGCTGGAACGGCTCGCCACTTTACCGGGTGTGGAAAGCGTCGGCCTGACGGATCGATTGCCCCTGGAAGGCGGTTCGCAGGATAATCTAATAGAAATCGCTGGACGCACGCTCTCTCCCGAGCAAGCTAGCGTCAACGTTGCCTTCCGCTCGGTGAGTTCAGACTATCTGTCGACCCTTCGGGTGCCTCTGCGCGCGGGCCGCTGGTTCCAGGAATCAGCCAGGGAGGCCGTCGTTAACGAGACCTTCGTCCGGACGTTTTTCCCCGAAGTCGACTCGCTCGGCCGCATCGTCGCCGGGCAGCGCGACAAGGTAACCAAGGGCTATATGATCGTCGGAGTCGTTCCGGATGTACGCCGGGAGGTGAGCCCCACTCGCCCCATGCCTGAGATGTTTCTCAGCTACGAGTCGCAGTTCTGGCCGTTGCTCCGCTTCGCTGTTCGGGGGAACACGCAACCCGGCGCCTTGCGGCAAGTCTTCCGCGAAATTGACCCGAATGTCGTAGTCGGCAACGTCTCGCCCCTCAACTCCCTCGTGCGCGAAGCGACCGGCGAGGCCAGAACCCAGCTTGGCATAGTTTTCGCGTTCGCCTTTCTGGCCTTGGGTTTGGCCGCCGTCGGCCTCTACGGAGTGCTTTCGAGCGACGTCGTCCAACGGACCCGCGAGATGGGCATCCGCCTCGCGTTGGGAGCGGCACCCGGCGACTTGGTTAGTCAAGTGGTCAAGGGCGGCGTATGGGTTACCGCTGCCGGACTGGCTCCGGGATTAGCCGTTGCGGTCGGACTGGCGACCTTCGCGAAGGATCACTTGCCCGGGGTAAATCCAATTGATGGAATGGCCTTGGCCGGAGCCAGTGGCGTGTTGCTGCTCGTCGCAGTCATCGCCAGTTACCTGCCTGCCAGGCGGGCCGCTCGCGTCAACCCGCTGCTCGCTCTGCGCCAGGACTAATCGATTTACTCCAAGGCGGCGCGGATCTGATTCATCATCATTCCTCGCCGCCGGTGGCGTTCGCAAAATGCCGACCATTCGGCCGTAAACTGCTCCACCCCGGCAAGCCGCCTCGCTCGCTGCACGCTGCGAATCGCCGATTCCCTGCCCGTTTCACCCGGTTGCGCTACTTGGATGTCAGCCACGCGGAACCAAGCACTCATCGATTCCGCTGGCGCGATTGTTTCCATTTCCGACGCCCACAAAACCCAACCGTTCTCGGACAATCGGCCGGCTTTCACCACTGCCGCCGCATCTTCAAATCGCCCGTCAGCCAAAAGCAAATCCAATTCCAAATCAGCCGACCGCGCCCGAGCTAAGGTCATCGCCTGCTCTTTCAGCTCTGCAGTTCGCCCCGTGCCGGCTCCGGCCTGCTGCAACATCGAGTAACTATCCCTCGAGGGCTGAATGGTATAGGTGGTCCAAGCCAAAGTCTCCGCCTTCGCCGGGTCCGCGCTCTCCATCAGCGAACTCCCCAACGCCAGGAGGGTTCCGGGTGCCACCCGTTGCGATGTCGCCAACAAAAACCCCGCTTCCAGCGCTTCCTTTGCCGCATCGGCGTCCCCGGCCCTGGCAAAGCTCTCGGCCGCTTCCAGAAAGTCCTCGGCCGATACGGCCAGCCCGCGAAGAATTTTCGCCGTCTCCGCTGCCCGCATGGCCGGAGACTCCAGCGCCCGCGCCCACGCCATCATCTGTCCCTCCACTTGGGACCGAAGCTGCCACGATCTCCGGCCCGCCGGACCCACCGCCGCTCGCCAATCTGGCTCGATCAACTCCCGGTAACGTGCCAGTCCCTCGTCACCGAGCACATCCCGATAGCTGTAGGCCGCCTCGCGAAATAGTCCAGCGGCCCAGCCTTCTCGCGCCACCCTCGCCAATTGCTCCGCTAGCCGCTCACCGCCCGGGCGTAACTCGGTAGCCGCTTCCAGATGCAGCTCCGTCAGCTTGGGAAGCATCTCCCGTACCTTCGCCTGCGGATCGGCGTGGTCGCGCAGAAAAACGTCAAGCGCAAGCAGGACCTCCGGAACAACGTCGAGAACCAGCGCCAATCGACCCGCCTGAAAGTCAGCGGTCAGCGACTTCACCATATTTTCAAAGTTGGTCCGCGCCTCACGCGCCCGCTTCTGCGGATTGCGATTGCGAGACTTCGTCAATGTCAGAATCGCCGCCCGGTAGGTTGCCGCGGCTGATTCAGCATCGCTGTTCCGGGCGGCAAACAAGTCAAGCCGACGTTGCACGTCGGGAAGCTCCTTGGCGAGTGCGGCCACCCAGTCCGCCAACGCCTCCCGCGACACACCCGCCAGGAACTCTCGCTGCTTATCGTTTACGGATTTCGGTCGTGCCATGATTAATCGCTTTTTCCCGGAAGAGGTGCCTGACGTCCGACGCGGGCGGCAGTTGAGCGTAACTGGACTTGTCACCGGCCAACAACCGAAAGAAGTGATCAGCGGCGGCAAGGGGAATAACCTGCTGCTTCTTCCAACTCGACCGATTTAACGGGAAGGGCGTCAGGTAACGTCGCGCCTCCGCCAGATTACCCGCCTCGAGTAAGTTCTCGCCATCGAACGCAGCATAGTAACAGACGACGGCCAAGGCATCCAAACTGAATGCCGAATAACTCAAAGAACGAATTCGGGACTCTTCCCGCGGCGCCGAACCGTCCGCCCGGATCTGCTGCGGCGCCAAGGTGCTGCGGAAGAGGGCATAAACCATCCGCCGCATCGGCTCATCCCCGCCATAGCGAGCATCGGATACCACTTGCGCGGACCACCAATTGGCATGATTGTTGCCGCTGTCTTTCTCGGCCAAACCAATCTTACTTGTGGTCAAACAGCGTGTATATTGCCGAAACCAATCCCGCAGTCCCTCGCGCTCGGCCGCGGTGAACTCGTGGCGCGTTTCGAGCAAACGAATTCCCTGCACCGCGTAGATCAAATCCCGCGTGTCAATAATGCCCGCCCCCCTGCCTGTATTGCGCCCCCGCACCGCCTGGCCATACTCCAGGTGTGGGTTCATCCGCGTCGCCGGTCGTAAAAACCACACCCGCACCACTTCCCCGCCCCGCTCCGCATAGCCAGCCTTTGGCCACCGCTCCGCCGCCATCCCCAACGTCAGCACACCCTGACTCATTTTCCCAAACGCTTGCCGATTGGCCTGAAACCGATTTGGGTTCGTTTCGCCGTCTCGCCGGCCGTCTCTCCGGATGTCGGCTGCCGTCGCGTCTTTACGATCCGGCCACCAAAACGGTGCCTCGCTATAGTAATCGTTCACCGGAATCTGTAACGTCGGCCTTCCCGCCGTCACCGTCCAGGGACCATCCAGCAGCGCCTTGTCGGCCAACTGCCGTAAGTCGACCTCAGCCCCCAATCGCGCCGCCAAGCTGATCAATAACAGGAGCCTCATCCCAACAGACTCTTCAACGCCACCAGGTCCTTCCGCATCGCCGCAAACACCTGCTTGGGTTCGATCGTGATCTTCGTCATCCCCTTATCCGCGCCGCCCAGATCGTACTCGTAGTGGACCTGCAATGGCCCTCGGAACCCCGACGCCTTCATCATAGGGAAGTATTTGTCGAATTGGACCATGCCCTCCCCGATCGGACACCACTGCACCCGCCACCCTTTGGGCCCCTTCTCCCACCGAAAATCCTTCAACGCCACGCCTCGGGTAAACGGGGCCGCTAGCCGTGCGCTATGCACCCATCCACCTAGCCCTCCCTCTACGGTCGCGTGGCCGATGTCGTAATTGAAACTCACCTGCGCCGGATCATGGTCCTTCAACAGCAGCCAAAGATCCCACATCGACGCCCCTATCTGGTTCAAACCCGAATGGGTGTGGTACATCGCGCACAAACCAAGTTCCTTATTCAGCGCCGCCAACTCTTTCACCTTCGGCTTTAGCTCCGCCAACTGTTCCGCCGGCGGTTTACCGTTCTCCTGGTAGCGAAAACCACCCCATCGATAGTGTTTCACGCCCAACTTAGCCGCCGTTCGCAACACCGCAACAGCATACGGGCTCGTCACATCAACGACGTCCGAAGTGATCATGGTCAACTTCAAACCGGCCCGCTCGATGGCCTCTTTAGCCTTCGGCAGATCATCAGCCACCCGCTCCGGCAACACATGGCCCGCTTTGCGCACCGTTAGGTCGATGCCGTCGAAACCGATCTCCCTGGCGGCGGCGGCCATCTCCGGCCAGCTGAGAAAATGCAAGTGCTTCGAAAAAACCGAGAATTCGTGGGGCGAGGCGGCTTGAGCCTGGCTGGCGGCTAGGGCGGCGGCCAGAAAATGTCGGCGGCTGGTATTGATCACGGTTCTTACACTCTAACCCGTCTCGTCGTGCCTTTGCGACAGCATTCATCGATCCACTGCGATAAAATCACGGGTGACTTACATGAATCACTTCAGCCCATTTCTCTATAGCGATATGGACTTCAACCCGCGCTGGGGTGCCCATGTGGCGCGCCTTTTCTACCGCGTCATCGGTTTTCGTTTCGTGTGGACCAGGTGGGAGTTTCCCTACATCCTCAACGCCGCCGGTCTAACCGGCGAAGGTGCCGAAATCGGTGTCTTCCGGGGCAGATATTCGGCCTATTTACTGCGTACATGGAAAGGCAAGATCCTCCACTCGGTGGATCCGTGGAGAGATTTTGGAGCCGGAGATTACGTCGACATCAATCACCTTTCCGACGAAGCATTTGAAGACATCTATCGCCAGGCAGTCGAAAACCTTGCCCCGTTCGGACAGCGCTCGAAAATCCTCCGGCAGGCCTCCCCCCAAGCCGCCAACCAGTACGCCGATGGCCAGTTCGACTTTGTTTTTATCGACGCCCAACATCAATATGAGGGAGCCAAGCAGGATCTGGAAGCCTGGTGGCCCAAAGTGCGCTCAGGCGGCATCCTCGCCGGACACGATTACCTCGATGGCATCATCCCGGAAGGCAACTTCGGGGTCAAATCAGCCGTCGACGAGTTCGCCCGAAATCGCGGTCTGCGCATCTGCGTATCACACGAATCCTCGTTCCGGTCGTTTTTTATTCGCCGCCCTTAACTGCTATATTCAACGTAACATGGAACAGGAAGAGGGCTTACGCTTCAGCTGCCAAAGGGGTTGCATCAAATGTTGCGACACGCGGGGCTACGTCTATCTCACCGAGGATGACATGGTCCGGGCCGCCACCTTCATCGAACTGACCCCCGCCGAGTTCGAAGCCCGCTACGTCTATCGCACCAAGCATTTGCTCCGACTCAGGAAGCCGAAAGGCAGCCAGTGCCGCTTTCTTAAACCCGACGGCTGTTCCATCCATACAGTCAAACCGACTCAATGTCGCCTCTTCCCCTTCTGGCCCGAACTGGTCGCTGACCGGACCCTTTGGCGCGATACCGCTCGTCGTTGTCCCGGGATCGGCCAGGGAAATCTGATCCAAATTGGAACGGCAACCGAAATTGCTTCCGAAATGGAACGCGCTTATCCGACAACTTATAGTCGCTGCTGACATTCTTTTGGCGCTTTTACTCAATTTTCGGTCGGTTCCACCAATTGGCAACGCGCGTGCTAATGCATCTGTGACATGTTTGATCGCATTGCCGCAACTCAGGAACACTACCTCAACCTATTGAGCGTCCGGCAGAAGCTGGTCGCCTCGAATATCGCCAACGTCGACACTCCCGGTTACAAGACCCAGGACATCGACTTCCAGCGAGAGTTTCTGACTCTCGCTAAAGGAGCAAACCCCACTGTAGTTGAGCCCGAAGGGCTGACCGTTAACAATGACGGCAATAACGTCAACATCGACCAGCAGGCTCGCCTCCTCGCCGAAAACACGATTCGATTCCAGTTTGCCGCGATGCAGGCTCGAGGCCGGTTCAAAGACATAAAGATGGCGATTCAGGATGGAAGAAACGGATGAGCCTCTTCAACTTGTTATCGGTCAGTGCCTCGGGCATGTCCGCCCAGCGCAAGCGCGCCGAAGTCCTCGTCGAAAACCTCGCCAATGCGGAAACCACCCGCACCCCCGAAGGCGGACCTTATCGGCGAAAGGATGTCGTATTTGAAACCGCAAGCGCCGAGGGCCCGTTTTCGAATGTCTTTCAAATGCAACTCTCCGGAAGTTCGCAAATGGGCGGGGCCCAAATGCAGGGCGTTCGAGTCGCCGAAGTGCTGCAGGATCAGCGAGAACCCGACAAACGCTACCAACCCGGCCATCCTGACGCCGACCCGCAGGGGTACGTCGCCTATCCCCATCTGAATCCCGCCGAAGAGATGGTCGACTTGATGAACGCGAGCCGCGGCTATCAAACCAATGTCGCCGCCATGGCGGCAGCTAAAGACATGATTCAAAAAACCCTTGACATCATGCGCGGCTAAGCCGCCGACTTTTACGAAGCGAGGAGCGAAACACTATGATGGACAAAATCGCCATGCTCGGCTTAAAGGGCGTAGCCCCGATTACCCCACCGTCCCCGATCGGCGGGGCTGACAAGTCCACCGGTGAAGAGTTTCAATCCGTTTTGACCGACGCCATCGCCCGGGTCGAACAGTTTCGGTTGGACGCCGACAAATCCTCGAATAACTTCCTTTCCGGAGGAGAAGAGGAACTGCATCAGGTCGTCCTGGCCGGCCAGCGGGCCGACGTCGCCTTCGAAATGTTCCTCGGAGTGAGAAATAAGGTGGTCTCCGCTTACCAAGAGATCATGCGCATGCAGCTTTGATTCGGCGGCCTAAATTGCAATGAGCGCATACATCGAGCAGTTGAAACAACTTTGGCTTCGCCTAAGCCTGCGCCAGCAGATTGTCGTCGGCTGCACCGCCGTCCTTTTACTGGTTGGCATCCTGTTCGCGTCGCGTCACCAGAAGGAACAAAACTTCAAACCGCTCTTCCAGAACGTCAGCGGGGAAGATGCCGGTCTGGTCGTCAATCGCCTCCGCGAAACCGGAATCGAATTTCGTCTGGCCGATAACGGCACCACCATCAAAGTGCCCGCCGAAAAGCTGGACGAACTCCGCATCCAAATGGCCTCCGCCGGATTGCCCAAATCTGGCCGCATCGGCTTCGAACTGTTCGACAAAGCCAATTTCGGAGCCAGCGAGTTCTCCGAACAGGTGAACTATCACCGCGCGGTTGAAGGCGAACTCGAACGGTCGGTGATGTCTCTGAGTGAGGTGGAACAGGCTCGGGTCCACATTACGTTCGCTAAAAACAGTATCTTTCTGGAACGGCGCGAGGCCGCCAAGGCTAGCGTCATGGTGAAGCTGCGGCCCGGATCAAAGCTCTCGCCTCAAAACGTTCAAGCCATTGCCCACCTCACCGCCAGCGCGGTCGAAGGACTTTCTCCCAACCAGATCTCCGTGCTCGATATGCGAGGCAATCTGTTGAGCCGTCCGAAGAAAGACGACCCCAACGGCACCGAACCGTCCGAAGCCATCATCGCCTACCGGACGAATCTGGAAAAAGACCTCCTGCGCAAAATTCAAGATACTCTAGAGCCGCTGCTCGGTCCAGAACGCTTCCGCGCTGCCGTTTCGCTCGATTGCGATCTGTCCAGCGGAGATCAAAGCGAAGAGTCCTACGACCCTACCCGCTCGGTGATGGTAAACGCTCAGCGCTCCGAAGACGGTTCAGGCCTCCCCGCCCCCAATGGCGTTCCGGGTACTTCCTCCAATCTCCCCCGGCCTACTTCCCGGCCCGGCGGCGGCCCCAGCGCCGGAGTCTATCGCAAAATGGAGAACACAACGTTCCAGACGAGCCGCGTCGTTCGCCGCATTCAGTTCCCCCAGGGTCAAGTCAAGCGCCTGTCCGTGTCAGTTTTGCTGGACCACACCGTCCGATTCGAAGGTCAAAAACAGATTATCGAAGCGCCCAAACCGGAACGCCTGAAAGCGATTCGTGAAGTCGTCGCCGCGGTTGTTGGCTTCCAGGAAAGTCGCGGTGACCTGCTTACCGTCGAGGCCCTCCCGTTTGATGCCGCCCACGGCACTATGGAGCCGCCTCCAGTCGCGATCCCCAAAGCACGCATCACCCTACCAAACGTCATCCCGGAATGGCTCCGCCTCCCGCTCGAAGGCCACGCCCAATGGATGGTGGAACAGCAATGGCTACCGGTCCTGATCATCGTGCTCGTCCTGGCCTTCCTGGCCGTCCCGTTGCTGCTCATCCGCAAGACCATTAACGCCGCAAAAGCATTCCGGCTGAAAGCCGCCGAAAAGAAGGCAGCCAAAGCGGCGCTAGCGATCGCCGCCAAGGAGAAAGAAAAGGCTGCGCTCGAAAGCGGCACGGCGGGTGCCCTCGATTCGCCCCAGGATCGGGTCAGCCTCGAAAACGGCTCCCTCGACCCCCGCGATACCAAGGCCGATATGAAGCGTCTCCGCGACCAACTCGCCCAAGAAGCCGCCGATCGGGATCGGTTAACCATGGAAGCAATTCAATCCCTCCGTCCGGGCGAAGTACAAGTCAGCCGACTAGACATTCTGCAGAAGTTCCTCTCCGAAGAAGTCGAAAAAGAACCCGAGCGCATGGCCCACATCGTCCGCGTCTGGCTCCGCGAGTCCGAATAAACGAAGACCGAGAAAATTCTTATGTCAGCTCCCGATTCCGCCGCACCCGCATCACCCCACCCTAAACTCCCCGGCATTCGCAAAGCGGCCATGCTGATGGTCATCCTCGGCGAAGCCACGAGCGCCAAGCTCATGCAGTGCCTGGACGAAGAAGAAGTGCATTTCATCGGTCGCGAGATCGCCCGCATCCCGCATATGAACTCCGAAACCGCCGAGTTCATCCTGGAAGAGTATTACCAAATGACCGTCGCCCACGAGTATGTTCTCAAAGGCGGCGTCGACTACGCCAAAAAGATCCTGCTCAACGCCTTCTCGCCCGACCATGCCCAGTTTTTGCTCGACCGCTTGATGAAGACGATCGGCCACGACGCCGCCAATTTCGACGCGCTTCAGAAAGCCGATCCCCAACAACTCGCCAAGTTCATTCACAGCGAACATCCCCAAACCATAGCGCTCATCCTCTCGCACCTCAACTCCTCCCAAGCCGCTGCGCTCCTAAACGCGCTCCCCGGAGAAATCCGAGCCGATGTGGCCCTTCGCATGGCCAATCTAGATCAGATCTCGCCGGACATCATCGCGCGCATCGCCACCATCATCGGGCAAAAATTGAAAAACCTCGGAGAACTCAGCCGCGAGTCCTACGGCGGCGTCCGCGCCGTTGCCGAAATGTTTAATCGCCTCGACACCGCTTCGAGCAAAGAGATTCTCGAAAAAATCGAGGGAGAAGACCCCGCCCTCGTCGAGACGGTTCGCCACTTGATGTTCGTATTCGAAGACTTGCTGGCTATCGACCAAGGCGCGATCAAGGAAATT
>Ga0163144_10023091_pt1 | contig 12297 bp, 7 predicted proteins | sample OliLak19BULKMAT1_FD_123175 | JGI IMG/M metagenome (GOLD analysis project Ga0163144, IMG submission 123175) | Freshwater microbial mat bacterial communities from Lake Vanda, McMurdo Dry Valleys, Antarctica - Oligotrophic Lake LV.19.BULKMAT1 | ecosystem: Environmental > Aquatic > Freshwater > Lake... | reverse complement strand
TTGTACTCCGCTCTTGAGTCTCTTTTAGCAAAGAAAAAATCTGGAGAAATCGCGATTCAGTCCCCACAAATGCATCCCGTTGTTGCAGATCCTCTAACCATGCGATCGCCTTTTCAGCGTCAGGAGTAAGCGTAAATACTGGATCGTCTCCACTTTCAAAGGTTTTTCGCAAGAGTCGATCATCGCACCATTCATTGAGATAATCTTTTGGCTTTTGAGGATAAGCATTTGGCTCTATATCTTGCAAAAATTCTAAATAATCCCCCAGTCTTGATTCCAAATCTAGTTGGGCAATAGAAACCCTTTGGTCTTGTTTAAATTGCTTATGCAAAAAACTTAAAATTAAAGCAGCATTTCCTTTCTTAAAGAGCCTTAGTGTAGGAGAAGAGTCTAGCTCTCTTTTAACTTGTTCGTAATCCATATTTTTTTATTCTAATCAATACATAGCACTGATTTTTTATTCGTATTAGCGAAACTAATGTCATATATATTATGTATAAGTTATCTTTCGTGCGATTCAGATCTTTGTGACAAGTTTATATTTCGTGTTTGTCTGGTGAGCTACCCACAAAAGATCGGTATTGAATAGCCATCTTAAATCCTTGTTTATTCTATTTACTGCAAAATAGATATGATATTAGAATCAAGTCAATCTGAAGATTTTAGAAAAAACTCATCTCTTAAGGATTACGATAAAGCATCAAAAACAGCTTGACATTTAAAACACGGTTACGATATGATTGTGTGCTTATGTCTTGAATCAAATCTAGATATATACTCCGCCCACTAAAACTGCAGTCATTAGTGCATGAACAAATCTACTCTTGTTACTCCTGCCTTCGTTCTACCAGATCTTGTAGAAATCCAGCGGGAGAGTTTTCGATGGTTCCTAGAAGAAGGACTTATTGAAGAGCTTGAGAGTTTCTCACCGATTACTGATTATACAGGCAAAATGGAACTCCATTTCATTGCCAAAGATTATAAACTCAAGCGCCCAAAATATAGTGTTGATGAGTCCAAACGTCGGGATGCCACTTATGCCGTACAGATGTACGTTCCCACGCGACTTATTAATAAAGAGACAGGAGAAATAAAAGAGCAAGAAGTATTTATCGGCGATCTGCCATTAATGACAGATCGTGGAACATTTATTATTAATGGGGCTGAGCGAGTCATCGTCAATCAGATCGTCCGTAGCCCTGGAGTTTATTACAAACAAGAAATTGATAAGAATGGACGTCGTACATACAACGCCAGCCTTATCCCTAACCGAGGCGCATGGTTAAAGTTTGAAACCGATAAAAATGATCTTGTTTGGGTACGTATTGACAAAACTCGCAAACTTTCCGCGCAAGTTTTACTCAAAGCGATCGGACTGAGCGATGCTGAAATTTTGGATGCGCTCACACATCGTGAGTATTTCCAAAAGACGATTGATAAAGAAGGTCAGTTTGACGAAGACGAGGCGCTTAAAGAACTTTATCGTAAGCTCCGTCCTGGTGAGCCGCCTACAGAGTCAGGTGGTCGCGAACTTCTGCGATCGCGCTTTTTTGACCCCAAACGTTATGACCTCGGAAAGGTAGGACGTTACAAACTCAATAAAAAGCTGCGTTTGAATACCCCCGACACTATGCGGGTATTAACGGAGAAAGACATTCTCACGGCAATCAACTATCTGATCAATCTGAAATTTGACATTGGTGAAATTGATGATATTGACCATTTAGGCAATCGTCGCGTGCGGTCAGTTGGTGAACTATTACAAAACCAAGTTCGGGTTGGACTTAACCGTCTAGAGCGAATCATTCGTGAGCGGATGACTGTTTCTGACGTCGATGCATTAACCCCTGCATCCTTGGTTAACCCCAAGCCATTAGTAGCCGCTATCAAAGAATTCTTTGGTTCTAGTCAACTCTCGCAGTTCATGGATCAAACCAATCCTTTAGCCGAGCTAACTCATAAGCGTCGTCTTAGCGCACTTGGACCTGGTGGTTTAACTCGTGAACGTGCAGGTTTTGCGGTACGTGATATTCACCCTAGTCATTATGGTCGGATCTGCCCTATTGAAACTCCTGAAGGTCCTAATGCAGGACTAATCGGTTCCTTAGCAACTCATGCTCGTGTTAATCAATACGGCTTCATCGAAACTCCTTACTATGCGGTCGAAAACGGTCGTGTGCGTAAGAACGAAGAACCGATTTACATGACAGCCGATGAAGAAGATGAATTCCGTGTAGCGCCTGGTGACGTAGCAACCAACGACGAAGGTTATATTTTTAGCGAAATTGTACCGATTCGCTATCGTCAAGAATGGGGTACTGCATCGCCAGAAGAAATCGATTATGTGGCTGTTTCACCAGTGCAGATTATCTCTGTTGCGACATCGTTAATTCCGTTCCTTGAGCATGATGATGCAAACCGAGCCTTGATGGGGTCGAACATGCAACGTCAAGCGGTTCCATTATTGCGTCCTGAGCGCCCTCTAGTTGGTACGGGACTAGAAGCCCAAGCCGCTAGAGACTCAGGGATGGTAATCGTTTCGCGAGTTACGGGTGAAGTGTCGTATGTTTCTGCTGATGAAATTCGTGTTAAAGCTGATAACACGGGACTGGAAAGCATTTACCGCTTGCAAAAGTATCAGCGCTCCAACCAAGATACCTGCCTAAATCAACGACCTCTTGTATGGGTTGGTGATAGCGTAGTTTCTGGACAAGTACTTGCCGATGGATCAGCAACCGAAGGCGGTGAAATTGCACTTGGACAAAACATCCTTGTTGCTTATATGCCTTGGGAAGGTTACAACTACGAAGACGCGATCCTGATCAATGAGCGTCTGGTAATTGATGACGTTTACACCTCGATCCACGTTGAGAAATACGAAATCGAAGCACGTCAAACTAAACTTGGTCCTGAAGAAATCACTCGCGAAATCCCTAACGTAGGTGAAGATTCGCTTCGCAACCTTGATGAGCAAGGCATTATCCGTATTGGTGCTTGGGTAAGTTCTGGCGAAATCTTAGTTGGTAAGGTCACCCCTAAAGGTGAATCTGATCAGCCACCTGAAGAAAAACTCTTAAGAGCGATCTTCGGCGAAAAAGCTCGTGATGTGAGAGATAACTCCTTGCGCGTTCCTAACGGCGAAAAAGGTCGGGTCGTTGATGTACGCGTATTTACTCGCGAACAAGGCGATGAATTGCCTCCAGGAGCGAACATGGTCGTGCGCGTCTATGTTGCTCAAAAGCGCAAGATTCAAGTTGGTGACAAGATGGCTGGTCGTCACGGTAACAAGGGTATTATTTCGCGCATTTTGCCGAAAGAAGATATGCCATTTTTGCCAGACGGCACTCCTCTCGATATCGTGTTGAACCCTCTTGGTGTACCTTCGCGGATGAACGTCGGTCAAGTATTTGAATGCTTGCTCGGCTGGGCAGCTGAGAATCTGAATGCCCGCTTCAAAATCGTGCCATTTGATGAAATGTATGGTGAAGAGGCTTCGCGAGAGCTAGTTAATGGTCAGCTAGAACATGCGCGTAAACACACTGGCAAAGATTGGATATTCAATGATGAATTTCCAGGCAAATTAACGGTGTACGACGGACGGACAGGTGAACCATTCGATCAGCCTGTGACAGTTGGCAAGGCATATATGCTGAAGCTAGTTCACCTTGTTGACGACAAAATTCATGCTCGTTCGACTGGTCCTTACTCGCTAGTTACGCAGCAACCTCTTGGTGGTAAAGCTCAACAGGGTGGTCAGCGATTTGGAGAAATGGAAGTATGGGCGCTCGAAGCTTTCGGTGCTGCTTATATTCTTCAAGAGTTGCTTACAGTCAAGTCGGACGATATGACTGGACGTAACGAAGCACTCAATGCGATCGTTAAAGGTCATGCAATTCCTCGTCCAGGTACTCCCGAATCCTTCAAAGTGCTTGTACGTGAACTTCAGTCACTCTGTTTAGATGTGTCAGTTCATAAGCTTTCTGAGGATGGCAGCAACCAAGACACAGAAGTTGATCTGATGGTGGATACTGGTTCACGCCGTACACCAAATCGTCCAACCTATGAGTCCATCTATCGAGGCGATATCAACTTTGACGAAGACGATGATTAGCTACTAGAAACCGTATTACTTTTAGGAGAGCAAGGTAATTCAGATCCTTGTCCTCCTAAATTTTTCATCAATAAAGCACTCAATTTATTAGGGACGTTGTAACATATGGCGAAAGTGGAACAGCGATTTGACTATGTCAAGATTGGCTTGGCATCACCTGATCGCATTCGTAAGTGGGGCGAACGTGAGTTACCAAATGGTAGTCGGGTTGGTGAAGTCACCAAACCTGAAACTATTAACTACCGCACGCTCAAGCCAGAAATGGATGGCTTATTTTGTGAGCGCATTTTTGGGCCTGCGAAAGACTGGGAATGCCATTGCGGCAAATATAAGCGGGTGCGCCATCGTGGGATTGTTTGCGAACGCTGCGGTGTGGAAGTAACTGAATCGAGGGTACGCCGTCACCGCATGGGCTTTATTAAACTAGCCGCTTCAGTTACCCATGTTTGGTATCTCAAGGGTATTCCTAGTTATATGGCAACCTTGTTAGATATGCCTTTGCGCGATGTCGAACAGATTGTTTACTTTAATGCCTACGTTGTTATTAACCCAGGGATTGAAGCTGAGGTTGATGGAGAAGTTACGGTAGTTAATAGCCGCGAAATTCGTATTCGTGGAATTGATGGTATTGAGCGCGCTTATCCACTTCATCCTAAACATTCTGCAAATGTAGCGGAAGGCAAAACAGTTGAAGCAGGGCAGGCGATCGCTAGTGCCTATAGTCTCACTTACAAACAGTTACTGTCAGAAGATCAATGGATTGATCTAGAAGATCAAATCTACGCTGAAGATCCTGTATTAGATGGGGTTGAGGTTGGCATTGGTGCTGAGGCAATCAAGCAATTATTGCAAAACATCAATCTCGAAAAAGAAGCCGAGCGTCTACGGACAGACATTGAAAATTCCAAAGGTCAAAAACGCGCCAAACTAATTAAACGTTTGCGTGTAGTTGACAACTTTGTGGCAACTGGTTCTCGACCAGATTGGATGGTTTTGGATGTAATCCCTGTGATTCCACCAGATTTGCGTCCGATGGTTCAACTTGATGGTGGACGCTTTGCCACTAGTGACCTCAATGATTTATATCGCCGCGTAATTAACCGTAATAACCGTCTTGCCCGTTTGCAAGAGATTCTTGCGCCTGAGATTATCGTGCGTAATGAAAAGCGGATGTTACAAGAAGCAGTTGATGCGCTGATTGATAACGGTCGTCGCGGTCGGACAGTAGTTGGTGCTAATAACCGTCCGCTTAAGTCTCTATCGGACATTATCGAAGGTAAGCAAGGTCGTTTCCGTCAAAACTTACTTGGTAAACGGGTTGACTATTCAGGTCGTTCAGTCATTGTTGTTGGACCTAATCTAAAGATTCATCAATGCGGTCTGCCTAAGGAAATGGCGATCGAATTATTTCAGCCCTTTGTAATTCATCGCCTGATCAAAACAGGTTTGGTAAATAACATCAAAGCTGCGAAAAAACTGATTCAGCGTAACGATCCCGCGATTTGGGATGTTTTAGAAGATGTGATTCGTGATCATCCTGTAATGCTAAACCGCGCTCCAACGTTGCACCGACTTGGGATTCAAGCATTTGAGCCAATATTAGTTAGTGGTCGGGCAATCCAACTGCATCCGCTTGTATGTCCTGCGTTTAACGCTGACTTCGACGGTGACCAAATGGCGGTTCACGTTCCTCTATCGATTGAGGCACAAGCAGAAGCACGTTTATTGATGCTTGCTTCTAATAACATTCTCTCGCCTGCAACAGGTCGTCCGATTGTGACACCTAGCCAAGATATGGTTTTAGGATGTTACTACCTTACGACCGAAAATCCTTACAAGCAGAAAGGAGTGGGACGTTACTTTGCTAATTTCAGCGATATCGTCATGGCATATGAACAAGGTGAAATTGATATTCACGCATATGTTTGGGTTCGATTTGAAGGAGTGCTGGAAGGTCAAGGCGAAGAGAAGGAAAACGAGGAGCCTAAAGTCACGGTTTTAGAGGATGGAACCAAAGTCAAGGAATTTGATTTCCGCCGTATTCGTGAAGATGCTGAAGGTGAATTGATTTCTCAATACATAAAAACCACTCCAGGTCGCGTGATTTTCAATCAAGCGATTTATACATCTCTAGCTAGCTAAGTGATAATAATGGTGGCGTAAAGCGCCATCATTATTAACTCTAGAATTTGGATTAATTACTCAAAAGATTATTTAATAGCTTAATACTATGGCAGATTTCACGATTAGCAGCACGGATTCGCCTGAAGATAAAAAGCCTCAACGCTTTATCAATCGCACGATTGACAAGGGGCAATTGAAGAAGCTAATTGCATGGGCTTTTACAAATTATGGGACAACTAGCGCGGCTAATGTTGCCGACCAATTAAAGGCGCTGGGATTTCGCTATGCTACTCAGGCGGGCATATCGATCAGTATTGAAGATTTGCAAGTTCCTGCTAGTAAAAAGGCTTTGTTAGCAGCGGCAGAACTAGAAATTGAAGAAACTGCGAGTCGTTATATAAGAGGTGAAATTACTGAAGTAGAACGTTTCCAAAAAGTAATTGATACATGGAACGTTGCCAACGAAAACCTCAAAGATGAGGTGGTGAAAAACTTCCGTAGCAATAATCCTCTTAACTCTGTTTACATGATGGCTTTCTCTGGAGCTCGTGGCAACATTTCACAGGTGCGTCAGTTGGTAGGTATGCGTGGTTTGATGGCTGATCCGCAAGGAGAAATCATCGATTTACCAATTAAGACCAACTTCCGTGAAGGGCTAACGGTTACTGAGTATATTATTTCGTCTTATGGTGCACGTAAGGGACTTGTAGATACGGCGTTACGGACGGCTGACTCTGGATATCTAACCCGTCGTCTAGTGGATGTATCGCAAGATGTAATCGTGCGCGAAAATGATTGCGGTACGACGAAAGGAATTCGTCTTAAGGCGATGAAAGATGGTGAAAAAACTCTGATCAAGTTGTCGGATCGCCTTTTTGGTCGAGTAGCGGCTGAAGATATTGTCGATCCAAAAACAGGTGAAGTGATTGTTTTTCGGAACCAAGAAATTTCTGAAGATTTGTCTTTAGCTGCTGCTAAATCTGGTGTCGAAGAAGTTTGTGTGCGTTCTGCGTTTACTTGTGAGTCTACTCGTGCAGTTTGCCAGATGTGTTACGGCTGGAGCTTAGCTCATTTAGAGTTAGTAAACATTGGCGAAGCGGTTGGAATTATCGCCGCACAGTCCATTGGTGAACCAGGTACACAGCTTACCATGCGGACTTTCCACACGGGTGGAGTATTTACGGGGGAAGTTGCCGAGCAGCAACGCGCTCCCCACGATGGTACTGTAAAATACAGTAAGAAGCTAAAGGTTCGCCCCATGCGTACTCGGCATGGTGAAGATGCTTTCGTTGTCGAATCAAACGGTGATTTTACCCTTGAAAGTTCTGAAGGTAAAAAAAGCTATGCAATTACCCAAGGTTCGACATTATTGGTACGTGATGGACAGAAAGTAACTCTAAATCAATTGATGGCTGAGGTATCTATAACAGGTAGAACTTCTCGCAAAACAACTGAAAAAGCGACTAAAGCGCTCAATACTGGTTTGGCAGGTGAGGTTTTATTCTCGGATCTGGCGATTGAAGAGAAAAAAGACCGTCAGGGCAATACTAGTTATGTGGCTCGTGGTGAAAAAGGTCGAGTTTGGGTGCTAGCTGGCGAAGTTTACAACCTTCCGCCTGGTGCAGAACCAACTGTCAAGAATGAAACTCAGGTACACGAAGGTGATGTGCTTGCGGAAACTCGCTTGATCACTGAACATGGTGGAGTGGTTCGTCTTAATGAAGAAGATAGTCGTCATAGCCGTGAAGTGGAAATCATTACCGCTTCAGTGGTACTAGATCAGGCGATCGTTAAAGAAGAGAGCTATCAAGGACGCGAACATTACATTCTAGAAACGCAAGGTGGTCAGAGCTTTTCGCTAAAGGCTTCGCCTGGAAGTAAGCTAATTAACAATCAAGTAGTTGCGGAACTGATTGATGATACTTACCAAACTAAGAGTGGTGGTATCATTAAGTTTGCAGGTGTGGAAGTTGCTAAGCGTAGCAAGGGCAAGCAAGGTTATGAAGTAGTCAAGGGTGGTACTTTACTCTGGATTCCTGAAGAAACCCATGAAGTAAATAAGGATGCTTCGTTGTTGATGGTGGAAGAGAATCAGTTCATTGAGGCTGGTACAGAAGTCGTCAAGGATATCTTTAGCCAAACTGCAGGTGTAGTAGAAGTCTTCCAAAAGAATGACATTCTTCGGGAAATTGTCATCAAACCAGGTGATTTACACTTAGTCGATGATCCTCAAACCGCTATACAAAAAAATGGAACCTTGGCTTATCCTGGCACCGAAATCATGCCAGGGTTAAGTTCTCCAGAACTTCGCTATGTGGAATATTTTGACTCGACTGAGGGCCCAGCTTTGCTGTTGCGTCCTGTGGAAGAGTATCAAGTTCCTGATGTGCCAACGGTTCCTAGCCAAGAATCAGTTAATCAAGAAGGTCGCTCTATTGGTTTACGGGCTGTTCAGCGTATTCCTTATAAGGATGGCGATCGCGTTAAGGCGATCGATAGCGTTGAGCTACTCAAAACTCAATTATTACTAGAAGTTGATACCGATGCACCTCAATTGGCGGCGGACATTGAGTTTATTCCAAACGATCGAGATGCAGGTAGTTTGCGTTTGCAATTGGTAATTTTGGAATCCTTAGTAATTCGTCAAGACAATACTGGAGATCCGACTCATAGCAATTCGCGTACTCGTTTGTTGGTAAATGATGGCGATCGCATTGAGCCTGGTGCAGTTGTGGCGCGGACAGAGATTCTCTGTAAGCGTCCAGGACAAATTAGAGGCATTCGTAAAGGCTCGGAAGTTGTCCGCCGTTTGTTGGTTGTGACCGAAGCAGATTGCATCACCACGACCTGTCCGACTCCTACTGTAAAAGCAGGTGATCTATTGAGATCGGGTGACGAACTTGGCGAAGGTGTGATTACTGAAGAGTCTGGACAAGTACTAAAAGTTGAAAATGGTACTGTTGTCTTTCGGATCGGTCGTCCTTACTTGGTCTCGCCTGGGGCCTTGCTGCAAATTCATGATGCAGACCTCGTTCAGCGCGGCGACAACATTGCCTTACTGGTATTTGAGCGTGCCAAAACAGGAGACATTATCCAAGGTCTGCCTCGGATTGAAGAACTACTCGAAGCACGTAAGCCAAAAGAAATGTGCGTACTTGCCCGTACCACTGGTACTGCTCAAGTCACCTATGACTCCGACGATAATCCTGAAGTACAGATTCTTGGCGAAGATGGTACGGTTGATGACGATTATTCGTTTAATGCAGGTCAGAGTGTGATTATCTCCGATGGTCAGAAACTCTTGGCGGGTGAAGCCCTTACTGACGGACCTGCTAATCCTCATGACATTCTTGATATCTACTTCCATGCTTATAAGGAATCTCTTGGTGTCAGAAAAGCAGCTTTAATTGGTTTGCAAAAGGTACAAGAGTTCTTGATGAACGAGGTACAGTCAGTTTATCAATCTCAAGGTGTTGATATTTCTGATAAGCATATTGAGGTAATTGTTAAGCAGATGACCTCAAAAGTTCGCATTGAGGATGGTGGTGATACTACCCGTCTACCTGGTGAGTTAGTAGAACTTCATCAAGTTGAACAAATCAATGAGGCAATGGAAATTACAGGTGGCGCTCCTGCCGACTACACTCCAGTGTTAATGGGTATTACCAAGGCTAGTTTAAATACTGACAGCTTTATCTCGGCAGCTAGTTTCCAAGAGACCACTCGGGTTCTTACGGAAGCAGCGATCGAAGGTAAGTCTGACTGGTTGCGTGGCTTGAAAGAGAACGTGATTATCGGTCGTCTAATTCCTGCGGGTACTGGCTTTAATGCTTATGACACGCCGATTGTTGATGTCGATAATGGCGGCTATGAGCCAGATCTCGGCTATAACCAAGAAGCTGATGATGTAATCATTGATGATAATACGGCTCGCAATTATCAAATTATTGAGCCTCGGATTGAGCCACTCCGCACTATTGATACTCCTCGCAGTCGTCGCGGTTTTGATGATGAGCTGGTCGATGATGATGTAGAGTTTGAAGATGAGGAAGAAGATGATGATGATGATTTTGACGATGAAGAATAATTAGATTAGGAGGGTTCGCTATGCGAACCCTTTTGATACTTAAAGTATAAAAATACTTAAAACATTAAAAGCATCGCCACGCGATGCTTTTGATGTTAAACATATTGCTATATGATCGATCGCATCGGTCAGCTAAATATATAGCAATCGCCTCTAAACATTTCATAGTAAGCATGATTTCACAGTAAGCATGAAGTATCAAGCCAGTATATTTGTTACCTTACGGCCTTCGGTTCTCGATCCCGCAGGTACTGCTGTTCAGTCTGCGCTTAGACAATTGGACTATCACGTTGACTCGGTTAGGATCGGTAAGTATGTAGAAATTGTCTTAGACGCAGCAAACGATGCAGAAGCAACTTTAAAGCTAAATGAAACTTGCGATAAGTTACTCGCAAATCCTGTGATCGAAAATTATCGCTTTGAGTTAAATTCCATAACTCAGGAGTCCAAATTATGAAATTTGGTATTCTAGTTTTCCCTGGCTCTAACTGCGATCGCGATGTGGCAACGGTCACAAGTGGCATTTTGCAGCAGCCGACAAGGCTGATTTGGCATACAGATACTGATATTAGTGATTGTGATGTAATCGTGGTGCCAGGAGGATTTAGCTATGGTGATTATTTGCGCTGTGGCGCGATCGCTAGATTTGCACCCGTAATGAGATCGCTACAGGAGCATGTGGCGAAAGGAAAATATGCGATCGGCATTTGTAATGGATTTCAGATTTTAACCGAGTCGGGTTTGCTACAAGGAGCCTTGGTAAGAAATCGAGATTTACATTTTATTTGCGATCGCGTACCTTTGCGGGTTGAACGGAATGATTTATCGTTCACGCAGAAATATCAAAAACAGCAAATTATTACCTTACCGATTGCCCATGGTGAAGGTTGTTATTTTGCCGATGCTGAGACACTCAAGGAACTCGAAGACAACAATCAAATCGTGTTTCGTTATTGCGATGCGATCGGTAATGTAACAGACTCAGCAAATCCTAACGGCTCACTAAGCAACATCGCAGGTATCTGTAACAAACAGGGTAATGCGATCGGGATGATGCCTCACCCTGAAAGAGCCGCTGAAGGGATCTTAGGCGGTACTGATGGCAAAGCGTTGTTTGAAGGATTACTTGAAGGATTGTTAGTCAATGCCTAGCCTGTACTTAATTCGACATGGTATTGCTGAAGAGCGAGGAACCTATGAGGATGATACACAACGACCTCTAACCGATGAAGGGTGTAAAAAAACTAAGCAAGTTGCCAAACGTCTTTATGACTTAGGTTTACGCTTTGACTTACTGCAAACTAGCCCGTTAGTTCGCGCTCAGCAAACATCTGATATTTTCGTCAGTATTTTTGGTGATTGTCCTGTTCAGCAATCATCGGAACTTGCGCCAGAAGGTGATTTTGAAAAATGGCTAAGTTGGGTTTCTGAATGGTTGAGTAAACATCCACAACCTGCAAAAGCTTCGCTAGGCATAATCGGACATGAACCTGACCTGACTATGTGGGCAGAACTATTAATTTGGGGTGAATCTAGAGGTATATTAGTCTTAAAAAAAACTGGCATTATTGGTTTATCATTGCCTCAAATTCCACCTTGGATTAATAATGGAACTCTATTTTTATCGATTCCACCCAAGTTGCTAATTTAATAACTTCAACTTTCTGGCTCACTGTTGATTTCAATATCTAAGGTATCTTCGTCAATTTGCACATACAGCACATTAGGCTGGCAGCAAACTTGACAATCTTCTACGTAGGACTGTTGTGAGCCAGCACTTAGGTCAACAAATGTTGTGTTAGTCTCTCCACAAAAAGCACAGGTATAGTCAGCGGTATCTTGCATATTTTTAAAACCTAGTTGATCTAGTTTTAGCCTATTGATAGTTTGAGTGATCCAGATAATTTTTTGAAAGTGCCGCGAAGCGGCACTTTCAAAAAATTATCTGGGTTTTATGGCAGCGCAAGGCGCTGTA
>Ga0163144_10023088_pt1 | contig 12298 bp, 8 predicted proteins | sample OliLak19BULKMAT1_FD_123175 | JGI IMG/M metagenome (GOLD analysis project Ga0163144, IMG submission 123175) | Freshwater microbial mat bacterial communities from Lake Vanda, McMurdo Dry Valleys, Antarctica - Oligotrophic Lake LV.19.BULKMAT1 | ecosystem: Environmental > Aquatic > Freshwater > Lake... | reverse complement strand
GGTCTTGAACGACGCGTGGACGAGCAGCTTGGAGTCGTCGGAGAACAGCTCGGTCTTGCCGGCCATGACGTAGCCGTGCAGGTAGCGGCGGTTGCCGGCGCCGTCGCCGACGCGCACGCCGCCCTCCACGCCGTCGACGTCCTCGGCGTCCTTGGTGATCACGTTCATGATGCCGAGCAGCGAGTTGGCGCCCCACAGCACGCCGCCGGGGCCGGTGATGACCTCGACGCGCTTGATCAGCTCGATCGGCACGATCTCGTTGACCGCGGCGGTGTTGACCATCGGGTCGAACATCGACACGCCGTCGTGGAGCAGCAGCGACGCCTGGATCTGGCCACGGACCGCCCCGTTGGGGAACTGGTTGTGGAGCAACCCGAGGCCGAGGTAGCCCGGCACCGTGTCGATCAGATCGAGGTACGTGTTGAGGTGGCGCTCGGCGATCTCCTCGGACGTGATGACCGTGACGATCGCGGGCGCCTCCTGGACCGTGGTCACGCCACGGGCGGCGCTCTGCACGACGTTGGCGAGGTCGATGTCGGTGCTGCCCTCGTCGACGCCGGTGGCGGTGTCGTCGACGACGATCGACGGCACCTCGATGTCGCTGAGCCCGAACAGCGCGTCCTCGTCGTCGTCCTGCCCGAACGCCGCGCCACCCAGCGTCAACGACGCCATCACGCTCACCGCGATGGGAAGCTTGGTCTTCATCACGGGTTCCTCTGCTGGGTCTTGATGAAGTCGACCCGTTCGTTGGCAGGGTCGGTGGCGGCGTTGTTGCCGAGCGGACGATCCGAGCCGAGGCCGACCTGGCCGGGGATCTGGCTGATCGGCACGCCGACCTTGTTGACCAGGTAGTCGACGATCGCGTCGGCGCGTTGCTTGGACAGCGTCTTGTCCTTGCCCTGCGCGGCCTTGACCTTCTTCTTGTCCTTCGAGCCGGTGCTCAGCGGGACGTGGACCTCGACGCGGATCGTCAGGCCGCGGTTGATGATCAGCGCGCCGACCTGGTCGAGCAGCGTCTCGGACGCGTTGGTGAGCGACGCGCCCGCCCCCTTGAACAGGATCTGCGCGCCCTTCATGTTGATCCGGTCCGTGCCCTCGTCAGGCGCGTTGGTCACGCGGACGTCGCCGCAGCCGTCGTCGTCCTCGACGCCGTTGACGGTCTCGGGATCGTTCGGGCACTTGTCCTTCGCGTCCGGGAACCCGTCGCTGTCGTTGTCCTCGTCGAGGCAGCCGTCGTCGTCCTCGAAGTTGTCCGGATCCTCGGGCTGATCCGGGCAGCGGTCGGCGACGTCGGTGATCCCGTCGCTGTCGTTGTCGCGCTCGGGGCAGCCGTCCTCGTCGACGTAGCCGTCGCGATCCTCGGGCTCGTCCTTGCACGAGTCGTTGGCGTCGACCACGCCGTCGCCGTCGTTGTCCACGTCGGGGCAACCGTCGTCGTCTTGGTACCCGTCCGCGTCCTCGCTGTCCTCGATGCACGAGTCGGACACGTCGGGGAGACCGTCGCCGTCGCTGTCACCGCGGCCGAGCTGGGCCACGCCGCGCGGCTGGGGCGACCACGTCACGCCCACGTCGACGCGGAAGTCGTCGCCGCGCGCGCCGACCAGGCCAGCGCCGCCCATCAAATTGATCGTGAGGTGCGGGCTGGCGCGGTAGCCGCCGCCGATCGTGGCGTAGGCGGCGAGGTCGCCGGCCTTGGCGTCGCCGAAGTAGTCCGCGTCGTCGATCGACGAGCACTTGCGGCCGTCGTCGCGGGTGCACTTGCCCCAGCCCACCGCGCTCGGCAGCGGGACCAGCGCGACGGCCTCGACCGCGCCCAGCAGGTTCGCCGAGATCTCATAGACGAACCCGGCGCCGGCGATCAGCTCCGAGCCGACGTCGAACACGACCTGCGCGTCCTCCGCCGTGTCGGGGTCGCCCATGTCGTCCATGGCGTTGGGATCGAACGCCTCGAGCACGGTGCGCTCGCGCAGCTTCGCGCCGAGGTTGAGCACGAGCTTGGTCGCGTGGACGCGATCGAGCCGGTAGTCGATCAGCACCCGCGGCTCGAGCACGAACCCCTTGTCGCCGAGGAACATCTCGTCCTCGCCGAACGGCACGCCGACCCCGGCCATCGCCGCGATCGCGATCTTCGGGCCGGTGACCAGCGCGTACTTGCCGACGAGGCGGACGTCGAGCGGGCCGACGAGGCCCTGCGGCTCGAACCCGCCCGAGGGGTCGAAGTTGGACAGCGGGCGCATCGAGATCAGCCCGGTCGACGGCGTGTTGCCTTCGAGGGCGTAGCGCCCGCGCTCGCCGTAGCCCTCACCGGTGTTGGTGCGGTAGGTCGCGACGCCGAGCCCGACGGTGAGCTTGCTCGCGACCTGGAACCCGAACGCCACGTGCGCGGTGATCGCGTAGTCGAGGACGACGTCCTCGCCGGTATCGTCGACCCCGCCGATCCCGGGGACCGCCATCTCGAACGGCTTCTGCGCGAACCCGCTGAGGAACTTCCACGACAGATCGCGCCGCGCCATCGGCCGCGCGCCTTCGAGCGAGAAGACTCCGCTCGTGTCGATCGAGGGCCGGAACAGCGCGGCATCGACGCCGCTGTGCGGATCGGCGAGGGCGGCGCCCCCGGCGAACAGCAACCCCGACGCGACCACCCCGACCGAGACGATGTGCTTGGGCATGTCTTACCGGTTCACGGGCACTCGGCACCGCCGGCGGTCTCGGCGATGCGCGGGTTGAAGAACAGCACGCCGGGAATCGACGCCGCGAGATCGCTCGGCCACACGCACCCGCTGGGCTCGCCGCCCGTGCCGGAGTGCTCGACCAGCGCCGAGCCCAGGAGCAGCGCGGAGCCGTTGACGCCGGTCGGGCCGGCCGGGGCGGTGTTGACCCGCGTCGTCGCCACCGTGTCGGTGAAGTAGTAGTCGTCCACGGCGCGGACCGAGCCGTTCGACGTCACCGTGACGCCCGCGACCGGGTCGTTGCCGTGCCTGAAGATCGACATGAACACGCCGCGGTTCACGAACGTGTTGGCGCCGAAGTTGACGTCCGGGTCGGTCGACCACGCCACGTTGGTCGACTCGAGCACGACGTAGGTCGACTGGTTGTTGCGGACCTGGCCCGAGGTCACCGGGAACGCCACGCCGGTGAGGCGGTGATCGTCCGGCGCGTCCGGGTGGTCGTCGACGGCGACGCCGAGGAAGCCGAGCGACGGCCGCGGCACGTTCTCCGCGACGTAGCGGCCGCACTGATCCATCCGGAAGTTCTGCGGCGTGAGCTTGGCCGCGCCGGTCGGGTTCCCCGCGAAGTCGAGCGCGTCGTAGAAGGAGATCTGGAGCTGGCACGGCCCCGTGTCGGTCGGGTTGTCGAGATCGCAGCTGGCCGTGATGCCGTCGTCGATCCGGGCGTCGGTCTCGATGTCGAACAGCCGGCCGCACACCGTGACCTTGTTCGCGCCGGCCGACGGGCACGGCAGCGGATCGGCGCAGGAGCCAGCGCCGCCGGTGCCGACGCACGTGATCACGCCGGGGATGGTCTCGGTGTCCTCGATCGTGTTCTCGCCGCACACCGTCGGAGGCATCTCGGACTCGCACTGGCCGCTGTCGCCGAGCACGGTGCCCTCGCCGCAGTTGGCGGCGCTGGGGTCGTCGCTCGCCGGCACGCACTGTCCGTCCTGCTCGATCGTCCCGTCGGCGCACTCGGTGCCGTTGCATCCGGCGCCGAGCGTCGCCGCCGCGGCGGCGGCCAGCACGGAGATCATGAAGTTGGTGGACATGGTGGGCCTCCTAGAAGTGAACGTCGTCTACAGCCAGGTCCGCGAAGATCGCGACCTCCGCGAACACGGCGGAGCTGAACGGGGTGGTGAGGCGCGCGTTGATCACGCCGCGCGTGCGGGCCTCGGGCGCCCCGGTCAAGAACGGGTACCCGGTCGCCGACTCGACGTGGTCGGGCTCGCCGTCGCCGTCGACGTCGTCGAAGAAGTCGTCCGGGTAGTCGGGGTCGCCGTCGCCGTCGAGATCCTTGAACTGCCAGTGGAGCGTGTACGCGTCGAACCCGTCGAGCACCTCGTCGACGAAGATGGTCGCGCCGCCGACGAACCCGGCGTTGATCGGGTTCGGCCCCTCGACCATGCCGAACAGCTTGCCGCTGAGCGGCAGCGTGAAGACCTTGTCCGAGCCCTCGTAGATGTCGGTGAGGTCGTCGCCGTCCTCGTTCGGGCCCGTCGCCCACAGGGCCTGGCACACCGCGAGCCGCTGCGCGTTCGACGCGTCGTCGGTGCAGGTGATCGCGGGGAGCTGGTCGCCGGTGGCGTTGCAGTCCGCCTCGGGCGCCGGGTACGCGAAGTCCGAGAACGTCGTGACCGCCTTCACCTGGCCCTGCAGATCGCCGAGGTTCTCCATGCGGATGTCGGCGCCGAGCACGTCGGTGACGTCGCCCTCGCTCGCGCCGACCGGCGGATCGAGCGGGTCGTCGAAGCAATCGCGCGGGAGGCCGAGGCGATCGCAGATGTCCTCGCGGACCTCCTCGGCGAACTGGGTGACGTGCAGGCCGGGGAACGCCGCGTCCTCGAGCTCGATGAAGCACGGCGAGCTCGTGTCGATCACCGGGCGGATCTCCAGGCGCTGCGCCTCGAACAGGTAGCTTTGCGTGATGACGCCGTCCTCGTCCTCGATGTGCTGGACCGCGTAGAACGAGAGGAACGTGTTCGCGGGCGGCTGGAGCCCGTCGGGATCAGTCCCGCCGGGGATCGGCGTCGCTTCCGAGAAGTCGATCTGGAGGTTCGAGCCGTCGAACGATTCGACACAGCCGGCGGACGCCGCGGTCAACGCGGCGACGGCGAGCAACTTCGTGGAGACGAGTCGTGCCATGTCGCTGTGATCCCCCATGAGGTGCCGCCCTCGCGGCACCGATGTAAAAAGTGTATGCGCGGCAGGATCCGCGAGTCAATGTTTACAGGGCGATGCGTACGCCGGTCGCCAGCGTGAACACCGAACCCGAATGATCCCCAGGCGCGAGGTTGCGCTGATGGGGCCAGCCGGAGGGCACTTCGGTCGGATCGGTCTCGGGAACGTTCCTAGCGGGGCCACCCACCGCGTCGATCCCGACGTCCAGGACGAGCTTCTTCGACAGGACGTAGCTCATCCCTGCGGCCAGACCGAACTTCGGCGCGTCGAGGTACTGGCGCTCGATCGTGAGATCGGGCACCGCGCTGCCGTCGTGGAGCACACCACCACGCACCTGCAGCTTGGTGCCCGCCTGGTACTGCGCGCCCACGCGGAACGCGAAGGTGTCGTTCCAGTCGACGAGGAAGTGCTGCCCGAGGCCCTCGTCCTGGCCCGGGAAGGTGATGTCGATCGTCTCGAACCGGGACCAGTTGGTCCAGTCGATCTGGCCCGCGATCACGAGCCTGGGACTGGCGTGGTACGCGACCGACGCCGACATCGACTGCGGCCACTTCTGCACGTGCTCGGCGTCGATCGTCCCGATGTTCTCGAGATCGCCGGAGCCGCTCGTCGTGACGTCGAGGTTCGAGCGCCAGCCGACGCCGACGTGCACCGCGTCCGAGGGCTTCCACAGCACGCCCGCGCTCACGCCGACGCCGATGCCGACCGCCGACAGCTCGGTGTTCACCGGCTTCTTCTGCGCGTCGATCGCGAACAGCCCGACGCCGAGGCGGACCGCGGCGCCGATCGCGAACCGCTCGTCGACCGCCCAGCCCGCGCCGGCGGCGACCTCGAACACGACCTCGGTCGACGAGTTGAGGACGCCGATGTTCTCGTTCTCGAGCGGCTCCCAGTGAAGGATGCCGCCGAAGCTGTTGTACGCGGCGATGCCGAGCGTGAGCGGCGCGTCCTTGCCGCCCGGCTTGAACAGGATGCCGAGCACGGGCACGGGCGCGATCGCGGTCGCCTTCTGATCCATGCCGGCGATCGGCGGGCTGTCGGGGTCGGGGCCGTTGAGGCCGCAGTTGTCGCCCTCGCAGACGTAGTTGCGCGGCGCGACCACGAGCTCGAGCGACGCGAGGCCGCCGGGCGCGGCGAACGCGACGCCCGCCGGGTTGACGTACAGCGCGTACGCGTCGTCGGCGATCGCGGCCCACGCGCCCGCCATGCCGGCGCCCGTCGGCGAGCCGGCGTTGGGCCGCGCCAGGCCGCCGGCGTGCGCGGTGGACGCGGCGGACGCGGCGAGCAGGATCGCGCCGAGCGCGGCGGACCTCACGGCGCCACCTCCGACGCGAGCTCGTCGTCGTCGGGATCGTCGTCGGGATCCCACCGCGCCGGCATCGCGTCGGGCTCGACCACCTCGCACTGCTTCGTGTCGAGGTTGCACGTCTCCCCCTGCGCCTGGAAACACTCGTTGTCCTTCGTGCACGCGCGATCCGGCGGATCGTCGAACACCGCGCAGCCGCCGAGGCACAGCGCGAGCACCACCGCCGCCCTCACCACCGCACCTCCGCGAGCGCCGTCGCGCCGCCTTGCAGCGGGACCACCGCGGCCCGGACCTCGGCCTTGTCGCCGCGCGGGCGGCCCTTGACGAGGTAGTACGCGCCCACGCAGATCGTCGCCGCCGCCGCGCCGAGCGCGACGGTCGACACGATGCTCAGGGCCTTGCCGCGATCGACGAGGTCGGCGATCTCCGCGCGCGTGTGGATCGGCGCGATCGCGGCGCTCTCGCTCTCGGGCACCATCGAGAAGTTCGGCCGCTTGACCTCGATCGTCCAGTAGTCGCGCGCGGTGTCGGTCGCGTCGATCGCGAGGATCCCGACCACCGCGCCCACGACCGCGAGCCCGAGGCCCGCGCCGACCAGGACGCGACCGCGCTTGCGCGTCGACGTGACGTCGTCCTGTGACCGCAGCTCGGCCTTGACGCTGAGCAGCTGGCCCTTGGAGATGCGCACGTTCTTCGAGTACCGCTCGCGCCCGTCGGCGGTGACCGTCACCTGATGCCGCCCGGCCTCGACGATGTAGCGACCCTGGTCGTCCATCTCCACCACCTTGCCGTCGACCTCGACGACGACGCCGACGACCGACGTCACGACCTTCACCCACCCGTGGGTGATCTCGTCGGTGCCGAGCCCCAGGTCGGTGCCGACGTCGGGATCGACGACCAGCGTGAAGTCGACGTCGTTGACGATCTCGGGGAGGATCTCGATGGTCTGCGTGCCCGGCAGGTAGCCGTTCTTGGTGACGACGATCTCGACGGTGCCGGCCGCGATCGGCTTGATCATGGGCGTCGAGCCGTACGCGATGCCGCCGATCGACACGGCCGCGCCGACCTGATCGGTGGTGACCGACACCGCGCCGGTGTTGGGCTGCAACAGCTCGGGGTACGCGGGCTTGCCCCACGCCGCGCGGCACTCGTCGTGGACCTTGCGCGTCTCGGGCGCGTTGCTCGACGTCGGGTTGAGCCGGATCGCCTCGCGCGTCGACGCGACGCAGTCGGCCCACCGTCCCTCCGCCTGCGCGACGACGCCGAGGAAGCGCCACGCCCCGGGCAGCGACTTGTCGATCGCCTTGGCCGCCTCGAGGTGCTTGACGGCCTCGGCGTAGTTGCCGAGGCGGTACTCGTCGACGCCCTTGTTGTACGCGTCGAGGTATTGCTGGCTCGGCTGCGCGGACGCCGTGGCGATCAGCAGACAGACGCCGACCAGGCCCAGCGCGAGGGATCCGACTCTCATCGGCCGCTAGCTTATCGCGGTCGCGCGCGACCTCCCAAGTTACTGCGTCGGATCGTCTCGACCGCCGCCCTTGTCACCGCCGTACTTGCCCCAGACGTTGACGTTGCCGGTGCCCGAGGTGCTGGTGCCCTTGCCGGACCCGCCGCTCTTGCCGCCGCCGCTCGAGCCGCCACCGCCGCTGGTGTCGACGACCTTGGGCGCCGCGACCTTGACCTCGTAGGTCTTCGCGCGATCCTCGCCGCGCTCGACCGCGACGAAGAAGCTGCCCCCGACCTTGTCGATCGAGCCGTACTTCGCGGTCGCCTTTTCCTTGAACTCGGCCGCGCTCGCGACCAGATCGACCGCGTTCTCGTCGTTCACCGCGACGCCGGTGACCACCGACTGGCTCGCCAGGCCGACCTTCTGGAGCGGCCCCGCCGCCAGGCCCACGATCACCGCGCCGCGGGTCAGCGCCGGGTACCTCCACGCGACCAGCGGGTAGACCGTGGTCACGGTCGCGCCGAGCGCCTCCTCGGTGTGCGAGTACTTCGCGACCAGCGCCTTGACCTCGCTGGCCGACAGCGCGAACTGCGAGAACGCCAGGTACTGCGACGTGTCACCGCTCTGGTACTGCTCCCAGTACTTGCCGGTCGGCGCCGCCGGGATCGCGCTGCCCGCCGTGTTGACGAGCAGCTGCGCCACCGCCGCGCGGCCGTCGCGCAGCGCCTTGCGGTGGGAGGCCGACGGATCCTGGTCGTACTCGGACATGCGGCCCGAGCGGGTCTGCGACCACACGCCCTCGATCTGCTTCCACTTCGGGTCCTCGATCTTCACCGCGATCTGGTTGGCGATCGCCTCGAGCGAGGTGATCCGCGCCTCCTCCTCCGCGTCCTCGAGCGTGGGCGCCGGCGACGACACGCCGACGCACGACATCCCGCCGTCCGCGGTGTCGTCGCACTTGCTGGAGAACACGGTGCGGGTGGTGAGCCACGCCGGCTCCTCGCCGTTCGCGCCCTTCTTGGTCTCGCCCTGCACGTCCATGCGCGACTTGAGCTTGCCGAGGCCCACCGTCTTGGTGTCGTCGGTCGACATCTGGCGGTAGACGAAGAACGCGCCCACCAGCACGACCGCGACGACCAGCGCCGCCAGCAGCGCCGTCGAGAAGCTGCCGCCGCGCGTCTGCGCAGCCGCCTCGGCGACCGTGGTCGCGACCTTCTTCTTCTCCGGCTTGCGGTCGCGGACCTCCTTGATGAACTTCTTGGAGTCCGCCGTGATGCTCGGCTTGGGCAGCGTGGTCAGGTGCGAGAGCAGCGCCTCGCTGGCCGCGCACACCATCGGGTTCTTGCAGTCGCCGCACCGGGTCTCGGGCGGCGTCGCGAACTTCAAGACGTCGTAGTGCTGCTCGACGTCCACGTTCTGCAGCGACGTCGTCGAGCAGGTGTTGCACGTGTACGGGATCGCGAACGTGATGACCTGCGCCTTGGGGCCGAGGTCCTCGGGCCGGGTCAGCTTCTCGAGGAACACCGGCGGCACGCCGAGCAGGAACAGCCCGTCGGCCGACGGCGTCACCATCTGGAGGAAGCCGCGCCACTCGGCGGCGCCGGCGGGCTCGATCTTGCCCACGCCCGCGACGTCCATGATCACGATGCCCTCGAGGCCCTCGGCGAGCTTCTCGCGCGGGAAGCTGGCGTCGAGGTCACCGGCGAGCTTGAGGTACGTGCTCCGGCCCTCGATGATCTTGTCGACCTTGAGCTTGCGCGACGCGTCGGAGACCGCGTAGTTGAGCTTCGAGCTCAGGAACCCCGCGACGTCACCGTCGAGCTCGAACGCGCCCTGGCTGACGATGTACGAGAAGAACGTCGTCGGGTCCTCGTCGAAGTACTGCGGCTCGCCGCACTTGTCGCACGGCCGCTCGGCCGGCTTCATCGACTTGATGACCTCCCAGTCGCGGTCGACCTGGAACAGCACGCGCGCGTCGTTGTCGCAGTAGTCGCAGCGGAACGGCGCGTAGAACGAGAACACGCGGCCCTTGCCGGCGAAGTTGCCGACCATGTTGAGCTGGTCGACGACCTTGGGCGCGCACTCGATCAGCACGATCTCGTCGACGTGAGAGCCCACCGTCTTGACGAAGTCGACCCACTCGCGAATCCCGAACGACGAGATCTTCTTCACGTCCGAGCTGTCGAGGATCAGCGTCTTGGCCTTGACGGTGCTTGCCAGCTTCTTGCCTTCGAACGACTCGTCGATCGTCCCGCCGAACTTGAGACACACGATCCCGCCGTCGGAGAACTTGTCGATCGAGATCTTGCCGGCCGCGCCGGGCGCGGGTGCGCCGGGGGTCTGCGGTGGGGTCTGCGGGGCGGCTTCCATGTCTCTCTCCTACGCCTGAAAGAAGTGCAACGACTTGGCCTGGGTGCGGAACTCGCGGAGGTTGAGGTCCAGCTCGAACACGGCGGTGACCTCGGTGTGGCGACCCGGGACGACGTCGAAGAACATCGCGGCCGAGGAATTGTGGCACACCATCATCCCGAGGCCCGCTCCTCCGTGAGAGGTGTCCATCTCGCCCTGGGCCAGGCCGCGGGCGAGCCCGTCGAACACGTGCTTGCGCTGTAGGCGTCCGAACGGATCTTTCACCTGCAGGACCAGCTTGGAGCCGTCGGTGGCCATCTTGAGCGTGGGCTGCTCGGCGTCGAGCAGGCTGATCTCGGCCTTCCGGTCGAGGGCGTACTTCGCCTTACCCGTGGCGTCGGCGGGCGCGTCGTACATCGCGTTCATCAGCATCTCGTGCGCCAGCTCGCCGAACATCTCCGAGATCCGCTTCGGGACCTGCATGCGGTTGATGAACGCCTGGACGTTCTGCACCGAGGCGTCGCGCGCGGCGGTGGTGGGCACCTTCTCCTGGTAGCCGTTGCAGCCCCAGTCGAGGTAGCCGTTGATCGCGGGCAACGCGCCCGCGTCGTTGAGCCGGCGCAGGATCAGCATCAGCTCCCACGGCTTGGGCGTGGACTCGAAGTCCTTGCGGCCGAGGACGTTGTTGATCGTCGGGTTCTCGACCATGTAGCGCAGCGAGCGCTTCAGCGGCTCGGCGGTCCACAGCAGGCCGCGCATCTTCGGGTACTGCGCGGCGGCCTGCGCCATCAGGTCGGCGTCGAACGTGTCGCACGCCAGCAGGTCGCAGCCGGCCGCGAGCGCCGGGGCCACGTCCTTCGGGTCCTCGACGATGACGCAGTCGAGCCCGGCGGCCAGGAAGTACCGCTGCAGGCGTCGGCTGACGACTTTATTGCGCTCGAGGACGACGGCTCGCATCGTTCATCAGTGCTCGGCTTCCCGACGAGCGCCCGATTACAGTGACAGTATCAGAGTTACAGGCAATCTCAAATGAAGCTTCAGACCAACCATGCTAGCGTCGTTGCCGTGACGTCACGGGCTTCGTGGGCGGCGGTGTGCGGGATCCTCCTCGGATGTGCCGCGTGCGGGCACGGGGCGGCGAACGCAACCAACGGTAGCGGTTCGGGTTCCGGAACGGACGAAGGTTCGGATCTGGGCAGCGGCGATCCAGAGGTCGGATCGGACGCGGGCGTCGGTGGCGGCTCGGACGTGGGGAGCGGATCGGGTACCGCGGTCGTGGAAGACACGCTGCCCACCCCGAAGCTCGAGCTGGTCGACACCGTCGAGACCACCGAGTCACGCGCCGACATGTCGGCGTCGCTCGTCAAGCCGGCCGAGAAGGCGGACGCGGACCGCAAGTTCGCGACCGCGATCGTCTACTACCAGGCGCTGAAGGTGGCGCGCGGCCCCGCGAGCCCCGAGGCGAAGAAGCTCGCGGAGCTGTGGGCGAAGGCCGGCCAGCCCGACGAGGCGGTCCGCGTGTACGACGACATCATCGCCGCCGCGACCGACCTCGCGACGATGCGCGATCTGAAGAAGGCGCGCGACAAGGTCGCGCAGGTCGGGACCGCGTTCTCGCAGGAGGTCGAGCTGCCCTCCCTCGACAAGGAGGCCACCGCGATCTTTAAGAAGGGCCGCAAGGCCTTCGAGAAGAAGCACTACGGTGACGCGCTGGTCTACTTCCAGATGGGCTACGCGCTGTCGCCCGATCTCGCCGGCTTCCTCCGCGAGCTCGGCGCGACGTACAAGGCGCTGGAGGCCAACGACAAGCGCCTCGAGTTCTACATGCGCTACCTGCGCGCGCGGCCGTTCGGCGCGAACGCCGACGACATCCGCAAGGAGCTCGCGAAGGAGAAGGGCGTGCTCGGCAACCTCACGGTCACGACCAGCCTGCCGTGCGAGACGGTCATCATGGTCAATCGCCAGCCCTTGCCGGCCAAGCAGCTCAAGAAGGCGTTCCAGGTCGCGCCCGGCACCTACATCGGGCTGTGCGTCAGCGAGAAGTACGAGTTCGGCATGTGGGCGCGCGCGGACGTCACCGCCGGCGGCGACGCGACGATGGCGTTCCAGTGGGCGCTGATCGTCAACAAGCTCGAGAAGCCGCTGGGCCGGATCCGGATCGAGAACCCGGAGCAGCCGGGAGTCATGCAGGACCTCGGCGTGTCGTCGCCGGTCCTCGGCGTCCAGGTCCCGGATGACGGGCGCTCGTTGAAGTACACGTGCACCGACGACTCCGGCGAGAAGACCAAGACCGACTACGTGAAG
>Ga0163144_10023082_pt1 | contig 12302 bp, 16 predicted proteins | sample OliLak19BULKMAT1_FD_123175 | JGI IMG/M metagenome (GOLD analysis project Ga0163144, IMG submission 123175) | Freshwater microbial mat bacterial communities from Lake Vanda, McMurdo Dry Valleys, Antarctica - Oligotrophic Lake LV.19.BULKMAT1 | ecosystem: Environmental > Aquatic > Freshwater >... | reverse complement strand
GATTTTCGAGGAATTGAGTTTTATGTAAAAGAAAAGCTTTGCGGAAGTACGCAAAGCTGGAATTGTGAAGGTGAGTTAGGTGACATCACAGGTCAAGGGCGATGAATTCGGCTGGAACGAGAGTGATCCTGTCATCATCTCCGTACCCATTTGAACTGTTTTCAATTACAACATAAAGTCGGTTGTCGAAAACAACTGTGGACCACTGCTTTACGTCTTGTGAAATTGATTCTGGTCGATGATACCTAGGTGCATCGCCAAACTCATCAACCTCACAATCGTTCATGTCTACATCTCTATCGAAAATGAATACGACAGGAAACCCGAAATGGCTGGGCATCCCATAGAAGACTGTGAAGCAGTTATTGTTGTTGATGAATGTCCTAGACTCTTCTGCTGCCTCCTTCGTGCAATCACCATCAGATACTATCCTTTCCTGAATTAACCATTCTCTGATTACTGAGAGTGGAATTCCAGAGACCTCGATCGTAGAGAAACAATCTCCAAACGCTGCGATAATACGAGCATTACGCTCGCCAACGACAGAAAGATCGAGATCTTGGATGATCCTCTGCATTAACGGCTCTGTTTTACCGAGTTCACAGATGACAGGCCAGTTCTTGAACTTGGGCCACCCAGTTTTCTCGAAGACGAGACGCTGAAGTACAGCGCAGATACTTTCATAGTGTCGCTTGTTCTCCAAAACGAGGCTCCAGAGCGAGATCCACAGTTTGATGATGCGATCCAAACCAGAAGCGTTTGCAGTGTCACTACTCATGACGAAACCCTTTCTTGTGAAGGAACTGTCCCACTACTCATGGGAGTTTCTCAACGCGAGAAGACGTGATAATATAATCACGTTGATATTTATTTGTCAAGCTCCCGACATACCTTCTTTTCCGAACTATATCGGATGTATCCTTTGATAAAAATGAGTATGGAAAAATTTGAGAAATTGGAGTTTTGAGTAAAAGAAAACCGCCGACTAGACTCGTGTCTAATCGGAGGTTGCATGCGGTCAACGATTCGCACTTGCCATGAACTCTACTCATCCTTTTGCTGTCTCTGGGCGTTTCAGCCTTAGACCAACCGAAAGGTAGAACTTGAAGTGACCGAGTTTCTGGCCGACGACATTAACGTCTGTGTAGTTGGTGTCCGTATGGGTGCGGAAGCCGTGTGGGATTTTCCCGGTGTCGAGAATTGTCTCTCTTTCACCCAACACATGAACGAGCATGAAGGAGCTGTTCAAAACGTATGGCTCACCTGGTACCTCGCACGGTTCAAAGACGTACAAGATGTACTCGTTGCTCGGAGTTGCTCCTCCGAGGTTTCGAACCTGGTCGAAGGGAAGACCCTTGCCAACGCAACCAAGAATCTCGTTGATCTTTCGAGCCGGTAGAATTACTCAGGACCTTTATGACAAGAAACATCAAGAACTCCAAGAGCAAATACAACTACTTGAAATTGAAATGTCTGAACACTCAAAAGCAGATTATGAATACCAAAATACTGTTGCTACTGTCATTTCTGTAGCACGCAGAGCTAAAACAATTTTTGATAATAGTTCTGAACCTGCTAGAAAAAGACAGTTTTTGAATTACCTACTTCAGAACCCGACTGTAAACGGAAAAAAGCTATATTTTACAATAGCTTCTCCGTTCAATTTGGTACTAGAACTAGCTAGTAGTCCTAACTGGCTCCGCGTCCTGGACTCGAACCAGGGACCAAGCGATTAACAGTCGCTTGCTCTACCAACTGAGCTAACGCGGAATATCTTTGTGATTCCTACCGTCTAGACTGTGTGTAGCTTGACATTGTTATCTACCAAAACAGCTAACGCGGAATATCTTCATTTTCTCATCACAGCACCCTTTGGGTGGTATTTTGAACCACAACCCATAGCCTTATGGGCTAACATGGAATACTACACTACCTAAAGAACACCCAAAAATCATATCAAAAAAGACAGCCTTTGCAATCCTTCACTAGACATTTGGTATAATAAACTTATGCACCTCAGAGTCAGAGTGAAAACAAATTCCAGAAAAGAGGAGGTGAGAGTTGTGAAAAATGGTCTAATTGAAATTTCGCTAAAAGAAAAGCCTGAGCGAAATATGGCAAATAAAAAACTTGTAACGGTTATCAGTAGGTATCTTTCTTTGCCGGTTGGTAATATAAAAATTATCAATGGACACACACGGCCATTAAAAATTGTTTTGGTCAGTGGAATGAAAGATGAGTAACGCGTCCTGTTATATTTAACAGATAATAACAAAAAAATGAAAACAAGAATCAAAACCACAAATCTTACATTAACACCAGAAATTCAGGATTACCTTGATAAGAAAATGGAGGCAATTTATAAGCTTATTGATCCAAACGATACAAGCGTATCGTGTCAGGTTGAACTTGGTCGTACAAGCAACCATCACAAATCAGGTGATGTTTTTATGGCGGAGATAAATTTGAGGATGGGCGGGAAAGATTTCCGTGTCGTTTCAGAACAAGAAACTCTTCTCGCTGCAATGGACGAAGCAAAAGATGAAATCCTTAGAGAAATAAAAGGTTATAAATCTAAGCAAATAACCCTTGTACGACGCGGAGGAGCTGCGATAAAAAATATAGTTAAGGGTATTGGAAACGTCGGAGGTAACATTGGTGGCAGAATCAGAAAACTCCGCAGGAGGGGTTAATCATCAATGGTTAGCTTGTGGAGAGAGGAACAGTAGAGAAAGGGTTTGCCGAATATCTATTTTTGCAAATAAGCCTCGCTTTAGGAATGTTCTGAAGCGACTATTTTAGACCCCGCTTAAAATCATCATAATTCATTTCTTTTTTCCCCTCTGGCTTTACACGTTCGAGCACAAGGTGGCCGTCGACAATTTTTGCTTTAGTGGCAATAACTCGGATTTCTTTACCTTGGTGGTTTGTAATAAAATAAGCCCCTCTATTTTCTGAAAATGCTCTGATTTTCCTCAGGGTATTTTCTGCTGGATCCGTGAGACTAAAAAGTAAATCTGGTTTTGCAAATTTTTTCGTAAATGTCGCAGAATCGTGATCCTGCTTTGTTGCAGAAATTTTTCCTTCAAGCCACTCAGGGAGTATTTTGGAAAACAAGCGGGCGCCTTCAATAGCTAAAATTTCTTCAAGATCTTTGTAGTATGCAGGCCAGTGGGGAACTGGAACAATTTTTTTTATTACAATATTTCCGTGATCAACTTGTTCATCAATCTCCATTATTGTCACACCCATTTCGTTTTCGAAAAGAATTGCAGATTCGATCGGCGTCGGCCCACGAAACTTGGGCAGGAGAGAGGGGTGAATATTGAGTGTTTTTGCGCGCGGAATTTCAAAAACACTACACGGAATAATTTTTCCGTACGAGGCAACCAAAAACACATCCCACGGCCCAAGACTTTTTAGTACCGTAACTATTTCTTCATTTTTTAATGACGCGGGCGTTAACACCTGAAGATTTCTTTTGACCGCCCATTCCTTTACTTCGCCTGGTTTGACTTCGAGCCCGCGACCCCGTGCGGCATCCTCCGTGGTTATAACGAGGTCTGGTAAGAGACCAAGAGACTTGAGCTCGTCCAAAACAATGACAGAAAAATGGGAGCTACCAAAAAAAACCCACCTCGGTTTATTATTCGTGGTCATGTGAGTGTGGAGGAATATCAACGACGTCCTTAGCCTTGTCTGTAAAAATGATCCCATCAAGATGGTCTATTTCGTGTTGAAATATTTGAGCCATAAGATCAGCGCCAGAGAATTCAAATTTTTTCCCGTTCTCATCAATCGCTCGAACTCGAATTTTCTTTGCACGCCTCACTTTTCCGTAGAGATATCGAAGACTGAGACACCCTTCGTCCATCCATTCCATTTTTTTGGACATTTTGACTATCTCTGGGTTTATATAAACTTGGTCAGGAATGTTTCGATCCTCACTGTTTGCCATGTCGGCTATTGCTCGGCCAGACACAACAAAAATGCGCAGGCTCACTCCGATCTGTGGTGCGCAAATAGCAACACCATCATCTTGTGACAAAAGTGCTTTTTTCATGTCATCAATCACTTTAATGATGTGAGGGCTCTGTATGTCCGTGTTTGGAACAAGTTTTGCAATTTCACGCAAAACAGGTTCATCCTTTCCGTAAATCTTAATCATGTAAAAAGGATAACATTCTGTCTTCTGTTCACAAAATACTTTCTGGATCGACCATGATTGTGAAAGATGGGGGAAGAGCTTTTAATTTTTCATATAGATTTCTTTCTACCCAGCGATTTTTGCCGATTTTAATGAGTGCGTGCATATTGTATTGACCCTTGGTCCAGGGAGAAAAAGCAGGATATGTGCTGATATCGTAGCCAATGAGATAATTTCTAAGTTCTTCCATATTTTTTTCAACAACTTTCTGTGTACCTGAAAAAGAGATTTTAATAATTACGGTGAAGGGTGGGTAATCAAACATTTCTCGATCAGCAAATTCCTGTTTGTAAAAATCAATCAGGTTACCTTTTTCTGCTAAGGCGAAAACGTTCTCGTTAATATTTCGGGTTTGAACACAAAAGTTTTTTTGGGCGAGGCCTCGAAGTCGTATCAGAATCGAGAGTATTTTTTCGCGAATCCTAAAGTCCGGCATGCTAAACATCGAGTCTATTGACGCAACCGCAACATTTGGAATTTTCTGATCCAGATAACTAAACATCATTTCTGTACCAATTAAAATCCCCCCAGGTGTTTCGTAGAATTTTTTAATAGTAGAATTTGCCTGAGCATTTGTCTTGATTGTGTCTGAGTCGAATCTGACAATTCTTTGTTCAGGAAAGTGTTGCTTAATTTCATCTACGATAAGTTCGATCCCTACACCAAGCGTTTGTAGTCTCCAGCTGGTGCACGAAATACATTTTTCATTGGCGTCTCTTTTTTCACCACAACGATGACAAAGAAAATACCGATCATCGGCTTTCGAGTGGAGGACGATCGGGACTCTGCACTTCCTGCACGTCACGACAGTTCCACAGTCGGCACAGACTGTGAGTGGGGAAAGACCACGTCGGCTTGTAAAGATCACAAGCTGCTCACTTTTTTCACTACTACGAAGTATGAGATTGTAGAGTTCGGGTGAAATTGGTTCAAACTTTTTAACAGTTTGAATTTTTCGCATATCAATAATTTTCTGTGTTGCACTAGTTTGAATTCGTAGTGTTGGTGGCGAGACCTCACCAAGTTCTCCATTTCGATATCGCCAGACAGTCTCTGTGCGGAGGAGTGTGTCACCAAGGATGAGGCGAGCATTTGTCTCCTTACAAAATGCTTCAGCGAAGATTCTAACATCAGTAAAAGGCCTGGAAATACTTTTATAGCTTTTGGAGTTTTCTCTCTCAATAATAACCATACCAATGTCGCTTCGAGGCACGCAAAAAAATTGTCCTGTAGCGATAATCAAAACAGGATGAGGTTCATTAATAATTTTATCCCACCGCTCGATTAGTTCACGCTTCTTGATTCGTCCATGAAAAATATATGAATATTCACCGATACCTTTCTCAAGAAGCTTTTCTGCACGTTTGCTATCGCTAATCGTTGGAAGACACAGAAACACAGAGTGTCCGCGCGCAAATTCTTCTCTGATTAAACTTCTGTAGTGAGAAAAACGATCCTCGTCATCAGTTTGCAGTACTGCACCGTGGAGTTCTTGTGGAATTTTTTCGGGTGTATTTTTGCTCGCTAGATCCTTTGCATTTTCTAGAACGATTTTGGGTACAAGCGAAGAGAGAAAACTGCCAAGAGTTGCTACGTGATATTCGGCAGACTTTTTAGCTGCATTCATAAAGGCAATCGGCAAAAAACTTTCTGAGACAACCGCAGCTGTTTTTTTGTATGCAAATGTCGAATTTTTGAGTTCGAGCCTAAGGTTTTCTACGGGCTGACTTGAGATAACAAGTGCGTTGACTATCTTGCCTCGGAGTGGGACTTTGACGAGGGCACCGGCAGAGATGTTGTATGGAGTAAAATAACTAAGTGATTCTTTGTGTATGCCTCGGCTAATGGGGATGACCTCAACAATTTTCATGCCCCAATACTACTAGAGAATCTCAATTTTTGCCCCTAGATTGTTGAGTCTTTTAATGATGTCTTCATAACCCCTGTTGATGCTATAAATATTTCTTAGAATAGATTTACCCTCAGCACCAAGCATTACGATAAGGATAATTGCTGCTGGACGAAGAGCCGGCGGGCATATAATTTCTGCAGCTGTGAGGGTACTTCGTCCAGTGATATAAATGCGATGCGGATCAGCAAGGTTTGTTTCAACGCCGAGTTTGTCTAACTTTTGCAGATGGATTGCCCTTTTTTCATATACCCAGTCGTGAATAAATGTCGTGCCGCTTGCTTGGGTTGCAATTGCAGCAAAAAATGGCAAGTTGTCAATATTGAGGCCAGGGTAGGGCCGAGATTCAATTTTTTCTTCGAGAGCGGTGAGTTCTGAAGGAAAGGTTTCAATGTCGACAAGATTTGTGTGTCCATTTCGTGCTGTGTATTTTTTTAGTATTTTAAAATTGAACCCCATTTTTTCTAGCTTCAATAGTTCAATTTCAAGAAAATCAATCGGGCATCGTTCAATAATAATATTTGAATTTGTGACGACGGCCGTGGTAATAAAAAACATTGATTCAATTGGATCCTCGCTTAGTTCGTATACGACATCTTGATCAATGTCTTTTTTCCCATGAACGGTGATGGTGGTTGTGCCAATACCCTCAATTTTGATACCAAGTTTCTGAAGAAAAAAACAAACCTCCTGGCCCATGTAGTTCGCTGACGCATACTTGATGGTTGTTGTTCCAGGGATTCCTGCTGCCGCAATAATTACATTCTCGGTCACAGTATCACCTGACTCGTATAGAATAATTTCATTTGGAATAAGTGTCTTTGTTTCAATTTCATACGTACTATCTGTGGTCGTTATAGACACACCGAGTTTTTCAAGAGCAAACAAATGTGGTTTGACCGTTCGTGAACCAAGTTTGCATCCACCTGCTTGTGGCAAGCTGAATTTTTTTAATGAATGAATAAGCGGACCAATGAGCATGATGACGCTCCGGGTCTTTTCGGCTGCAACTTTGTCGAGTGAGTCCATAAGGAAAGTTGTCGGCGGAATGATCTCGAGGTTGTCACCTGACCATTTCACTGAAACCCCGATACTTTCAAAGACCTCTATGATTCTAAAAACCTCTTCGATATGCGGAACTTGTTTGAGAGTCGTTTTACCTCGATTAAGAAGCGATGCAGCCAAAAGTCCCATTGCCCCATTCTTAGAAGTTTTTGTTACGACAGTGCCACGAAGTTTGTGTTTACCTTCTATTTGAATATCGATTGCGTTTGCTGTCATTTGAATTTGAGTAAATATATCACACAAGAACATCAGAGTAAGTAAACTTTCTCGTTTTTAAATTTGATACTTGAGGAAAAAAACTTTACTATAGCGGTACCCGTGGCTTTTTTTACAAAAAAACTTGGAATTGATCTTGGCACGACAAGCACGCTCGTGTATTTGCCTGGCAAGGGTATTGTGCTTAATGAGCCCTCAGTTGTTGCTGTCTCAGAGGAGGGTAATCAAATCATGGCAATTGGTCTTGAAGCCAAGGAGATGATTGGTAAGACACCTGACAACATTGTTGCGTATCGGCCAATGAAAGATGGTGTAATTGCTGATTACCGTATTACAGAAGCTATGCTTCGATACTATATAAAAAAGGCTCTTGGCAAATACAATATTATAAAGCCAGATGTGATTATCTCTGTTCCCGCTGGTATTACATCTACTGAGCGTCGCGCGGTTGTCGAGGCTGCTCTCAAGGCTGGCGCGAGGAATGCATACGTTGTGAAAGAACCAATTCTTGCCGCAATCGGCGCAGGTATCCCGATTCATGAAGCAATCGGACACATGATTGTAGATATTGGTGGTGGGACAACGGACATTGCTGTTATTTCCCTCGGCGGTATTGTTGCTGCAAAATCCGTAAAGTGTGCTGGTAATAAAATCGACTATGCAATTGCTGATTACATAAAAAAGACATTTAACCTTGCTATTGGAGACAAAACCGCAGAAGAAGTAAAAATTAAAATCGGCTCAGCAATTCCACTCGAAGAAGAGTTGGTCCTGATGATTAAGGGTCGAGACCTTGTTACTGGCCTCCCGCGTTCGATTGAGGTCAAGACTAATGAAATCACCAAAGCGATTACGAAGGAGCTACGAGAAATGATTAAGGCAATAAAAGATGTTTTTCAGGAGACGCCACCCGAACTCGCGTCAGATATCATCGATCGCGGTATTATCATGACAGGAGGTTCGTCTCAGCTTCGAAATCTTCCAGAGCTTGTATTTCGAAGAACGGGCGTAAAGGCTGCCCTTGCCAAAGACGCACTTTTTTGTGTGGTAAATGGAACCGGGGTCGCCCTCGAACATCTCGATGTCTATAAGAAAACTATTCTGACAAAAAAGTAGGAAAGATTTTTTTGAAAAACAAACACCTCGTTTTCTCCTGATTGTAATAACTTGACAGGTATTTTTTAAGGAGTAAGTTATCTGAAGATCGTTCGGGAGTAATAGAATGAGTCTTAGTATATCTGGTGCACTTGCGACCGTTAGGTCACGAAATGCCCCAAACACCGCATCATGTAAGGTTTTCGACCTCAGGTGAAATTCCGTACGCACAGCTCGGCTCAATGGCTTTTGCCAATGACCGAGGTGTTTTTATTTGCCTCGCCACCAAAACTTTGAATGTTATACTTTTGTTTTATGGTAAAAAATCTTTCTTTATCTGAGTTGCTTGATGTATCAAGTCATCATGCACATCTAATCATCGGTAATCCCAACAGAAACCTCGAAGATTTAAGGGTAATTATTAGAAAAAAAGTTTCTGCCGGTGATCTGGACTCATCAGATGTTTGGTCGTGGAAATTTGAGGCAATCGGTATTGACGACGCAAGGGAGTTGAAGGAGGTTCAAAATACTAGGCCCATTGGTAGTGGGCGAATTGTTGTTATCTCTCTCGTTTCGATTCAAAACGAAGCTCAGAACTCTCTACTAAAACTTTTCGAAGATCCGTCGTCAGATACAAAATTTTTTCTTTGTGCAAAAAGTACAGATATTTTTTTACCGACACTTCTTTCTCGTTTTTATATTTTTTATTCAAAAAATAAATACGAAGTTGGTGATGCTGATGTTGTTAAAGAGTTCCTCTCATCAACAGTCACAAGGCGTATGGTATTACTTGAACCGATCATAAAAGAAAAAGACAAGGCGGGTGCTGAAAGCTTTTTAGATTCTCTTGAGTATGCGCTGTATGAAAATGGGATTAAAGGGGGAAGTGAGCTGTCTGTTTTTGAAGATATTTTTTCTGCACGACGGTTTTTGCACACCCGTTCTCCTTCGGTTAAGATGATTCTTGAACATTTCTGTTGCGTTGCACCAACCCTGTCTTCATTAAAAAAATAATGACCTTAGCGACTCATATTGTGACGGGTGCTGCCGCAGCAAAACTTTTTTCAACACACCCGATCCAGGCTTTTTTTATTGGTTGGCTTACGCATTACATCCTCGATTCAATAATTCATTGGGATTATCCAGTGCGTTCTTTTGTGAAGGATGAATCGAATCCAATGGGAACCAAAATAGCACTCAGTAGACCAATGATCCTAGATATCACCAGTGTACTTCTTGATATCAGTATCGGTTTTGTAATTGTTTTACTGCTTGGTGCTGATCTTAGTATGTTCAACATGAGCATTGTTTTACTCGGTGCATTCGGGGGAGTTGTCCCAGATTTTTTTCAGTTTCTTTTTGGGGTTTTAAAGATTCAGCCACTTCGAATTCTTCAGCGATTTCATAATTTCATGCATCATAGTAAAAATCTGAATGATCGACCCATTGTTGGTATTACAACTCAAGTGTGCATTGTCTTTCTGGCTGGGGCTCTGTTGTACGCCGCATTATGATTTTTGTAAATAATTTGTTAAAGTAGTTTCATATATGGCTTATAATTTTTCAGAGTTAAAAAGGGGTTTAAGTGAGGTCGAGGCTTGGCTTACCAAAGAATATGCCGGTTTGAGAACTGGTCGTGCCACACCATCGATTCTTGATCATGTGATGGTTAGTTCGTATGGAGACATGATGCCGGTTAACCAGGTCGCAAGTATCGCTACTGAAGGCCCTCGAAACCTACGTATTGTCCCGTGGGATAACACGCTCAATAAAGTAATCGAAAAAGCAATAAATGACTCTGATCTAGGCTTGTCGGTTTCGGTTGATGAAAAAGGTGTACGGGTGCTATTCCCAGAACTTACCTCAGAACGTCGTGCTGGACTCATAAAACTTTCCAAACAAAAATTAGAAGACGCTCGAATCTCTGTTCGTGTGGAGCGTGACAAGGTGTGGGATGATATTCAGGAAAAAGAAAAAGATGGAATACTGACCGAGGATGAAAAGTTTCGACTAAAGGATGAAATGCAAAAAATAGTTGACGAAGCAGGTAAAAGACTTCAAATATTAACCGACAAAAAAGAATTAGAGATGAACAGCTAAATTATGTCTATACTTATTTTTATCGCGATACTTGCAGTCCTCATTATTGTGCACGAATTCGGTCATTTTTTGGTTGCGAGATTTTTTGGTATTCGTGTTGATGAATTTGGTATTGGTTACCCACCACGTGCACTCACGTTTTTTACTTGGATGGGCACCAAATTTACTCTAAACTGGTTGCCTTTTGGAGGATTTGTCAAAATTTTTGGCGAGAATGGTCCAGAGGCTGAAGCCACGAACGGTGAAGTTGCAAAAGGAAAAAGTTTTACAGATGCGCCCCGTGGTGCTCAAGCCCTCGTTCTTTTGGCCGGGGTTACCTTCAATATAATTTTTGCGTGGCTCCTTCTTTCAGTTGGTTTTATGTCTGGTTTACCAAAGCAAGTTGATCCAGTTAAAAATCCCGAACTTGTCAGCAGTGCGGAATTACTAATCGCAGCGGTTTCTTCAGGTTCTCCAGCATCCGAGGTAGGACTTATGGCTGGTGATACAATCACCGCGGTTTATACTGCAAACAATGTGGTAGAAATCTTAACTCCGGACGGTGTTGCGAGTTTTATAGCAAGTCATGGTGATGAAATAATTAACATTTCATTTAAGCGTGGAAATAATGAGACGTCAGTTGAGACTCTTGCTGTTACTCCAAGCGCCGGCATTCTGGAGGATAGAAAAGCAGTGGGTATATCAATGAATTTGGTGAGCGACCTGTCTTTACCGATCCACAAAGCTTTCTGGGAGGGCGCAAAAACTACGGCTAACCTAACGTTTCTGACCGCGAGTGGTCTCGGCGTTTTTCTTTTTGATGCAATTCGAGGATCTTCCGATTTCTCTCAGGTTACTGGTCCCGTTGGAATTGTCGGTCTAGTTGGCGATGCTTCCGAGCTCGGTTTTGTATACCTTATTTCTTTTACAGCCTTTATTTCTATTAACCTCGCGGTGATTAACCTCGTTCCATTCCCAGCGTTAGACGGCGGACGTCTTTTATTTGTGGTTATTGAAGCCATAAAGCGTTCACCAATTTCACCAAAAATTACCAATATTGTGAATGCAGTAGGTTTCTTGCTACTCATTGGTCTCATGGTTCTGGTAACGGTTAACGATGTTCTAAAATTATTTTAGTTATCGGGAGCTACTGACACGTGTGTGGCTACCCGTATAAGTTGAAGCCAGGGTGGTAAAAATTTAGTTGTATTTGGTAGACCGAGTGATGTTTTTCCTGTAATATGTTTTCGATGCGTCAATCAACTCTCTTCACAAAAACAAGGAAGGAAGCTCCAAAAGATGAGGTGGCAAAAAATGCCGAACTTTTGATCAGAGCTGGTTTTATTCATAAGGATTTTGCAGGAGTTTACTCATTTTTACCACTTGGCCTGCGTGTCTTGAATAAAGTAGTTTCTATAATTAGAACCGAAATGCTTGGTCTCGGTGCCTCTGAGGTTTCACTCGCTGCTATTCAAGATAAAAGTATTTGGGAAGAGACAAATCGTTGGAGCGATGAGCAGATGGATATTTGGTTTAAAACCAAACTAAAAAATGGTACAGAGGTTGGGCTGGCTCCAACACACGAAGAGCCGCTGACAAGGCTCATGCGGGATCACATTCGTTCGTACAGGGATTTACCACGAGCTGTTTTTCAATTCCAAACAAAGTTTAGAAATGAAACTCGCGCAAAAAGTGGGATTATGCGCGGAAGAGAGTTTTTAATGAAGGATT
>Ga0163144_10023081_pt1 | contig 12303 bp, 10 predicted proteins | sample OliLak19BULKMAT1_FD_123175 | JGI IMG/M metagenome (GOLD analysis project Ga0163144, IMG submission 123175) | Freshwater microbial mat bacterial communities from Lake Vanda, McMurdo Dry Valleys, Antarctica - Oligotrophic Lake LV.19.BULKMAT1 | ecosystem: Environmental > Aquatic > Freshwater >... | reverse complement strand
GCCTGGTGGTTGGGATAAAACTGGAGCGGTTCAGGGCCTCCCTTCACGACGTAGATGCTGCTGCCTTCCACGTCTGCCACCTGGTCCGGCTCGATCTTGGTTGAGCTGACTTTCCCACTCTTGACGTTGATCACGCGAACGGCCGGATCTGGGAGAGCGATGAATTCCCACTCATCGATGAACGGCAGTTTCTCGCCCTTAATCTGTTCAAAATAGTCCGGGTTGCGTTCGAACAGGATCCTCGAACCGAAATCCCACGTCTTCAGCTTGTATGGCCCGGTTCCAACGGGGTTCTTCCAGAAGTCCTTTCCGGCGGCTTCGGCGGCCTTCCGAGAGACCGCGCCGGACAAACCTTGCCCGCCGCTGAAATAGAAGGCCTCGATCGCGTCAACTCTCGGCTTGTCGAAGGTGAACTTGATGGTCTGGGCATCCGGAATCTCGATCTTGGTGATCCCGGCGCCAGCTCCGGTGAATTTGCCCTCCATCACATAGCCTGACGAGGTGATGCGCTCGGTGTTCCACTTCGCTATTTCAGCGTTGTAGTCAGTGCCGTCATGAAATTTAACACCCGATCGCAGTTTAAACACGAATGTTGTTTGATCTGGCTGCTCCCAGCTGGAAGCGAGCTCACCGATGATATTGCCCAGGTTCTCGAAATCCTGGCGGATGAATCCGTTGAAGACCCCGATCGCGGGCGGCGCAACAAACCCCGGTTTCATGATGTGCGGGTCGAGCGTCCCAGTGGGCTCGGTCTCCCACACGGAGACATGCTTGCCGCCACGCTTGAACGCCACAGCCGGTCATGGCGTTGCCGTCGGCTGGTCGTTGATATCGACCTTGTTCGAAGAAGAGTCATCGTCGCCGCCGCAGCCCACAAGGGCCGCCCCGGCAACGCCCACGCCAGCCAGAGCCGACCGGCTGAGCAACCCGCGGCGGGTCAATCCTCGCCCGGCGGCCTGCCTGTATCGATTGCTAGAATTCATGGAATGCCTCCCGTTAATCAATTCGGGAGTCTACATACCCGCGTACACGTTTGCAAACGAAGGTGGACAGCGAAAGCGCCTCCGTCACCTGCCCGAAATCCGCTGACACCATCCCGATTCCGGATCGGTCCACCGGCGGTTTGACGTGTATCGACAGGCAAGATCGCTCAAGGGGAGTGCTCCACGGCAGCAGCTGGCTTGCCGCCACTCATTCGTAGCGCAGCGCGTCGGCGATTGGGACGCGAGAGGCGGCGCGCGCAGGAAGGTAGGTCATCAGCATCGATGCGGCGAAGGCGATGGCCGAAACGATCCCGATCTCGAGCCACGGCACGGCGAACGGGAGGCCTTGCGTCGAGTCGCTGATGCCACCACTGGTGAACAGCACCCAGGCCAATGACAGTCCCAGGCCCAGCCCAAGGAGAATACCGGAAACAGCGATGAAGCCGGACTCGAAGAGGAAGCTCAGCGCGACCATATTTCGCTGGTAACCGATGGCACGGAGCATACCGATTTGTTGGCGGCGTTCGACCACGGCGCGCGAGGCAACCACTCCCAGCGCCGCGATTCCCACGATAAGGCCGAGCCCCATGAAGCCCTGAAAGACCAACAAGAACCCGGTTTGGAGCTGCTGCTGATCGTCGATGAGCTTCCTGATGGAATCGGCGGAGGCTTCAACGAGGGTGGATTCGACCGTCTTGGCATATGCCCGAGCATCGGCGCCCGGGGCCAGCGCGATATAATACCGCTGGGTTTTGGAATCGGGGAACGCCGCGAGGACGGTGGCCTTGCCGGTGATGATCGCGCCGATGCCGTCGCCGCCCCCCGGATCCGAGAGATCAACGAAGGTGTCCGCCACATCTTTCATCTGGCCGATGACGGTGATCTCGGTCGTCTTCCCGGAGCTTGGGTCGCGCAATTGGAGGCTGAACGGCTGGAAGCCGGCGGCGAGAGGGTCGAGCTTGAGGATCTCGGTATCCACGGGCGGTCCGAATCCGCCAGCGTTGGCCGTGACGGCGGAGTTGAGCACGGCAAGCGATGGCTTCGCCGCGATCGCGTCCCAGATGGCGCGATCCGAATCATAGCCCTTGGCGCGAAACATCATTGGCAACGTTGTCGTTTTCAGAAAGCCCTCGTCCGCGCCGAGGAAGGTATACCGGCTGAACTCTTCCACCTTGCCCTTGTGAACGCGCTTGTCGCGATTCTCCACTTCGGCTTCGGATGGGAGGGCGAAACGCGCTTCGCCAATCCCGCGGACGGGGGAGAGGTCGACCCCTCCTTTTTCCAGCGCTCCGCGAAGGTCGTCAATGCGGTTGTTGGAATTGACCTGGAGCTGGAGATCGAAGCCACCACGAGTGTCATCGTTAAGGAAGGCGTTCGAGAAGTTCTTGTTGAGCGTGGCGTTTACGACGAGGGCGAACATGATCAGGCCAATCATGGTCATCGTCATGCCGGTGCGGAAGCGGGCCGTGAGCGGGTAGGCGATACCCGTCTTAATGGCCGGCGTGATGCGTCCGAAGCGTCCGCCCAAGCGCGCGAGCAGGGGGAGAATGATGTCGGCGTTATAGACGATGATAAAGACGCCGCACGTGACCATGACCATCCCGCTGAGGAAGAACATCTCGATGTCGCCGTTGAGTTCACCGGTCAGCCATTCAAGTTTGTTTGCCGGGGCGAGATACCAGAAGAGCAGGACGACGAGGCTCGTGACCGTGAAGGATAGTCGTTCCGCGATACGGAAATAGCGAAGCGTCACCGCGGCCCACAGGGCCACGAGGGAGACGCCGAGGGCGAAATAGAACTGACGATCCTGGTCCAGCCCGCCGTAAATAAGCGCCAGGCCAGCAATCCCGAACGCGGCGCCGATCGCGGTGGACCATGAGATGCGCGCACGCGACCCCTGGAGCAAGACAAGCGGGAAGCCGACCAGCGGCGGGATAAGGATGCCGAGGACAGGGAGCCAGGAAGGCAGACTCTCCGGTTTTCGGTCGCGGAAGGTGCGCACGAGGATTCGCGCGATGAAATACCAGGGGAGGACGAGCAGCCAACCGAGGACGGGCACGAAAATGCCCATGAGCCACGGCCAGCGGGCAGCGCCATCAGCGGTGCGAATGTCTCTCGCGGCGCCATGATTCGAACCCCGGAACGAGTACACCCAGGGGCTGATGAGGCCAACGAGCATAAGCGCCAGGCCGAAAACAAGTCCGACCGGGCCGACGAGCAACATCGCCAGGCCAAGGGGAAAGGCAAGGGCGACCACACCGTTGAGGACGGCGCGGAGATAACCGATCCATGTGCCTTCTTCCGGGTTCAACGGGTGGGATTCGGGCAGGTCGCGGATCGCCGAGACAATGTTGAGACGGCTGGCGCGCCAGGAGGCGATGAAGATCACAATGAACGTGGTGATAACGCCGAGGCAGAACGCGACAGCGAGGCTGCGGGGCGTGAACGTGACCGTGAGGTCGAGTCCGAGAGCATCGCCGGCGAAAGCCTTGATGATCGCGACCATGGCGAGCGTGACACCCATGCCTGCAACGAGACCGACAATGGCCGCGCCGAGATCGTATCCCATGCCCTCGGCGAGGAACGATTCGACGAGCTGGCTGCGTTTCGCCCCCACGGCGCGGGCCATGCCCATCTCCGGCTTTCGCTCGGCGGCGAGCATGACAAAGATGAGGAAGATGAGGAGGATCCCCGCCGCTATGGAAAATAGACCAAAGACCACGAAAATGGTCGTGAAGGCGTTGCCGATCAGTTCAGCGAAGCGGATGCTGTCCTTCTTGAACGGTTCGACTTTGTAGGGCGTACCTTCGAGGACGGTCTCGATCTTGGCTGTGGCAGCGTCCGAGTGGCCGATCCCGCTTTTCACGCCGCCCTGGTTCGAAACGAAAACGCCATCCGCGTTTGCGCCCCTGCCGGTGAGCCGGGAGAGGAACGCGAAATCGACCGCTGCCCCTTCCTTGCCCGATGTATCGAAGGCCCCGCTGAGGACTTCGTTCGGGACGATGGCTTTGACCGTCAGGTTAACCGGCTGGCGTTCGTAGAATGCCACGATCGTATCGCCGACGCGGGCATCGATGGAATCCGCAAGCTCCCGGTTGACTGCGATTTCCGTCCCGCTGAGCGTGACCGCCCGCCCGTTCGTATCCTTTAATCCGCCGAGCGCCTGGGCATCCTCGGCGCGAAAGGCAACGATGCTCGCGGACGCCTGGTTGAGACGGGTGCGCTGGTTCTGAACCGGTAATCGTTCGTTGAGAAATGGCACGAACGCCTGAATATCGGGGTCATTCGCGAACTGCTTTTGCCACTCCTCCACCGTGGCGAGCGGAATAAGCTGTTCGTTCTGCGCCTTCGCTTCCTTGTCCGTGTCCCAGGAGATGATCTCGTCCGCCTCGCCGAGAACGTTGTAGACCTCGGCGGTAACGCTGCTCGTGAGCGTGTCCCCGGTGCCAAAGGCGGCACTCATGATTAATGTGGAGAGCATGAGGCCGACGACAATGAGGGACGTCTGTGCCTTGCGGCGGGGGATGTTCCGCAGGCCCATCTTGAACATGACCGGGTTGCGCACGGCGATGAGGGCGACGAAGCCGAGAATGAGCGCCGTGGCGGCGATGCACCCCGCGGCGATGTACGTCATCGAAAGGCCAAAGAGTTCGTTCACGTTAGTGCGCCGCAACCGATGCGAGCATCTGGGCCTGCGAATCCTCGCGCTCGATGACGCCGTCCGCCATGTGGATCGTGCGATGGCAGCGGGCGGCGACTTTGGGGTCGTGCGTGACGATGACGCAGGTCTGGTTCGCGGTCTGGTTGAGCTCCACGATCAGGTCCATGATCTCCGTCGCGGTTTTCGAATCGAGTGCGCCGGTGGGTTCATCGGCCCACATGATGGAGGGTCTGTTGACGAGCGCGCGGGCGATGGTGACGCGCTGGCGCTGGCCACCGGAGAGCTGGGATGGGCGTTGATTGGCCCAATCACGGAGGTTCACCTTGTCGAGTGAGGCGAGCGCCATTTCGCGCGCAACCTTCGGCTTCGTCCCGGAAACGATCAGCGGAAGTTCGACGTTTTCAACAGAGCTGAGAACAGGCAACAGGTTGTACGTCTGAAAGACAAAGCCCATGTCCCTGGCACGAAACTCGGTCTTCTTGTCATCCGGCATGCGCGTGATGTCCTGGCCGTTGATGGCGACCGACCCGGTATCGAAGTCATCGAGTCCGGAGAGGTTGTTGAGCAACGTGGTCTTGCCACAGCCCGAGGGGCCCATGATCGCGACCATCTCGCCGCGCTTGACGCGGAGGCTGACGCCTCGGAGGGCAAGGACCTTCACGTTCCCGGTGTCGTAGGTCTTCACGACCGCTTTCGCTTCGATGACGATGTCCTGCTCTGTTGAACCGTTACCCATGCGCGCCTTCTCCATCCGCCGTGGTGCGCCGCCCAGCTAGCGAAAGCTCGGCGCCGGCAGTCTTGATCGTGGGCCTAGAGTAACACTCGATGTGGCGGAAGCGACCTCCCGCAATTGGGCGAGGATGACGGCGTGCGCACCCGTGTCGCGACACATCAGAGCCGCGCGCGTTAGCAAGCGGTTAGCAAAACGCGATACGCCACGTTATGTTCCACCGACCAGCCACGGACTGTGCCCGCGGAAGAAGCGTGCCCATCCCGGCAACCGAATGTGACCCGGCGATGGGCGACGCGATTCGGCAGGAAGCGTTAGTATTTGTTAACGGCGATGGTTGGTAGGCGCACCGATCCTTTTGGACGGCTTGAACGGGCGGGACGAAGAGACATACCCAGCTTGAATCCGACCGACTACCACGCGACATAGCCTCCCGTGCGTTAGAATGCGCCAGATATGTCGAGCTTCTTGAAGCGCATGGGATGGCGTGATGGCGTGGGCGCCGCGACCCTCGGACTTTGCTTCGCCGAAGTTGCCCTGGTCGCGCTCATGCTTTGGGCAAGTATCGACTACCGAAACACCGTCTCCGCCCGCAGCGAGGGGAACCAGACGAGCCTGGCCCTCGACGGTGTGCTATTGGCGCTTGTGGACTCTGAAACGGGGCAGCGCGGGTACCTCATCACCGGTGACGACAGGTTTCTAGAACCGTACCGCGACGGACTTTCGCGTTTGGACGCGGAGTTTGCAAAAGCCACCGCCCTGACGGAAGACGACAGGCAGCAAGCGGCGCGGCTGCGCGAGCTCCGGCCGATTTTGGACGCAAAAGTCGCTGACTTATCGAACTCGGTCGCGCTCCGGGCGGCGGATGCAGAATCGGCCAGGGTGGCATTAGTCGAAGGCCCCGGCAAGGAGCTCCTGGATGAGATCCGCGGGCGGCTGGGTGTCCTTCGCAGTGTCACCACGTCGGAAGTCGCTCGCCGGGAAGCGCGGGCGACGGATCTCGCGCGGATCTCCGCAGTGGCAGCAATCGGTCTTGCAGTCCTTACCGTGACAATGGTGTCAGCGCTCGCGTATCTCGTGACGCGACGAGCCGAGGCCACATTGCTGAGACAGGAAACGACCGCGAAGGATGAATTCGTCGGGTTCGTCGCGCACGAACTCCGCGGACCGATTGCGATCATCGCGGGAAACGCGCAGCTGCTCGCTGCCCAGGCATCTATTCCCGAAGGGGACCTTTCGGATTCGCTCAGCGAAATTGTCGACCGCTCCGAACGTCTCGAATCCATCGTTGCAACGCTGTTGAGTCTCGCCAAGGCGGAATCGGGCCAACTGGAAAACGAACCGGTCCTTCTTCAACGCGTGTTGGGAAAAGTCGTCGCGTCGCATAAACGCCGCTTCCCCGCGCGCGAGGTCTGCGTTGATCTCCCAGACGAGTTGCCCGACGTCCTCGCCGACAGGGACGCGCTCGAACAGGTGATCCTGAACCTGTTTACCAACGCAGAACGGTATGGCGATGCGCACGCGCCCATATCAGTGGAGGTGCGGGTGGACTCGCCCAAATTGCTGCTAAGCGTAGCCAACTCGGGCCCGCAACTGGACCCTGCTGAGTTCGAAAACGTGTTCCAACCATTTTTCCGTTTGCAGAGGTCTTCCACGATTATTGGAATTGGGCTTGGACTGACGGTGTGCCAGCGACTGGTCGGTGCGCAGGGTGGATCCATGATGGCCGAGGCGCTCCCGGAAGGAGGGGCGCGCTTCGGGTTCAGCCTTCCCATCGCGCCGACCGACGGAAACGTCGAATAGCAGCGGTCGCAAACGATGCGACCGCTGGAACCCCTTGGCCGCCTCACCACCCCTGGGTCGCAGCATGACAGGGCCAGCCACGGCGGCGGCATGGTTTCACACAATCGGCCTGGAACGTCGGTGACCACGGGAGGGTAGCTTCCATGGCGCCCCTCACGTCCTGGATCAAATGAGATGGGCTTGTTACCCGGACCGTCCGCGCGTTAAGCAATACGCAAGGACATTCGCGGTACCTTTCCGACATACCAGCTAAGGAAGCCACCATGAACCCAACAGCGACGCTTGAACCCACCACCGCGATGACGGCCACGACCACAGCAGCATGCCTTCGCGCATCCCATCATTGGCGAATAGAAGAACCGGACGGCCTGATGAGCCGCGGCTCTTGCCGAAACTGCGGCCAGGAACGGGAGTTCCGGAACTGGCTTGCGGAAACAGATTTCACGACACGCGTTGAGTTCGAGTTCGCCGCCTAGCTCACCGCCGCCCATGCCGCCGAACTCCCCCCGTTCGCCCCGCCGAGTCGTCGATGGCCCACGGCCGCAACCACCGATGAAACGTTGCGTCAGCGCCGACCTTTGGGAACGCACCCAATCGTAGCCCCGGTCCCGCAGTGGCCGGGGGTCACGGCCCGGATGCCAAGAGCAATTGATGGCCGTCGGGTGCCCAACTCCTTGTCGCTTGCCTCGCGGCATGGGCACCCTGCAAATGGTGCAGGGCGCCGGAATTGGTAGCGGTGGTCCCCGTCGTCGATGGCCCACGGCCGCAACCACCGATGAAACGTTGCGTAAGAACCGATCTCTGGGAACGCACCCCATCGTAGCCCCGGTCCCGCAGTGGCCGGGGGTCACGGCCCGGATGCCAAGAGCAATTGATGGCCGTCGGGTGCCCAACTCCTTGTCGCTTGCCTCGGGGCATGGGCACCCTGCATATGGTCAGGGCGCCCGTTGGTAGCGGTGGTCCCCGGCCACTGCGGGACCGGGGCTACCAAATGACATCTCGGCCGTTCGTCGCAAATCCCGCGCTTGGACCCGTGTTCCGGAGCAGCCTGTCGAAGGCGATCAGGCTGTTTGTCCCTTGTTGCGCTGTCTCACTATCGCTCCGTGAGATCGCCGGTGTACGCCGGCAAAGCGAGGGTGAACATCGACCCGCCGCCTTCCGGGCGCTCGCGAGCCAGGAGCCGCCCGCCCTGGGCCTCCGCCAACCGCCGGGCCGTCGTGAGGCCAAGGCCCGCGCCAGGGATGGTCTCCTTGATATCGGCGCCACGAAAGAACGGGGCGAAGAAGCTCTCATACTCGTCGTCGCTGAAGACCCTTCCGGAGTTGCATACACGGAACTGGACCTCGTCGCCAAGCCTTTCCAGTTCGACACGGTTTCGTTCATACCCGTCGCCGTACTGCTCGGCATTGTGCAGCAGGTTCGCGAGTGCAATGACGGACCAGGACCGCACCCCGACAAGGATCTCGCGACTGGCCGCGTCAACGTGGTCTACGACCGCGAAAGGAGATTGATCCGCGTGAAGGGCCAAGGCCTCGTTGAGGATCTCCTGGGCCAGGATCGGTTCGGGCTCGGAGGCGTCATGTTCGAAGTGCGAAAGGAGGAGCATGTTTTCCACTGCTCGCGCCATCCTACGGGTAGCAGAAACGATCTCGCGCGTCGCCTCCTGCCGAAGCTCCGCAGAGCCTCCGTCCTGTGAGAGATACGTCGCCATTCCCGCGATTACGGTCAGCGGCGTGCGCAGCTCATGGGACACGAGCGTCAGCAGTTCTTCCGTGGCGTCGTTCGCGAGTTGCAGCGATTTGGCGGATCTCTCGGCGCCGTCGCGATGGACCTCACGTTGCGCGAAGTCCCCAGCCGCTGCCGCAAGGACCCCGTCCGATCGGATTCGTTGTTCGCGTAGATTCGCCGACACGCTCCCCGCCTGGATCTGCGAAATCATCCAGGTGACGCGATCGTCGTCGGAAGCATCGCGGAGGACGAAGGACGCCTCGTAATAGGGATTCCAGCTGAGGTCGTTTCCGACGACCACCGCAGCGTGGGTGGCAAGGGCGCTCTTCAGGACATCCGCCGACATTCTTCGACGGCTGTATTGACAGACAACTCGTGTCGGGAAATCGGGATCAAGGAGCGTGCTAACCGTCGATTCCCAATCGCGAAGCGCACCGGCCGGGATGTCGGGGTCAAGCGTCCAGGTCGCTTCGAAACCAAACCGGATACCCGCAAAGCCGAGCCTTCGCGCTTCGGAGATGATCGGCGTCACCTGCTCCGCGTGCCGTGCCCAGTCGAGTTCTCCCGCCGGGCGCCACTGTTCGCGAGTCCGTAACATGAGCGCGCCCGCCGAGATTCGCTCGCTGGTATCGACTCCCGCACGGTCGAGCCAACGGCGGACATCGGCGCCCGAGCTGTCGTCGGAGACGTAGAAAACTTGCTCACCCGCATCGAGGCCCGCCTTGAGAAACGGGGCGATTACCGCTTCCTGCTCCTCCGCGTCCTCGTCGTAAATCTGGCAGACGTGGGCGCCGGGCCCCAGTGTGTTCACAGCGGAGCCGCATAGCAGGAAACAGAGCGGGCAATTCTCATGGACACCGGCATTCTGTTTCCTTTCGCAAGGTCGCCACCCTTCCGCCACGGTCGAACGTCAGGAGCGAATCCGGCGCCGGACCGTGGGCGGGCACGTCACTTACTCCGAGCCTACGCCCGGACGCGTTACAAACGCATAACAGGTGACAACGTTCGTCTTCGCCCTGTAAGCTGCCGTTTGAGGTGCCACAATTGGCAAACGAGCCGCTGGTCCTTGCCGTCGATGACGAATTAGGGATGATCCGGCTGTTGCGGCTGGAACTCACCGCCCAGGGGTTCCGCGTGATCACGGCATCGAATGGCGAAGAAGCGTTGACGATGGCGGAAACCAACCGCCCGGATATCGTGCTCCTCGATGTGGCGATGCCGGAAATGAACGGGCACGAAGTGCTCCGTGCCTTGCGTGAACGCTCCGCGGTGCCCGTCATCCTCGTGACCGCGCGTGACCGTGAAGTAGACAAGGTCCGCGGGCTGGAACTTGGCGCGGACGACTACATTGTCAAGCCCTTCGGCGCCGACGAGATGGCCGCGCGCATCCGTGCCGTGCTCCGGCGGACGGCGGGCGTCGCCCCGGACCAGGTGGTGCGTGCCGGTAAAATAACCGTGGATCTCGGCAAGCGCCTTGTGTACCGCGACGACAAACAGGTCGCGCTCACGCGCACCGAATGGCAACTCCTCCAGCATCTCGCAGCCAACTCCGGCAAAGTCATCCTCAGCGGTGAACTTCTCAGCAAAGTCTGGGGTCCAGAATACCGGGACGACCTCCAGTATCTCCGTGTCTGGGTCTCAAGACTCCGACAGAAGATCGAGGAGACGCCGAGCGCCCCGGTGATCATCAAGACCCTTCCCGGCATCGGCTATATGTTCCAGCCCGACGCCGAATCTGGCTGATTCTCGGACCTGGCGGCTGAAGGGTAGTTCATCGCATCGCCCGTGGATCTCGGAGCAGTCGCCGCAAATGCGCCACGAAGTGGTCCTCCCTTCGCCCGGCTGGCCGATGAGAACGCGTGGCGCCGAGTTCGTCATTCGACCGCATCCATGGCGCCCTTGAGAGCTTTCTGCAATGCGCGGCCGTCATTCGCTGATCCGTCCGTAACCATCCCCGGTTGACGATGGGATCAGCTGCTACCAGGACACGCACGACGCGCAAGGGCACACCTTCCCGACGCATGCTCAGTCCTCAGGAGAACCAGCAGCCTGGAGGTACACCATGGGAATCATGGCACTACTCGTATTTGGCCTGCTCGCGGGCGCCATCGCGCAACTCATCATGCCTGGGCCGGACGGGCGCCGCGGACTGGCCGGAATCCTCGTCACGACGTTCATCGGCGTCATCGGCGCATTCGTGGGCGGGCTCATCGGCTCGGCGCTCGGCCTGGGGGGCGTGACTGGATTCAACCCCGGAAGCCTCGTCCTCGCCATCATCGGTTCGGTCGTGTTTCTTGCCATCTGGCATTCCCTCGCGGTCGGGACACAACGGACCGTCTAGCGGGTTCGCGTCGCCTTATTGGTGCGCTTTCCGCCGGAGGCGCCCGGGACAGTCGCGATCCCTGTAATGGATTCGCAACGTCGGCCAGATGCCTGTAGTGCGAATGAAAGCGCGGCTCAGGGAAGATGACCACACAACGGGGTTGAGAATGTTGACCCTGATGAAGGAGACCACGGATGAACACGAACATCTTAGGGAACAAGCCACAGCGCAATGCCAAGCAGGCAGTCCGCGCCGCTCACGGGGCGGTTCGTGCCACGTTTGACCGCCAGGCAGCCCTCCTGGACAGAAGGCAAGACCAAACCATCCACCGAAACCGCGCAACGTTTTACGACGCCCGCACGATGGAACCGGCGCCCTAAGCCAGTCATTCCCAGCGACCCACATTTTCGAAACAGCGGTGGCGCCCACTTCAACCGATGAACGGGCGCGACCGGCAAGAATAAGGAGTACCGCGCATGTCGAGTTCAGCCGTCATGGAAAGACCTACCGCGACACCCGCACTCCAGCGCACCGTAGCGCTCTCATCCAGTCCGCCGAGGCCCGCCAACCTCATCCTCGCCGCCCTGAGCGAAGAAGGGTACGCACAGCTCAGTGGACTGCTTGAAGTCTATCCGCTTCGAATGCGCGAAACGTTGCAAGAAGCAGGCGACGACACCGACTACGTTTACTTCCCCACGAGCGGCATCATTTCGGTCCTCACCGTCCTCGAAAACGGGATGATGATCGAGGTCGCGACGGTGGGCCGGGAAGGGATGACCGGCGCCCCGCTGAACCTTGGTGTCACGGATTCGAACCTTGCCCTCGTCTCCCAGGTGCCGGGAGAAGCCCTGCGCATGCGGTCCGAAGACTTCCTCTGCCAACGCGCAAGGAATCCTGAATTGATGCGGCTGCTGAATCGCTACAGCGGGCTTATGCTTGCGCTCGTCGCCCAGTCGGCTGCGTGTAATCGCGCCCATCACGTCGATGCGCGCTGTGCGCGCTGGTTGCTCATGACGCACGATCAGGCGGGCACGGACCGCTTTCCGGTCACCCAGGAGTTCCTCGCCCAGATGCT
>Ga0163144_10023080_pt1 | contig 12303 bp, 4 predicted proteins | sample OliLak19BULKMAT1_FD_123175 | JGI IMG/M metagenome (GOLD analysis project Ga0163144, IMG submission 123175) | Freshwater microbial mat bacterial communities from Lake Vanda, McMurdo Dry Valleys, Antarctica - Oligotrophic Lake LV.19.BULKMAT1 | ecosystem: Environmental > Aquatic > Freshwater > Lake... | reverse complement strand
CGCGGCCCCGACGAGTGCTTCGATTCGCTCGCCGGCCTCACCCAGTTCTGCCAGGAGCAGAAGGCCAAATCGGTCGATCGCTGGTTGCCGCCGCGCAGTCTGCGGCCTCGGCCTTTGGCGCTGAGGCACAAAAAGGGGACAGGCACTTTTATAATCGATCAGCCTCGTCGAGGTTCATCGTGTTCTGCCTTTCCGTGGCGAGTGGTGTTGACGATGCTCCGAGTTCCGACGCGGTTTGTTCGTTGCAACCCGGATTCCCGATCGGAGGCCATCAAATCAGGACGTTGCCCCCATCACCGCCGGGTGCGGGATCGCACTGATCCCGCACGTCCTTGCGTTCTGGGGATTCCGGGTGACGGCGATCGATTCCTGCCCGCTTGCCATCGAGATGGCGTCCCAATGCCAGCCGACCGAGGAGGCGTTGGCATGGTGCGTGCCGAGCTGGGATGTGTGCCAGGACACGCGCCCGGTATCCGCGAGTTGGTGGAGGACCCGGACCGGTCCCTGGAGCGGTTGCGGGGATTTAAGACACCCGGCGGGTCGGTGTCGTACATCGCTGGTGACTGGTTCGAGAAAGACCTTCCGCCGGGAGCGTTCGGGGTGGTGCACTGCCGCAACAGCCTGCGGTGCGCGACCAAGCCATATTGGCGGCGGTCGCTCGATCGGTTCCGCGAGTTGCTGTCGCCGGGCGGGGTGCTCCTGCTGGAGAACGTCAACGCTATCGGGATTCAGGACGAGGTGGAGGAAACTGCTGGCCGAGTGCGGGTTCGTGCCCCTCACGACCGGGCCCGCCCGCGATCCGGCGTCCAGGTACGTCGTCAGCAAGTGGCCGACCGGGTGAGGTGGCGGGGGGCGAAACCAATTATTGACTCCTTTGTTAACTGCGCTGCCTAGCGCCGTTGAATTACCAAGACGTGCTTGGGTTGAGGGAGCGGGTGGTGGCGAGGACGGCGCGAGCGCGAAACGGGGAGGGCTCAGGCGGTTCGCGCTTTTTGCAGGGGTTTGTGGTGCTCGACGGTGCTGAACGGCTGGGCGAGGCTGGCGATGGGTTCGCCGAGTTGGGGGATGTCGGTTTCGGCGAGGCGGCCGAGTTTCTTGAGGTGGCCGAGGTGGAGGTAGCCGATCATCTCGGGGTCGAGTTGCATGAGCCGGCAGCAGGTGGCGTCGAGGGCGAGGAGGTCGTGGGCCATGATGAGGGCGCCGAAGGGTTTGGCGGTGCCGTTTAAGGGGCCGTCGCCTTCCATGCCGATGATGCCGTCGACGATGGCGAGTTCGGGGGTGCGGGTGAGGGCGATGTCGACGATGCTGTTGTCGATGCCGCGCCAGTGGAGTTCGTTCTTGGGCCAGCCGTAGCAGATGCCGGGGAGGGTGCCGAAGAGGTTCTTGAGGGAGAGGGTGGCGCCGGCCCAGTGGTGCGTCTTGAGTTTGGGCAGGGAGATGACGACGTCGGCGGAGACGATGGTGCGGGTGAGGTAGAGGTACTCCAGGCCGGTGAGGCGGCCGAGGTTGGGCGTCTTGACCGGTTCGTCGTGGTTGAGGTCGACGAAGGTGACGTCGTGGCGGCGGAGGACGTCGCCCAAGCCGCTGGCTTCGACGAGGTACTCGACGTTGCGCCAGTGGCCGGGGCCTTCGGCGACGATGACCTCGGAGGCGCCCTCGGCTTTGCAAAGTTCGATGACGGCGGAGACGACGGCGGGGTGGGTGTTGATGACCTTGTCGCGGTGCCACTCGACGAGGTTGGGCTTGAGGACGACGCGCTTGTCCTTGAGGGGGACGGTGGCGCGGAAGTGGTCGAACTGGGTGCGGAGGACGGTGAGCAGGTCTTGATCGTAGGATTCGGCTCGGGCGATGTGGACGGCGGAGGTGGCGGGCAGGGGACGCAGCGTGCCGGCGGCTTTGATGGCCAGGCCGCGGAACCAGGCGCCGAAGCGTTGGCCCAGGCCGGCCTTAACGGCGCGCGGGGTGCCGGCGTCGATGGGGGCGGCGGGGGACTCGTTGCTGGGAAGCCGGAAGGGGTTGCCGGCGTCGGCGGATAGGGCGAGGGCCGCAAGCGCGAGGCGGAAGGGGGCGGGGCGGAGGAAGGGGGTTTCCTCGCGGCGGCGCCAGGCGTCCTGGATCTTCGCGGTGAGACGAGGTAACACGTCGGCGACGCCGGGGTGGTCGCGGTAGGCGTCGAGGGCGAGGCGCATCCAGGCGAGATGGTCGACGTCTTCGGAGTGTTCCTGTTGAAGGAGGTACTGGACGGCGGAGTCGATGCGGGGGTGGCTCTCGCCCTGGACGGCGAGGAGCATGAGCGCGGTGACGCCGGGAATGGGGTCGGTCATCTTGCCGAGGATGCGGCGGTTGCCGTAGTTGATGCCGCCGTTGTCCATGGCTCGGTCGAGGAGCATGCGGATGCCTTCCTGCACGCGGGGATGGCGGTCTTGGCCCTGGCGGCGTAGAGCGAGGCAAGCCCACGAGGTCGGTTCGACCCAGGAGAAGTTGTTTTCCGCCCAAGGCCAGCCGAGGAGCTTGAGGTCGATGTCATGCAGTTCGCCGGCGAGGGGGTTGTCGGGGATGCGGGGCTTGACGGCGAGCAGGAACTTGGCGGATTGATTGAGGTCCGGGGAGGCGTTGCCCAGGGCCGCCAGGGTGAAGAGGGCGAGCGGAGTTGGCCAAAACGCTTCGGGGCGGCCGTCGGGAAGGCGGAAGCTGCCGTTGGGAAGGCGGCATTTGTGGAGAAAGGCGAGGCCGCGTTCGAGGGCGGCGGCGTGCTGCGCGGGATGTTGGGCGAGTGCGAGGAGGGCGAAGCAGGTCGGTTCCAGTTGGGCCGGTTGGTTGGGAGCGTAACCCCAGCCGCCTTCGGCATGGGCGAGTGCGTCGAGGGCAGAGAGGGAGAGCGAATCGCAAACAAGGTCGGAAGGCATGGACATTTCCGGTTATGCGTGGGGGAGAAAATGGGCGATCCGTTCCGCCATATTGAAATGTAATACACAAATGTGAAAGGGGAAATGAAATGAGGCTGGTAGAGCGAGAAGGTGTGCCGGAAATGAACAAGATTCTGGCAACGCCATGCCTTCGCTCGTATAGTGGCTCCATTGACGGCGGACCCCGTTCGCGTGGACGTTCGCTGAGGTGCATAGCAGGAGAACATCGGTGGCTCGCGTCATTTGCCAGGTGCTTTTTCAGCCTTCCCGGGTCACGGTGCAGTGGTCGGAGGGCAACGCATCCTTCGAACCTTATTACCTGGAGGTGGATGAGGTCGGTCGACTGGACGCGTTGGCGAAGACCGCGCGAGGGCGGTTGGCGGCGGCGATCCATGGCAATGAGGGCGAAGCGGCCTATCGCGATTTGACCGGGTTGGGCCATCAGCTTTACCGGTTGTTGTTTCGTCTCGACGGGCCGGAGAACGCGGCCGCTCGGGCGGTGCAGGAGTGGTGGCGGGGGCGGTCGGCGAGTTTGGCGTCGCTGGATGTCCTGAGCAACGCGCCGGGCCGGGTGCCGTTCAATCTCGTGCATGAGGGCGATGCGACGGAAGATGGCGCGGGCCTCTGGGGCTTTCGGCATGCGCTGGGCGTGGGGCGGCGCGTGAGTCCGTTGTTGAGCGTGCCGTCGCTGGTGTCGCCGACGGCGTTGCTACTCCTGGAAGAGCGACAGGAATCGACGCGGGAATTGCTGGCGTGGACGCGGGAACGGCAGATGGCCGTCGCGACCTCCTTGCCGGCGCTCATGGACACGTTTGGCGACGGCAGCGTCGATGTGCTCTATCTTTCGGGCCGAGCCGAGGCGGGGAGCATTCACTGGAACGGCCAAAGCGTGAGGTTGGACGAAGTATATGAAAAGGCGGCGAGCGCGGAGGAGGGGTCATTCCCTTTGGTCGTGCTCGATGTGCATGGCGAACTCGCGCAGGTCGAGCATTGGGAGTGTTTTGTCGCGGCGGCGGCGCGGGACAATGCGGGAGCGGTGCTCCCCGAAGTGCCGTTGCCTGCGGATCAGGCGGGCAAGGTAAGTCGGAGCGTGCTACAAGCGTTGTTGGGTGGGCGCATCGAGCTTGGGTCGGCATTGCGGCAGGCGCGGCGCGACGCGGGGTTGGCAGGTTTGGCGTGGAGCGCGTTCGCGCCGGCGGGATGGAGCGTCGACACGGCCGGCGACGATCCCTACGTCCAACCCGAGTTGGCGTCGCTTCCCGAGGAACCTTATTCACCGTTTGAAGCGCTCGACCGCGGGCGACGCATGTTTTTGGCGGGACGCCAGGCGGACGTGCTTCGGTTCGTCGCGGCGCTCGATGAACCGGGCACGCGCGGCGTGATGTTGCATGGCGGCGCATCGACGGGGACGACTTCATTCCTGCATGCGGGCGTGTTGCCCTACCTGGAAGACGAGACGATTGGATTTCAGGTCATCCGCGATCGATCCGGTGAAGCCGCCGAGCACGCGGTTCTCACATTGCGTGCGGGGCCGGACTTGTTGGGACAAGTGTGTCAGGCGCTTGCCTATTTCGCGGCAACGACGCTGGAATATGACAACCCGGCGTCAAGCAGCGTGCGCCTCGACTTGCCGGGACTGTTGACGCGGCTGACCACGGCGCCGGAATCCTCGATGGCGGTTCGAGCGGGCGGACCGATGGTGGAGAAGGTGAGTGCCGCGCCGCTGTCGACGCCGCACTCCGGGAATACGGCCGCGGCCTCGCCGGAGGAAATGGCGCGGGGGCTTTATCGGCTTGGAATGGAGAACCCGGACGGTTGGCTGGCCGCCGTGGACGAACTGACGCGACGGCTTCCCTTCGATCTCGTGCTTGTTTTTGAACACGCGGAGGATGTTGTCGCCGCCGGGAACGAAACGGACCGAGAACGAAGCCGGCGCGGGTTGGATTTGGTCACGCGGCTCATCGCGTCGTCGAACCGTTGCAAGGCGATCCTCTCCCTGCGTACAGAGTCGCTCGGCGAGTTTCTAGCGCTGATGCCGGCCGGAAAGGATCGATCCGCCTGGCGCGAGTTCTTTCTGCCGCCGTTGTCGGCGGAGGCACTCGAGGAATTGTTTCAGCTTCCAAGCGCGTCGGAGCCGTTGCCTTATGGGGACGGCGCGCCGCATGCGAAGTATCAGTTTTTCATCGAACCGGGTTTGCCCGCGACGATGGTCGGCGAATTGCAGCGACTCAAGCGGGAGGGGCAGTTCGCGCCGTTGCCGCTCTTGCACATAATCGCGAGTGAGATGTTTCGACGGGCAAAGGAGCGCGGCGACAATACATTGCGGCGGTCGCACCTCAAGGCGCTGGAGCCGTTGCAGGAGGTGCCCGCCAAACTGGTCGAACGCGGATTAAAGGGACAGGCCGTTTACAACAAAGAAACGCTCGATTTGCTGGATCGGCTGGCGCAGGGATCCGGCGGGAGCGAGTTGTTGACGTTGCGCACATTGGCGCTTTCGTTTCCTGGCAGCGGCGCCGCATTGGAGCAACGCCTCGATCTGTTAACGCAAACCGATCCGCCCGTGATTGACGCGCAAACGTATCTCGTCAAAGGACAGCCGGAAGTTTATGTGGGTCTCGCCGGCAACGCGATCGCGCAGACGCGGAGTCGGCAGCGTGAAGTCAAGACGATGCGGGCGTACGGCTGGACCAAGGTGGTGGACACGCTTTGGATTATGATTCCGCTTGCCGCCTTGGCCGCCGCGGTGGCGTTCTTTTTCACGCGGCGTTTCGACAATCTGAATTCTCAGGAAGCGATCGGCGAAGCGATCAAATTGCAGATGGAGAAGGACGAAGCGGAAATCAAGGAGCTGCAGAATCGCTTCCTGATTCAATACGAGCAGATGCGCGACACGGCGAACTGGGGCATGTATCAGGCCAACATGGCGCGGGCGGAAAAGGCGATTACGCTGGGCGACTTGATCACGGCGCGAGGGAGTCTGATCTCCGCCATGCCGATGCCGACGAATGAAAAGGGTGATTCGCTCCGTCGGGAAATCCGCGGCTTCGAGTGGTTCTACCTGTGGCGGCGCATGCACCCGGAACGCTACGTGCTACAAGGGCACATCGCGCCGGTGAGCAGCGTGGTCGTGAGCCCGGACGGCAAGTGGATCGCCAGCGCGAGTCTCGACGGCGTCGTCAAGCTCTGGGATCGCGCGACCCTGCGCGAGATCGACGCCATCCCGGGAAGCAAGCAACCCGTTCGCGGCCTTGCCTTCACGGCGGAAGGCAAAGCGCTCGCGGTCGCGCGGGCCGACAAGAAAGTCCTCGTCTACGACATCAAGGAAGGTAAAGACGAGGTCCGCTTCTCGGAAAAACCCGCCGAGCGCAGCAAGGGCTACGAAGCGGAAGTCGTCGCGCTCGCCGCGGCGAAGGGGCAACCGCTCACATCGGCAGATGCCAAGGGCAACCTTGTTTTTGGGGCGGACGGGGACAAGGAAACCGTCGTCGCAACCGGCAGTCCCATCCACGCGATTGCCTACGGACCGGGCGATGTGCTTCTTAGCGGCGGCAAGGGCGGCAAGGTAACGGGCCTTACAGCGGGCAAGGGGAAGGAAGCCGTTTTCTCCGCCGATACGCCGCTCGCCACGGTGGACGCGATCGCCTGGAGCGAGAGTCTCGGCCTCTATGCCGTCGGCGGCTCGAAGGTCAAGAACGACTCGACGCAAGGCGCCGTCGTAATCCTCGATAAGGCGGGCAAGGTCGTGGGCACGCCTCTAGAGTTGAATAGCCCGGTGCGCTGTCTCGCCTGGATCAAGGACAAAAATACCGTCGCTATCGGGACGCGAAAGCACGCGCTGCAAGTATGGGATCGCGACAAGGGCGACACCGCGCGTGCGCTGCCGAGCCATCTGGGGTGGATCAATACGCTCGTCGGCGGAGCAGACGGGCTGGTGATCTCAGGCGGGCAGGACGCGCAGGTCAAGGTGTGGTCGCTCAGCCCGGATTTTGAACCGGATGTGCTGCCCCTTCACGACGGCGCGTTGCGGCAACTCGCGTTCTCGCCGGACGGCAAGGTAATCGTCAGCGGCGATTCCAGCGGTGTCGTGCGATTCACCGATCCGTCGACGGGACGGCTGTTGGCCAAGCTCGAAAAACCTGGGCATCAGGTAAACGCGCTGGCGTTCTCTTCGGATAAGGCATCCCCCAAGATCGCCATTGCCTGGTCAAGCGCCAAAGGCGGCGGTCAAGTGTTGATCGCGCAATTACATGGCGATGCAAAAGGGTTCGAGCTCAAGAACCAGATCCCGTTGCCGGGGGTTCCGGCCGAGCCGCGTTCCCTGGTTTTCTCGCGCGACGGCAAGTCGCTGTACTTGGCGGCGGGCGAGGGCAAGGCCCAGCGTTGGGATGCGGAGAAGGGCGTTCTCGCCAAGGAGTTTGACCGCGTGTTGGACGATCTGACGGTAGTCGCGCTGACGGCGGAGGACCAGGTATTGTTGGCCGGCACGGGTAGCGGCGCCGTCGTACTTTTCGATACGGAGACCGGCAAAAAACGCACCTCCGGCAAGGGCGAAGGAGGCGCCGTGCGCAGCATTGTCGAGCAATCCCTCGCCGGGACGACGGACGAAGCACGCTTCTTCACCTGGGGCGACGACCAAATGTTGCGTCTGTGGGAGTGGAAAGACGGCCAAGTGAAAGCGCGCTTCGCGCAAGTCCGCGCCGGCACGACGAAAGGCGCCAATGTCGTCAAGGGAATGAAATCCTCCGCGCTCATTTTCTCTCTGGGCGACGCAGGCGTGCAGATTAACGATCTAACGCTCGGGATCGAATTACGCGAACGCTACTCGCTCACCGGCCAAAGCAGCCCAGTCCGCGTCGTCGCCATCGCGCCCGATGAGCAAACGATCGCTGCGGGATCCGAGGACGGCAGCGTTCGCTTATGGCGCGCGGCGATGCCGGAACAGTTGCGGACGCCGCGGTAGATTTTTCGCGTGCGGCGGGATTGCCTTCCTCCGCGCATGAAAAAACCCCGCCGGACAACCGGCGGGGTTTGTTGGGGAGAATGGCGTCTTGGGTTGCGCCTATTCGTCGCGTTTGCTCTCAACCATGCCGCGTAGTTTCTTCATGGCGCGGACGTTGAGTTGGCGGACGCGTTCCTTGGTGATGCCCAGCTTTTCGCCGATTTTCTCGAGGGTCATGCCTTCGGTGCCGGCGTCGAGGCCGGCCCGCATGCGGATGATGGCGCGTTCGCGCGGATCGAGATAATCGAGGAGGCGGTTCACCTTGGTGCTTGCATGCTCCGCCGTGGCGAGGATCTCGTGTTCGTTGGTGCGATTGTCTTGGGTGGCGTCGAAGACTTCTTCGTTGCCGGTGACATAGCGTTCGCGACGGGTCTTCTCCTCGGGGATGCTGCGGGCATAGTTCTTGATGATCGCCCAACTGGCGTAGGTGCTGAACTTGTTGCCGCGGAAGTAGTCGAACTTTTCCACGGCCCGAATCAGCGACATATTGCCGTCGGAGAGCAACTCGAAGAAGTTGTCGGCCTGGGCCGAGTGCCGTTTCGCGATGGAGACGACTAGACGCATGTTCGCGCTGATTAGTTGTTCCTTCACTGTGTTGGCCTGATCCAAAAGCACGTCGACCTCGTCGAGATCCTGGGTGCGGACCTTTTGGGAGTTGATCTTGCCGCTGGAGAGCTTCATGCCGTCAAGGATCTTCTTGGCCTTGCACTTCAGGAAGTTCATCTTGCGGAACAGATGCTGCTCCTGCTCTTTGGAGAGCAGGGGCGTTTCGTAGAGGGAGGCAAGTTCCGGCGGGGCGTCCTTGGGGACGCGCATACCGCGGCGGGCTTCCTCGTATTTATCCTGGTCCGGCATGGGGCCCATGATTTCCGTCTCCAGCGCGGGATCGTCAAAGGCGGGGCTGGGCATAAAGTCGACAGGTTGATCCATGAGCCGTTGCGCGCGAATCTCGTTGATGACGCGATACATCGAAGAGCGCGTGCGGGCGAATCGCTTTGCTAATGTTTCCACGGGGATGCCTCTTCGAAAGGAGTTGAAAATCATTTGCTTCAACCCAGAGTCAAATGAGCCTGTGACATTAGGAAACAGGGCCAGTTCCGGATGCTCCCGGTCGAAGTTCTTGATGGTGTAGCGCACGGTCTCAGGGGACCGGCCGACCCGGCGGGCGATCCGCCGGCTGATTTGCGTCAGGGTGCCCACGCCGAAGCGGGAAAATCTTCGGGCGCGGCGGAGGATGTCTTCCTTTTCTTCCCGCGTCAGCTGGGAAAAGTGGCTGCTCTTTTCGACCCGTTTCTGGTTGGCGGTAAGGAAGGGATCCACCAGCGACGGAAGAAAGCCGACGTGGCGTCGTCCGTTCAGGAGCACGGGGATGCCGATCAGCCCGCGCTTGCGCCAGCGGTTGATCGTCTTGGTGGTGACGTTGAGTTTCTTGCTGATTTCCTCCAGCGTCAACACCTGCTCGCCCATATCCTCGATAGGAACGGCCGGCATGGATCCCGCGAGGCGCGCGATCAGCGCTCCTAAATCCTGGCGCAGGTCTTGACCGGCGATGACCAATTCGGGATACGCGTCGGATCTATACTCCGTGATGCGGTAACAAACGTACTGATAGGGATACTCTGTTTCATCTTTGATCTCCGTCAGGAGCCGCTCCGCCCGGGACACATGTTGCATTCGCCGCGGCGCGGGAACGAAGCGGACATTTTGATCCGCCAATTCCTCGAGCGCGGGGGTCTTGAACTGATTCACGGCTGCACTCCTTTTTGCCCGGGTGGGTTTATTTGCAGGGCAGGGCCGTCCTCTTCCTACTAGGACAGGGGCGATTGTCTTATTGTTCGAATCGTAAGACAAATCCCTTCCTGAAACCGTCTCGCCGAGAAATTCGTTCAAGTTCGCGGTCCATCGGACCGACAAACCGCACTCATTAGAGGGGAGAACCCCTCTTTGAGGTTCACGAATTTCAGGCGGTCCACGCTTCGAGGAAAAGCCTCGTGCCGATTTTTCAAAAGCGTTGGCGAAAACGGTGCGGAAACCGGGTTGATAATCAAATGTTTCCGCCAACGCAGGGGAACGAAAGCAAATCGCATGCCGGGACCGGGAATGGTCCACGAATTTCATGTCGTCCCGACGGCAATCGGAACACGCAAACATGATGCCCGCCAATGATATGGGACGAATTGTTTGGAAGTAACGCATTCCAAACCTCGAGTTCAAAGCACGTTTCGTATGAGTGTACAAAAATACAAAGCGACGGTTCATTTTTTCAATCTTCGTTGCAATTTTCCCAGGACGAAGGCGCCCGCTTTGCCCCATCGGAAAAGTCACGTTCGCCGCTTTTCTTAATGCGGGGCGTATTGCTACTTCCTTGCGCCTCAAGCCCGATTTAGTGTGTAGAATCCAAGGACGCGACACCAAGTACTTCGCTCTCGGTCGCCTTACATCCTGCCCACTTACAACGAGGCACGAGGGCAAACTTGAGCGAATCGCGCAGATTTCTTCCTGTGGGCTGTGCAATTTCTTGCCGATGCGTCCTTGCCGCGCGGCAAGTTGCGCGGTTCCGTGGGGCCGGGGAGACAAGTCAAATGAGGCTGTGGTCGATTTTGGCACTTGTGGTTCCTTTTGGAGATGCTTTCGCCCAGGAGAGGGTTCGTCTCGTGGAGACGTTTCCGACGGGCTACCAGTATCGCGTCAGCTGTCGCGTCGACATTAAGGGCACGCTAACCCTTCCCCCTGATAAGGACCGCAAAGGCCCCGATTCTCTCCCGCTGACGGGCACCAGCGCGATCGATTATGACGAGCGCATTCTCCCGGTGCTTTCCGCGCATCCCGGTGATCGCACCCTGCGTGTCTATCGGCGGATGGACTTTCAACGAAAGGTCGGCGAGCAGAACCAGGAGATGAGCCTGCGCCCGGAAGCTCGCCGCCTCGTGTTGCTGCGGCACAAACAATTCGAGGTGCCGTTTTCGCCCGATGGTCCTTTGCTTTGGAATGAGATCGATTTGGTGCGGACCGACGTGTTCACCCCCGCCCTGGCGAACCTCTTGCCGGAGGGCGAGGTGAAATCAGGCGACGTCTGGTTTGCCCGCGAGCCTGCCCTTCGCGAATTGACGGACCTGGAAAAACTCGACGGCGCCAAACTGACCTGTACATTTCAGACCGTCACGACGCTGGTCGGTCGACGCCTGGCCCGCGTCAAGTTCGAGGGCTGGGTGCAAGGCGTCGGGGAGGACGGACCCGCGCGCCATCAACTGGATGGCTATTATCTATTCGACCTGGAGTCGCGGCACTTGACGTATCTCTTTGTGAAGGGGAACCACTCTCTGTTGGACAAAGACGGCAAAGCGCAGGGCAACATCGAGGGCACGTTCGTGTTGACGCGCCAACCGACCGAGGGGCTCCGGGAACTGAGTGACGAGGCCGTGCGGGGCTTGTCCCTGGAGCCGAGCGAAGCAAACACCCGGCTATTGATGGACTTGCCGGATCTGGGGGTGCGCTTTCTTTATCCGCGCCGCTGGCGGGTCGCGAGCGTGAATGGCACGCAGATCGCGCTCGACGAGTCGCGCGGGGGAGGGTTGCTGATCTCGTTGGCGGACCCCGCGAAGACGCCCACCGGAGCGCAGTTTCTGACCGAAGCGAGGACTTGGCTTAACGGTAAGAAGGCGGGCATCCACGCGCAAACGCCTCCCCAGGCGCTAAGCGGCGCCCCGCACCTGGAGTTTTTTCACCTGGATGTGGACCTGGACAAGCAGCGCGTTTGGCTGAATTATTACGTCGCGAGATTCGCGGCCGGCGGCGCCACCTTCGTGGCGCGCCTGACCGGTCCGGATCAAATAGTGTTACGACAAGATGTGGAACGGATCGTGCGCAGCTTTAGCGTTGGTCCGAAGAAATGAGGTTAGCACGAAGCGCGAGCGAGTGAATTCACTCGCTCGCGCTTCGTGCTAACAGCGTAGAGTTACTTCCCGTCGCGCGCCTTTTCGCGGGTCTTCTTTTTCGGCTCGACTTTGGGCGCTTCCACGCCGATCAGCTTGGCGATGCTTTGCAGCACCGGCCTGGCGTTGGTGGCGTTCGGATCGCTGAAGGCGAAATTGCCGACGACCTTGTTTTCCTTGACGAGCAGAATCGTAACCGTGGCGCGGTCGTTGAGGCCGTAGGTCATGGGCCCTTCCTTGCCGTCCAGCGAGACGCTCATCGGCGAACCGATTTTCAGGGAATTCTGGGCCCGTTTGAGGAACTCGTCCATTTTGTCCTTCTCGCCGAGCCAGACGAAGTGCGTTTGCAGCTTCTCGTGCTTGACCGCGAAGTCGTCGAGGGGACGCAAGAGTTGCAGCGCGGGACGGGTGATCTGGTGCACGAAGATCAAGAGGGCCGGCCGATTCTTGACGTTCTTGACGATCT
>Ga0163144_10023078_pt1 | contig 12303 bp, 9 predicted proteins | sample OliLak19BULKMAT1_FD_123175 | JGI IMG/M metagenome (GOLD analysis project Ga0163144, IMG submission 123175) | Freshwater microbial mat bacterial communities from Lake Vanda, McMurdo Dry Valleys, Antarctica - Oligotrophic Lake LV.19.BULKMAT1 | ecosystem: Environmental > Aquatic > Freshwater > Lake... | reverse complement strand
GGCGTCCAGCTCGCGGCCCCCCACGTCATGCAATCCACCGAGATTCATCCGGGCGACATCCTCGCGGGCAAGTACCGGGTACGCGCGATCCTCGGACGAAACCACGGCCTCCTCGTCGACGCCTTCCACACCGAGTTCGACCAGCGCGTCGTCATCAAGGTGCTCCTCCCGGGCTCCGGCGACACAAAGGAGATCGAGCGCTTCCGTCGCGAGGCCCGGACCCTGGCCAAGCTCTCGTCCGAGCACACCGCGCGCATCATCGACGTCGGTTCCGAGGGCGATGGATCCTTCTACCTGGTGCGCGAGTACCTCGACGGCACCGACCTCGGGCGTTACCTCCGCAGCAACGGCCCGCTCGCCCTGGCCGACGCCGTGCTCCTCATCCTCCAGGCCGCCGAGGCCGTCGCCGAGACCCACAGCCACGGCATCATCGTCCGTGAAATCCAGCCTTCCACGCTCTTCCTGACGCAGCGCCCGGGCGGCGCGCCGCTGCTCAAGCTCATCGATTTCGGCACGGCCAAGCTCATGAACGCCGCCGCCGCCCCCGGCGCCGGGGCCGAGCTCACCGCCACCGCCATGTTCGGCCTGTCGCCGTACTCGTCCCCCGAAATGATCCGCAAGGCCAAGGGCGCCGACGCGCGCACCGACGTCTGGTCGCTCGGCGCCATTTTCTACGAGCTGCTCACCGGCCGCGCCCCCTTCATCGGCGAAGCCGCCATGTTGATGCTCCAGATCACGCGCGAAGACCCCACGCCGCCGTCGCACCTCGCGCCGCACCTGCCGCCCGAGATCGACCAGATCGTCGGCTGGGCGCTCGCCAAGGACGTCGATGCGCGCTTCAAGAACATCTACGCGTTCGCGCACGCGCTCCGGCCCTTCGCGCCGCCCGAGGGCCAGCTCCTCGTCGACCGCATCGGCCAGATCATCGAGCAGGGCAAGCGCCGTCCCAAGGCGGCGAGCCTCCCGCCCCCGGCCGTGCCGCCCGGCCGCCCCGCCTCTGTCGCGCCGCAGTCTGTCGCGTCCCCTGCGCGACCGTCGTCGCCGGCCCCCTCGTTCCGTCGCGCCGAAGAGTCGTTCACCCAGGAGTTCGTGCCACCCGCGCGCGGATCGTCGAGCCGCGCCGCCGACAACATCGAGGACACCACCGCGCGTGTCGGCCCCTCGACCTTCGGTGCCCCGACGCTCAACCCGCCGACGTTGCCGCCGCCTGCGACCATCCCTTCGGCGCTCGGTTCGCAGCCTGGTTCGGCGCCAGGTTCACAGACCGGTTTCCCTTCGTCGCCGCCGCCCAGCGGTTTCGCCTCTTCCGCGATCCCGGCGCCGCGCGGCTCGTCGCCCGGCTACTCGTCGCCCTCGTCGCCCGACATGCAGCCGTCGGGCTCGCCCGCCGGTTACGCCGCGCCCGCCCGCGTCAAGGGCATGCTCGATCGCCGCCTCGTGGTCGGCGCGCTCGCCGCGGTGGCGGTGCTCCTGCCCGCCCTGATCGCGATCCTCGTCATGTCCAAGTCCAAGGTCCCCGAGACCGACACGACCTCGTCGACCGCCCCGGTGATGGTCCCCGTCCCCACCACCCCCGCCGCGGTGGTCCCGCCGGCACCCACCCCGACCGCCGCGCCCGCGGCCACCCCCGAGCCGGTGGTCACGAATAGCGCCGCCACCACGCCCGCGCCGCCCGCGACCGCCGAGCCTGTCGCCGCGGCCACGCAGGACCGTCCTCCGACCGCCGGCGGCCCCAACAAGCCGCTCACGAACAGCGGCGGCAACACCACCGTCTCGAAGCCCGTCACCGTGGTCGATCCCACTCCCAAGCCCACGGCCAAACCGGTCGACACTGCCCCCGCGAGCGCGGGCGACAAGGGCACGCTCATGGCCATCGCGCTCGGCGGGACATGCGCCTTCTCGGTGAACGGCTCTTCCAGAGGCAGCGGCTCGTCCATCAAGGTGCAGCTCGCGCCCGGCGCCTACAACGTGATGTGCAAGCCTTCGGGCGGAGCCATCAAGTCGAAGACGATCACGGTGAAAAAGGGCGAGACGGCGATGGCGACGTTCAAGCTGTAGGAGGCTGGTGCTCGCCGGTCCGCGCCGGACGCGGTGTTCGAGGAGCGCGCCATGAAGACCTCGCTCGACCATCTGCCGCCCCGCAAACAGGACGTGCTGCGCGCCGTCGTCGAGGTGGTGCGCGCGGGCGCGCCGCTGGGGATGCTCATCCTGTTCGGCAGCCACGCCCGCGGCGATTGGGTGGAGGACCCGGAGGGGGGCTACTTCAGCGACTACGACCTGCTCGCGATCGTGGAGAGTCGCAAAGTGGCCGACGACACGGCCCTGTGGTCGCGGCTGGAGAGCCAGGCGCGGGAGCTGTCGGGCGAGGCGCTGGTGAGCCTGATCGGCCACGACATCAAGTTTGTGAACAGCGAGATCCGGGCGGGGAGCTACTTCTTCGGCGACATCCGGAGCGAGGGTGTCGTGCTGTTCGACGCCCGGGCCTTCACGCTGGCCACGCCGAAAGAGGCAAGCCCCGAGCAGCGATTGGAGCGGGCGGAGCGGAATTTTGACTATTGGTTCGAGAGCGCGGATGGCTTCATCGTGGGGTGTGAGATGTTCGCCGGGCGGGGGCTCGACAACCAGGCAGTGTTCGTGCTCCATCAGGCGGCAGAGCGCCTGTACACGACTGCCTCCATGGTGTTCACCGGCTACAAGCGCAAAACCCACGACCTCAAAAGGCTCGATGAAGAGGCCGCCCCGCTGCACCCCGACCTGCGCAACGTCCTGCCCCGCACCACCCCGGAGGACGAGCGCCTCTTCGATCTGCTGCGCCGCGCCTACATCGATGCGCGCTACGTCAAGAGCTACCGGATCACCGCGGAGGAGCTGGCTGCACTGGGGGAGCGGGTGCGCGCGTTCGCGGCGGTGGTGGAGCGGGTGTGCAGGGAGAAGATCGCGAGCCTGCGCGCGGCGACGGAGGCGGCCGGCGGAGCGGGGCGTTGAGGGCGGGGTGGGGGGCGAGGCGAGATCAGGGGTGAGCAAGAGCGGCGGCGAGCGCGGCTTCGAGGTCGGCGACGTCACGGTCGCGGCGGTGGTAGCCGGTGCGGGCGACGGCGGTCGAGGGCCCGCCAGGAATGGGCCTCGTTCCACGTCACGACGACTCCGCCGTCCTCCTGCAAAGGCTGTGTGTTTTCGCCGCGGGTAATCAGTCGCACGCCCTTCCCGGCGGCGGCCCAGGCGGCTCGCAGCTCGGTCGCCACGTCCTTGACCAGCCCTTCGCCCCAGTCGAGGAGCGGCAGGCCTGCGCGAGGGTGGTCCCAGCCGGGTGCCGGCCAGTCGTAGGCATTGGGATGGAGCCAGCGGTCCGGGAGCCGTCTGAACAGCGGGAGGATGTCCGGCTCCTTTTCCAGGAGCGTGACAGCGGCGCCTGCGTGGGTGAGGCCGGCAGCGGCGGTGAGACCGGCGACTCCGGCGCCAACCACGGCCACCTTCGCCCCTTTGGGAAGCTTGTCGGTCTGGCGGAGCGCCTCGACGAGGTTCAGGGCGCGTACTTGCTACGCGTAGATGGTCACGCGCCGGTCGAAGCACCGGAGAACGAACACGCGGTCCATTCGTGGTACGCGCATCGCTTCGAGCACGGCGGTGAGGTTGTGGTTCACGGTCCGAGGATAGGCGGACCGCTCCTCGTCGAGAAACCCAAACGTCAAATGATGCGGGGTCAGCCAGGCTCAAATCCGAACCATCGGAACAAGCGTTGTGTTGTGCCCGCACTCTGACCAGGGAGCGTGTCTGTTGCTCGCTATTCTGGTAGGCTTCTCGGCGTGGCGGCAAACAAGTATGAATGGGTTGGGGGGCGCGTCGGGAGTCATGCCGAGCTTGATGTGGTCGACCAGGCGTTCTGGGATGAGGCAGGGCCGGCTGCCCGCTTCGAGGCATCGATCGAGCTTTCACTGACCGCGTGGAGCTTGCGTCACCCCAATGAACCTACCCCCCGATTTGGTCGAGATGCTTTCGGTGTTCGGAGACTTCGAGGTGCGGTACCTGGTGATCGGCGGTCACGCCGTGTCGCTGCACGCCCGCCCGCGAACGACGAAGGACCTGGACCTGTGGCTCGACCCGGCTCCTGAAAACATTGCCCGAGCCTGTGCGGCGCTGCTGCGTTTCGGTGTGCCCGCCGAGATCGTGGCGGATCTTCGGGCGGCGCGGCCGGACGAGATCGTGTGGATGGGCCGCATCCCGGCCCGCATTGATTTCCTGCAAACCGTTCCCGGGCTCGTGTTCGAGACCTCGTGGGGCCGGCGCGTGACCGCCGACGTTGCGTCGGCTTGCCTGTGCAGTTCATCAGTCGCGAGGACCTCCTCACAAACAAGCGGGTAGTCGGACGACCCCAGGACCTGCGCGACGTGCGAGCGCTGGAGCGCGCCGGGGCAGCGCCGCCGGAACGCGCAACAACGAAACGGGTGCCCGCCAAGACGGCGGCGGATACGAGGGCTCGGCAGAGACGCCGTTGATGGATGCCCGTCCATGGTGGTCACGTTTGGGGGTTTCGGTCCAACGAATCTCGTAGCTTGTGGACCAAAAGCGACCACCACCGACAGTCTGGCAGACGGCCGAGCGGCACCGTCCTGTCGCTCTCGATACCGCTCACCGCCACCCGCCCCCGATCACCGCCCCGCTTGCCCCAGCGCCTCCGCATACCTTTCATCGAGCTCGATCCCCCCCGCCGTCGCCCGGTCCACCGGATTGATCCCGCAATACTCCACCCCGGCCAGATGCCGCCATCGCCCGGCGCGCTCGGGCTCGTCGGGGCGCACCGGGGTGGTGCACGTGTAACAGCCAATCGTTGGAAACCCCATGTGGTGGAATGGATTGACGACGATGCCGGGCTCCGCCGCGAGGAGCGCGTCGAGCTCCTCAGCGGTCAATGCTGCAAATGGATGGACGCGCAGCGCGTTCATGTCGGGATCCAGGCCGAACGGCTCGACCTGGCTGCGGGCGCCGCCCTCACCCTTGCGCAGGGCGCCAATCAATGCGTCGTATTCCCCGCGCACCCCCAGGAGAGGGGCCGTCTTGCGCAGGTCGCAACAGCGCTCCTGGCCCTCGCGCTGCAGATAGAGCACTCCCTCTTCCCGGGTCTGCTCGGCAAAGCTCTTGTCGGGCGACAGCGTCCGGACGCGAAGGTGCTTGTGGGTCCGGGCGAGCTCGTCGCGCGTCCACAGCGTCTCTTGGTGCAGCACCCCGGTGTCCACGAACAGCACGTCGAAGGGCAGCCCGGCGCGGTCGGCGAGGTAGCACAGCGCCGCGCCCGCGCGCTGCATGCTCGACAGGATCGCGACCCGCGCGCCGAACGTCGCGTGCGCGAACCGCAGGACCTCGACCGGGGGCGCATTGCGAAAACGAGCGTTGATGCCTGCGAGATCGGCCCTGGAAATGTGCATCCTCATGGTCCTTCGATTCGCGCGCTGGCCATGGCGAGCCCGCGCGTCTCGGGTGGTAGCATGGCTCCGCCTGGATCATTCACCGCCTCGTCGTCCCCCGCGCTCGCTCGCGCGCCCGCTCGCCCACGCGGGCCTGCTTGCACCGCGCTCGTCGTCTGCTCGCCCACCCCGGCGGGCCTTCACCGCGCCCGCTCGCGCCGTTTGCCTGCCCACCCCGGTGGGCCTTGCTTTGGAGAGTTGCCCTCGATGAACCGCCGCATTTCTGGCCCGGGCGCCCTCGCGCTCCTCGCGATGCTCTGCGCCCCCACCGCCGCCCGCGCCGAGTTTCCCGAGCTCGGCGGCACCCAGCCAGGCGAGCTCACGGCGCTCGGAGCGTTCCAGAGCTCGGACACCTGCGCGGCGTGCCACGGCGGCGGCTACATGGGCGACAACACCTTCCTGCCGTTCGACACGTGGGCCGGCACCATGATGGCCAACTCGGCGCGCGATCCCGTGTTCTTCGCGGCGCTCGCCGTCGCCAACCAGGACGCCCTGCCCGAGCAGGTCGAGCACTGCGTTCGCTGCCATTCGCCGACCGGCTACGTGCGCGGCCACACCGTCCCGACCGACGGCTCGGCGCTCGACGTGATCGATCAGCACGGCGTGAGCTGCGAGGTCTGCCACCGCGCCGTGCAGACCCCGACCGCCGACGACTACTACCTGCACGGCGACGCGCAGCTCGTCTTCACCGACGATCAGGCGAAACACGGCAAGTACCCCGACGCCAACTCGCCCGCGCACGCGATCACGGTCGACGACGGCCCGACCAAACGCGACTTCTGCGCCCAGTGCCACGTCGTCACGAACCCTGCGAGCAACCTGATCGACAACGCCGGCAACGATCTCGGCATCCCGTTCCCGCTCGAGACGACGTTCCTCGAGTGGCAAGACTCGGCGTTCCCGAACAAGGGCGAGGCGGCCTCGTGCCAGGGCTGCCACATGCCGAAAAAGCTCGGCATGTTCCCTGTTTCGAAGCTCTTCGGTGAAGACCTCCACGCCGACCCGCGGCAGCACGTCTTCGCCGGCGGCAACCACTGGGGCATCCGCGCCGTCATGCAGGCGAACCCCGAGCGCGCCGCCCAATACGCCGAGTCGTTCCAGCTCGCGCTCGACAACACCGCCGCGAACCTCGCGACCGCCGCCACCGTCACGCTCGTCGAGCCGCCTCCCGCGACGCTCGCCGCCGGCCAGGCGTTCGACATCAAGGTCCGCGTCCAGAACAACACCGGCCACAAGTTTCCGACCGGCTACGTCGACGGGCGACGCGCCTGGGTGGCCGTCGAGATCATCGACAAGGCCGGCGTCTCGCACCCGCTCGCCGGCACGTACGACCCCGCGACTGGCACCATCGCGGCCGAGCCGCCGACGCACGTGTACCGCGCGGTGCACGGGCGCTGGGACGGCGCGCAGGGCGTGCCCGAGCACAGCATGGTGAAGCAGAACATGCTGCTGTCGGACACCCGCATCCCGCCCGAGGGCATGGTGCCCAGCGTGAAGACGTTCGTGTCCGACGAGATCGACTACCACGACGGTGACGGCACCTATCGCCACTGGGACGAGCTCACGTTCTCGTTGAGCGCGCCCGATGGGATCACCGGTGTCGCGGCGCTGTCGGCGCGCGTGTATTTCCAGTCGATCACGCGCGAGTACGTCGAGTTCTTGAAGAACGAGAACGTCACGAGCTCGGCGGGAGACGCCCTCGCAGCGATCTACGACGCGACCGACCAAGGCCCGCCGATGCTTGTGGCAAAGGCGGACGCGCCCGTCGATTTCGGGGGCGAGATCGGGACCGGCGGCAGCGGCGGAGCGGCTGGCTCGGGTGGCAGCGGTGGGGCGACCGGCGGAGGCGGCGCAGGCGCGAGCGGCGGCGCGGGCGGTGGTGGCAACACCGGCGGCGCGGGCGCGGCCGGTGGAGCGGGCACGACGTCGGGGTCCGGTGGCGGCGACACGGCCGGCGGCGGCGGTTGCGGGTGCCGCACGGCACCGGACGAGAGCGCCTCGCTGGCGTCGCTCGGTGCGCTGCTGGCGCTCGGGGCGTTCGCGCGCAGGCGGCGTCGCGTGGGAAGTTAGTAGGCTGCGAATGGTGAAACGGCCGCTCGCGCGATGGGACCATGGGCGGCTCCCGTCATGCGTGCCGTGATTCGGTCCGCCGCTCCGGCGTGCGAACAACGAGCGTGCGGTGAAGCAGCGCCTGGCGGTATCGCTACACCTTGGGCAGCGCGTGGCCGAGCTGCTTGATCAGGTTGCGGAAGGTTCGCTCCTCGTCCGTGGCGGCGAGCAAACACTCCGCGAATTTCTTCGTGTTGCCCGAGAGCGCCGCGTCCATCGCGCGATCGCAGTTCTCCAGGACCAGCATCAGGTGCGGGTGCGCGTCCGCCACCGCGACCGGCACGTTCATCTTGCGCGCGGCCTTCACCCTCGCCTCGGTGAGCGCCTTCGTGATCAGCAGCAGCTCCTTGTCGCCGCTCCGCGGCTTCACCAGATCGGCCTCTTTTCGAGCCTCGTCGAGCAAGAGGGCGGCGCGGTCCAGGTAGCTCCCGGCCCACGCGCCGCGGCTCACGAGCACGCCCGCGCCCGCCGCCGCGAGGACGCCGCCGAGAAAATCGCGTCGCTTCATGTCTCCTCCACGTCTCGCGAGCCATCGGCCTTCGCCACGCTCGCCACCCCATCGGACGCGCCGGTGCTCGGCTGCGCCGCGTCCGCGCTCGCCTTCGAATCAGGCGTATTCGCGCTCGGCTGCGCCGCGTCCGCGCTCGCCTTCGAATCAGGCGTATTCGCGCTCGGCTGCGCCGCGTCCGCGCTCGCCTTTGAATCAGGCACTTTCGCGCTCGACCGGCCGGAATCGGCCCCGCGCTCTTTCCCTTCCGCCGAGTCGTCCACCGTGTACCGAGGCAACGGCAGGTCTCCCCGCTGCACGGCGAGCGCGAGCGGATGGCCCACCTGCATCGCGTCGCGCGCCGCCTCTTGCTCCGCCTGCTTCTTCGAGCGACCGCGCCCCACCCCGAGCGACTCCCCGTCCACCTCCACCGCCACCACGAACTCGCGGTTGTGGTCCGGCCCGATCGTCTCCACCACGCGGTATTTCGGTGACGTCCCGCCGCGCGCCTGCACCCGTTCCTGCAGCTCGCTCTTCGGATCGCGCCCGAGCCGCGGCCCGTTCGCCAGCCGCTCGAGCGGCTCCTCCACGATCGTGCTCGCCACCCGCCGCGCCGACTCCAGCCCCAGGTCCAGATACACCGCGCCGACGATCGCCTCGACCGCGTCCGCCAGCACGTTCTTCTGCGCCCGCTCGCCCGCGGCGTCGGCGCCGCGCCCCACCCGCAACGCCTCGCCCAGCGCCGCGTCCCGCGCCCAGAGCGCGAGCGCATCGCTGTTCACGAGCGACGCGCGCATCAGCGACAGCTCCCCCTCGCGGGCCTCGGGGAACCGATCCATCAGCATCTCGCTGACGCACAGCCCGAGCACGGCGTCGCCGAGGAACTCGAGCCGCTGGTTGTCGCGCGCGCTGCCCTTGTGCTCGTTCGCGTAGCTCGGGTGCGTGAGCGCTTCTTCGAGGTGCGCGCACGACGCGGCCTCGATGCCGAGCAGCTGTGCGAGATCGAGCGGGGGAGGGGTCACGGCGCGGGCCACTATGGCCCAGCCGATCCGCGTTGAAAATCTCATCGCTCCCGAGCGGCCCCATCCCACCCCCGATGCGCCCCGAGGTCGCAGCATCGCGCCCCCATCGCGAGCGCCCGGCGCGCGCCCCATCCGGCCGCGAACGCGCCCCGAGGTTGCAGGTTCGAGGCGTCGGAATATGCTGCGCAGGTTGAGCGCAGAGCTTCTCGCGTGCCCGTTTTGCCGGCAGCTTTTCCCCTCGGGGGAGGTCGAGGCGTGCCCCGAGTGTGGCATCGCGCTCAAGCCGCTCGCCAAGCTGCCGCCCTCGCACGACGCCCTCGCCGAGGACCCGCCCGAGGTCATCCCGCCGCACATGGTGACGCTCCCGTGGACGTACGCGGGCCGCGGTCGGGGCCTCCTCGCCGGGCTCGCGGCGCTCGGCCTCGCGGCGTTCTTCGCTCCGTGGGTGCAGGAGCGCGCGCCCGATCTGCTCGCTTACTCCGGCTTCGATCTCGGCCTCCGCATCCGCTGGATCTGGGCCGCCGGCATCGCCTACCTCGTGCTCATCCCGCTCGTCCTCTCGCGCCGCTCGGTGCACGCCATGCGCGGCGCGCGCGTCGCCGTCGCGTTCCTCGCGGGCGTCGTGATCATGACCGTCGCCGTGCGCCTGCTCTTCGTGCCGACCGGCTCGATGCTCCGTCCGGTGCGCTTCGAGTGGGGCTGGGGCCTCTACGTGTGCGGCGCGATCGCCGTCGCGATCGTCGCCTTCGCCACGCGCTTCGGCGGCAAGCTCGACGATCTCCCGGTTCCCAAGCCGTCCTCGCGCGGCGGACATGGATGAGTCGACGGCGTTTCGCTGACGGGTTGCCGCCCGGCCGCTGACCGGTCACAGACGACCGAAATCCGCGCTTCCCCGGCGCCCGCGCCCTGCTTTGTTTCGTGCGGCGCAGCGCCCGATGGCGTAGGTTTTGGGAGGTCCTTCCAGGTCCCATGCCCCGCTCTTTTCGTGCCCCGCCCCCGCTCCACGAGGAGCCCCCGGACATCTTCGATGTCCCGGCGGCCGTCCTCTGCGCGCGCTGCGGCCAGCCCGACTGCATGGGCTGCGAAGACCCTGCCGATCTCGAAGGATCGGGCGTCGTCGCCATCGTCCCGTGGGAGCGCTCGGGCACCACGTGGCAGCGCCTCTGGGGCACCGCCCGCGCCACCACCGTCAGCGCGGACACCTTCTTCTCCGCCCTGCCCGACGGCCCCGTCCGCCCAGCCGCCGGCTTCGCCGTCCTGGCCGAGCTGCTCGCCGTCGCCTCCATGTTCGTGATGCTCGTCCCGATCCTCGCCCTCGCCCTCCCGGGCCTGGCCGCCGCCATCGTGACCGACCCGAACGTCCGCCTTCGCGCCCTCTTCTGGACCGCCCTCGCCATCCCGTGCCTCGCCCTGTGGATGGTCGTCGCCCACGCCGCGCACGGCGTCGCCCTCGATGCCGGCGCCAGGCGAAACGGCGGCCGCTCCCAGCGCCGCCGCGCCCTGCGTTTCGGCCTCTACGCGTGCGGCTGGGACCTCATGTCGGGGCCCATCGGCGCGCTCGCCTCCGCCTTCTCCGAGGGTCGCAAGGCCGCGGGCCAGGCCCTCTCCGCCTCGATGCGCGTCCCCACCCGCGCCACCATGGCCTTGCTCCAGGGCGTCTACGCCCTCAGCCCGAACAACGCCCAGCGCGCCCGGAAGTGGGGCTCGTGGGCCGCCGTCCTCGCGACGTTCGCCTCCGCGATCCTGGTCATCGTCGCGGTCGGCCTGACCTATTAATCAGAGCGAGACTTTGAATCGCGGAAACGGTGGCGCTTCGCCGGACGGTCCATCGCGTGAATGGCCGCTCCACCATTCACGGCCCCGCTCCAGGGAAGTGAGCTGGCCAAGTTAGCCAAGTCCGACGCGCGGCGGCCTGCCGTCAGCTCCAGCTAGCTAGCCAAGTTGGCCAAGTCCGTCGTCGCTGGCGGCCTGCCGTCACCTCCGGCTGGCTTGCCGATCGCGCCGCCTGCGCCGCTGCCATCCCGCCGAGAGCGCGGCCGCCGCCAGCAACATCGCGCCGCCTGCCGCGCTGCCGCCCGCGACGCTCGACGAGCACCCGCCGCCGCCGCCCTCGGTCGTGCTCGATCCCGACGACGACGACGTGCTGCCACCGCTCGTCCCCGCGTCGTCCCCGCCGCACGAGTTGGCGTCGATCGTCAGCGCCAGCGCGCCCCACTGGATCGGGCACAGGTCCTCCGTCGTCGAGCCGCTCGCGCACTCCATCGGACAGATCTCCTGCAGGTGCTCCAGCGCCGTGAACGTCTTGCCCTCGTTCTTCGAGATGCCGACGTGGAACCCGTCCTTGAACTCGTCGGCGCACGCGTACAGCGTGTCCCCGCTCCACGTCAGGCACTTCACCCCGAGCTCGGCCACCTTCGTGAACGCCAGCGTGCTCGCCGGCGCCATCCACAGACCGTCCTTGTCGCCGCCGATCGCCACCTTGCTGCCGTCGGGCGACAGCGCAAAACCGAACAGCCCCGCGACGCCCTTGAACGCCTCGGCCCAGGTCTTCCCGCCGTCCTTCGACACCATCAGCACGTCGGCTTCCGCCGCATCGAGCCGCACGTAGAGCACGTCCGGGTTCGCCGGATCGATCGCCGACAGATACGGCGGGTGCTTGTCGTCCGAGCCGGGGATCTCGAAGTGCTCCCACGTCTGCCCGCGATCGTCCGAGCGCTGGATCACGCCCGGATACGTCGGCCCACCGTAGCGTCCGCTCGCGTAAAGCCGCTGCGGATCGGACGGCGCCGCGTCGATCGTCAGACCGAGAAACTCCTCCGGCAGGTTCACCCCGGCCTGCGCCCACGTGCCGCCGTCGTCGTTCGACTCGAACACCTGCGTCTTGAACTTCCCGCCCCCGATGCCGTTCGACACGATCGCGAGCGCGTGCTCCGGCGCGAATTTCTCGGTCGTGAGGTCGACCACGTAGCGATCGGTCAGCTCACCGCCGATGTACGAAAAGCCGCACCCCCTGTCGCTCGACACGCTCAGCCCCTTGAACACGCCCGCGAGGATCGTCCCGTTCTGGGTGATCACGACCATCGGATCCTCGTTGTCCGTGAAGCCGACCGCCTGCTCGCAGACCCAGCGCCAGGTCTTGCCGGCGTCCCGCGTCGAGATCACGCCGTACGTCGCCCGCACCACGATGTGCGAGGGGTCCGAAGGGTCCAGCGCAATCAGCCCGGCC
>Ga0163144_10023077_pt1 | contig 12303 bp, 10 predicted proteins | sample OliLak19BULKMAT1_FD_123175 | JGI IMG/M metagenome (GOLD analysis project Ga0163144, IMG submission 123175) | Freshwater microbial mat bacterial communities from Lake Vanda, McMurdo Dry Valleys, Antarctica - Oligotrophic Lake LV.19.BULKMAT1 | ecosystem: Environmental > Aquatic > Freshwater >... | reverse complement strand
TTATCGCGCGGAGCCTTCCCCCCCCCCGAGGCACTTCATGAACCACGACAACATGGCGGCCATCCGTACCCCCTTGCCGAAAAGTGAATTTGAACGAAAGGGCGTGAAAGTGATGGGTAGAGTGAAACATCGGCAAAAGCCAATGTCAAGTGAATTTATGGAATTATTCGGAAAAAGGGACACGACATTCGCTGAGTAGAGGTGGTTTCTTGCAAAGTCTTCATGCAGTGGGCCTATTTCGAGCGCGGACTTGTTGACCTGCCCCCATAGCGGATAGAATCGAGTTTGTGGAAACTCTTCTACCGGCTTCCTTTGGGAGGGGGCGCACCGTGCGTTTTCGCGGGCCAGCATTTCTTCTTGTCCTTCTCGTGAACGCGTTCCCCGGCGTGCCGAACGCGACGGCGCAGGACATGCCGCCGCAACCGATTGCCGATTTGATTCAACAACTCGGCGACGCCAAGTTCGCCATTCGGGACGGCGCCGCTAGGAAACTGCATTCGCTCGGCGAGACAGCCTTGCCCGCCTTGCGCGTCGCGGCTGAGGACGACAACCTCGAAATCCGCATCCGGGCCGAAAACTTAGTCAAGTCGATTATCGAAGCCGCCTGCAGGAGTAAATCCACGGGGTTGGAATTGGTCTCCCTTGCGGCCGGCGAATTCGAGATGGGCTCGCCCAAGACGGAACCCGGTCGCCAGGCGGACGAAACCCAGCACCGCGCCGCCGTCACGAAGCCGTTCCTGCTCGGCAAGTATGAAGTCACGCAAAGCGAATACGAAAAGGTGATGAAGACCAGGCCAAGCTGGTTCGCCAAGGGAGCGCCCGGCGCCGACGAGGTGAAGGGGCAGGATACGAGCCGCTATCCCGTGGAGCGCGTCAGCTGGTTTGACGCCCTGGAATTCTGCAACAAGCTCAGCGCGCTCGACGGTTATCCGCAGTTCTACAAACTCGACGACGTCCAGCGTGCGGACGGTGCGATCAGGAAGGCGACGGTGTCGCTCGCGGGCGGCAGCGGCTATCGGCTTCCGACTGAAACCGAATGGGAATACGCCTGCCGGGCGAAAACCACGACTCCCTATTACTACGGCGCACGACTCACGGATCGCCAGGCCAATGCCAAAGGAATAACCAACACCAGCTATGGATTGATCTCGAACGGGCTTGGGCGAACGACAAGCGTGGGCGCCTACCTTCCCAACGCCTGGGGTCTCTACGACATGCACGGCAACGCGGGCGAATGGTGTTGGGATTGGTACGATCGGGATGGCTACGCGGCAGCCCCGCCCAAGGATTCCCAAGGACCCGCGAAAGGCGTCCATCGTGTCGTCCGCGGCGGCTCTTGGCTCGTCAACGCGACATCGTGTCGGTCCGCGAGCCGATTTTGGCTGCCGCCGAGCGAGAGAAGTTATCTCGCCGGATTTCGCGTCGCGCGCGCGCCATGAACGTTCGGGAGGTTCTCGGGATGCCGCGCTTGCTTGTTGGTTTATCGTTGATCCTGCTCGCGCTGTTCGGTTGCGGCCGGCGCACGCCGTCCCCGCCCCCGGTCGTGGTCGCGAAAGTCGAGCTAGTGGAAGAATCGCCTTTCCCAAGGTTCAAAGATCACAATGTCGTCTTCGTCAGCTTCGACGCGCTCCAGGCCGCTCATGTCGGCTGCCTGGGCTATGACCGCGCCGTCACGCCGAACATCGACGGCATCGCGAAAAAAGGCTTCAACTTCCAACATGCCTACTCGGTCGCCTCCTGGACGGTGCCCGCTTCCATGACGTGGTTCACCGGCGTCTATCCGTCCGAACATCGCATTACCAACAAGTTCGCCGAGTACAACGCCGACGTGCGCAAACCCGCGAAGCTCCGCGAACTTGCCCCCGATCTGATTACGCTCGCCGACATCTTCAAGAAAAACGGCTACGCCACAGGCGGCTTCACGGGCAATGCCGGCGTCAGCGGCGGCTTCGGCTACGAACAGGGCTTCGACGTCTACTTTCACGACAAAGGCACCTTCGGCGGATTCAGCCGCAGCGTTCCCCGTGCCCTCGATTGGCTCAAGGAAAACAAGGACCGCAAGTTCTTCCTCTTCCTGCACGGCTACGACGTGCATGGCCAATACCTGCCCGGCCCCGGCTACGATTTTCGCTTCGTCGACAAGGACTACGACAAACGCTACACCGGCGCGCCGCTGGAACAAGAAATCCTGCGCGAAATCGGTCTCGACAAGGGTGCCGTCACGCTCCGCGACGAAGACGTCCGTTTCTGGCGCGCCGTTTATGACGAAAAGCTCCAACGCGCCGACGCACTATTCGGCCACTTCCTGGCCGAGTTCGACAAACTAGGTCTAGGCGAAAAAACCCTCTTCGTCCTCACGTCCGACCACGGCACCGAACTCTACGAACATCGCCGCTTCGATCACGGCTTCACGCTGTATGACGAACTCATTCATGTGCCGTTGATCGTTCGGCTTCCCGGCCAATCCAAGGGCCGGACCATCGCCGAGAACGTCAGCAGCATCGACCTCATGCCGACCCTTCTCGACCTGCTCGACGTAACCGTCTCCGACAAGGCAAGAAAACGACTGCGCGGCACGAGCCTCGTCGCGAACATGGAAGGAAAGGCCTCGCCCCGCGACGTTTTCTCCGAGACCGACTATCGCGAATACACCTTCAAACGCTCGATCATCACGCCCGACCGCTGGAAGCTCATCTATACGCTGGAAAACAACCGCCAGGAACTTTTCGATTTGAAAGCTGACCCCGGCGAGACGAAGAACCTCGCAGCCGCCGACCCGATGCGTGCCGCGGAATTGAAGGAGAAGGTTTTTCACCATTTTGAATCCATCGGCCACGACTTGACGGCACGGCGCTGGATACCGGGGTTGAATCCGGTGTATGATTCGCAGGCGAAATAGCACCTCCCAGGAACGACGCACAAAGTAAGCCCAAGCTGTCATGACCGGCGAAATGGAAAGGGCATACAACGCACCACGCAGCTTGAGGCGGGCGTTGCCGGTCGTTTACCGGAACGTGTAACGCGCTCACTCTGGAGGGCAAAAGACGTTACGGGACGCCATAAAGAGGGCGTCCAAGCCCGTCACCGGGATCATGGCCGAAGGGGTCTGTACTTGTCGCTGGCGTTGCGCCCACGTAGCACCGCGCGACCCCGGCAAAAACCAACTCGACGTACGTCCCTTTGTTTTCTAGTGCCTCCTGTAGGGCTCGAACCTACGACCCGCTGATTAAGAGTCAGCTGCTCTACCAACTGAGCTAAGGAGGCGTGAGTCTCTTATTATCGAAGGAAATCGGCCTTTCAGCAAGGGGCGCGTGAGAAAAAAGTCGCCTTTGGGAAGGGGACACTCGACGGCGCGGGCGGGTTCGGAGGTGGGGCGCGATAGGGCGGGGGGAACGCGGGAGCGGGATTCGAGGGCGGGATGCGGCAAGGGGGGAATGGATTGGGGGACTCCGTGAACGCGAGGAGGGGGGCGAGCGCGAAACGGGGAATGGAACGGTTGTCGGGTCGGCATATCCTTTCTTGCAATTCTTGCACTTTTTACAACGGAATATCTTGCCTGCGCGGAGGGGTCGGGGAATTTTCTCTCGTCCCGATCTTCCGCACGGTAGGCATATTAGGGCGCGAAACAATCGGAAATCCATCCGCCGAGCGTGGCCCGGCGCGCGTCTTGCTTTTAGAGTTGAGCGGAACCAAATCCTTGTCGGCAGCGGACGCGTGAAACTTCAGGAAGTTCGCCTTTTCCCGGTCCTTTTGTTTCGACTACCTTTGGGTTCCGCGGATGGAAAGCACTTTTCAGGGATCCCGGATGACAAGGCCAACGAAAGGCTCGGGCATGAATCGCCGCATCCTCGGGTTCGTACTCCTGGCCGCCTATTTTTCCATGGGCGCCCAGGTTCGCACGCCAAACTTCGTGGTCTCCGCGCCCACGCCGGCAATCGCTCAGCAAGTGGGCCAATACGCCGAACACTATCGCAAGGAAAAGGCCATCGCCTGGTTGGGCAAAGAGATGCCGCCCTGGCCCCAGCCCTGCCCTCTGCACGTCACGGTCAGCATGGAACCCCCCAGCGGCGCCACCTCGTTCAGCTTCGGCGGCGGCCGGGTGCAATGGCAGAAGATGGAAATTCAAGGACCGCTCGACCGCCTCTTGGCCAGCGTGTTGCCTCATGAGATAACGCACACCGTATTCGCGCACCACTTCGGAACGCCCGTGCCGCGCTGGGCGGATGAAGGCGGCAGCGTTCTGTCCGAGGACGATCTGGAACGCCGCAGGCATGACAAGCTGGTCCGCGAGATCTTGAACAGCGGCAAACAGATTCCGTTGCGAAGGTTGATGGGCCTGAAAGAATATCCCCGCGAGGTCATGTGCCTGTATGCCCAGGGCTTCTCGATGAGCGATTTTCTGGTCAAGCGCAGCAACAAGCAGACCTTTCTCAACTTCGTGGGCTACGGCATGCACTATGGCTGGGACAAGGCCGCGCAATCGTATTATGGCCATCGCACCGTCGAGGAACTCGAAGGCGCCTGGCTGCAATTTTTGCGTGACGGCAAGAGCGGCCCGGTTGACTTGGCAAAGAACACCAAGACTCCGCCCACCGCAGTCGCCAGCCGCAATATCGTCCGCTTGACCGTGCCGCCCAATCTGCCGCAGGAAGCCGAACCCGTCGTGCGTGGAGCGATGCCGGGACCGGGCGACGTGGGCGGCAGGTTCGGCAGTCCGCCGCCGCCTCCTCCCTTCTACACGCCGATGAATCCGGTCTGGCAACCGGTGTATCCCTCGCCGACGGTGACGCCCGTGCCGACGGATCGAACACCGACCATGCCGTCGGTGCGGTTGGGGGCGCCGGTGTTTGCGCCGTGACCTACCCTCACCCCCTCCCCTCTCCCACCGGAGTACCGGCGGGTGAGGGGAGTCTGCTGGGCGCGACAAGTGGCGCAAAGTTGACCGATCGTGCTGGGTGTTCATTTCGTTTCTCCGTCCTTTCTTTCTCCCCTTTCGCGCAAGTCGAAGCTCATCGCGTCATACAATGAAGCGGCTTTGGGCATTCCCCTTTCCGCAATCAGGTCGGAAAGCCGATCTTCATTGGAAAGCGAAGCGGAGACGAATATGACGGCGCGAGCGATCTTGGGCGTGATGTTGATGATCTTGTCGAGTTCGCGCGCCCACGCACAGGACGCGCCGGAGGACGCCTTGCAGGGATTCCTCGACACCATGAGGCCCCACCTGATCGAGGCAATTCCCCATCCGCTTTTCGAGACGTCTAAAGATTGGGGCCGGCAGTCGATGACGTTTCACGCCCTGCGTTGGAACGGACTCAAGCCGCGAGTCGTCAAGACGCCCAAGAACGATGGAACTTGGCGAAAGATGCGGGTCGATACGCGCAATTGGCCCGGCTGTCTTGTTATCAAAGTGTTGGACATCGATCAGTCTGATCCCGAGCGGATGACGTTCAATATCTATTTGTCCTTCCAGGGAGCGGTGGAAGCCGAGCAGCAAAACTGGGAAAACGGCATCCGCTTCTACAGCGGCAGCGCTCGGGCGAGGTTTCGGATTCATAGCGTCCTGGATTGCGAGAACAAGATGACGCTCGATACCAGCGGGCCGTTGCCGGAGTTGGTGATGCGACTGCGGGTGACGAACGCGGTCGTCAAGTACGACGATCTGGTGTTGGAACATGTCGCGGGGTTCGGCGGAACCGCGGCGAAGTGGGTGGGCGAGATGATCCACGAGAGCATCAATCAGTGGAAGCCGTCGCTGGAGCGGAGGATTCTGGAACGGGCTAACACGGCCATCGTCCGAGCGGCGGATACGCGGGAGGTCAGGCTCGGCTTCGGGAAGTTGATCGGCAAGAAGTGAGACCGGTCATTTCGCTTCGAGGCGATACCGCCAAGCGCCTCGGCGATCGGTCGAGCGCGTGAGCCGAAACGACTTGCCGAAAAGCGGCGACGCCGTCCAGGCTTCCGTCGTTTTCGCAGCCTGGTAACCCTTCGGCTTCCACACCCAGACGCGGAATTCCAAGTCGTCCTTGCGAGCGTCGATAAGCCAATATTCCTTGACGCGGGCCGCATGATAAGCCTGGCGGAGTTGCTTCGTATCTTTGGTCACGGAACCTTTGCTGACGATTTCCAGCGTCCAGTCCGGGCTGCCGACAATCTCGTTTTCCCTGCCTTTGCGCTCGATGTAACGAACCCGCTCCGATTCCAGGCTCTCCCAAAAAACGCCGACCATGTCCGGGTTGTTGGAAACCTTTGCCTCCTCGTTGGATACCAGCACGCCGTTGATGTAGAAATTGCCGAGGTCCAGATCCTCGTTCAGATTTGTCAGGACACCGGCGAGTTCCGTTTTCACGGCCGCATGGGTGCGAATCTCTTCCTTGCTCATGTCCAGCCAGACCTCCCCTTGCCAAAAGAAGACGCGCAGCTTTTCGGGACATTCTTCGGACAGCGCCCAACGGCGAAAGCCGGCGTGCGTATGGATGTCGGGTGGGATGTGCAGAAACCCGCCCGCGTCATCGTGCGCTGCCGCTTCCATGGCAAGGGCGAGGGGAGGCATGACGGCGTACTCCGCGGTTCGCGCCGAGCTTGCGCCCGGCGTCTGGTGTATCCGTTAGATATCGTAGTACAGCATGAACTCATACGGATGCGGGCGCAGGCGTATCGCGTTGACTTCCTTCTCGCGTTTATACCAGATCCAGGTGTTGATCACATCGGGCGTAAAAACGTCGCCCTGGAGCAAAAACTCATGATCCCGCTCCAGCGAGTCGAGTGCCTCGTCCAACGACCCGGGCGCCTTGGGGACGCGGGACAACTCCTCGGGCGGCAGATCGTAAATGTCCTTGTCTAGCGGATCGCCGGGCTTGATCCGGTTTTTGATGCCGTCGATCATCGCCATGAGCATCGCGGAAAAGGCGAGATAGGGATTGGAGGATCCGTCTGGACAGCGGAACTCGATACGCTTGGCTTTGGGGCTGGGCGAATAGACGGGGATGCGGATCGACGCCGACCGATTGCGCCGGCTGTACGCGAGATTGACCGGGGCCTCGTAGCCGGGAACGAGCCGTTTGTAGCTGTTCGTCGTCGGATTCGTGATGGCGCACAGCGCGGGCGCATGGCGCAGTAGTCCGCCGATGGCATAAAGAGCCATATCGGACAGGCCCGCATACCCCGAACCCGCGAACAGATTCACGCCGCCCTTCCAAAGCGAGGTATGCACATGCATGCCTGAGCCGTTGTCCAGGAACAAGGGCTTGGGCATGAACGTCGCCGTCTTACCGTGCTTGCGCGCCGTGTTCTTGACGATGTACTTGTACTTGAGCACGTTGTCGGCCATCTCGAGCAACGGCGCGAAACGCATGTCGATTTCGCCTTGGCCGCCCGTTGCGACTTCGTGGTGCTGGGCCTCGATCTTCAGGCCGCAGCGATTCATCGTCAGCATCATCTCGCTGCGAATGTCGTGCAGCGAGTCGGCCGGCGGAACGGGAAAATAGCCTTCTTTGTAGCGGAGCTTGTAGGCGAGGTTTGGCTTCTCGTCCCTGCCCGTGTTCCAGGCGCCTTCCGCGCTGTCGACGTAGTAGTAGCTGGAGTGTTGATTGGAGTCGTAACGCACGTCGTCGAAGACGAAAAACTCAAGCTCCGGACCGAAGAACGCGATGTCGGCGATGCCGGTCGACTTCATATAGTTGACGGCTTTGCGGGCGACGTTGCGCGGATCGCGGCTGTAGTCTTCTTTGGTAAGCGGATCCTGGATGTTGCAGATCATCACCAGCGTTCGATCCTTCATGAAGGGATCGAGAAACGCCGTCTCCGGCTGCGGAATGAGCAGCATGTCCGATTCGTTGATCGCTTGCCAGCCGCGAATGGAGGAGCCGTCGAAGCCGAGACCCTCCTCGAAAGTGGATTCGGTCAGGATCTCGGCGGGGATGCTGAAGTGCTGCCACAGGCCGGGGAAATCCATGAAGCGCAAGTCGATGACCTGGACTTCCTTTTCGCGGAGGAAAGCCAACACTTCTTTGGGGGTCACGAGAGGTACTCCGACAGGCGGTACGGGGAAAAAAGGGCGTACGGGAATGCAACGGTTTCACAGCATGGTTTTATCGGAAGCAACGCTGCACGCCAAGCACCTCGAAAGCCCAGGGACGGCCGTCCCTGGGCTTTCGTTCCAGGGCCTATCAAACCGGCAATAGACTCTCTTTCGCTCAGTCCAACCGAAAAGGAAAATCTCGGTCGAATCGTTGGCGTTCTTTCTCTCCCAGGGAGTCCCGCACCACTCGTATCGTAGACCCTCCCATCAACTTACCATTTTCTATGTACATCCAGTCGGAAACCATCTTCGGTTCAATCGCCAGTTTGGTTCCTAGCGGAATGCCGGCGACTTTGACCGGTCGGTTATTTAGGACGCCATGGTATTTCACACCATCGAAGGAGACTGGGTGCAGCCAAACATGTTCCGTCTCCTTCCCGTCCGTGATCGGCGTTTTGATGGAAAAGTCCGATCGCAGGAGTTTGGGCGCGTCCAATGCGCGGTTAAAATCCGGCAAGGTGGCTTGCGCCTTTGCGATGGCCGCGTTCATTTTCGGATCGTCATCCTCGAAGAATCGCACGGGAGGGGCGGCGTCGTTACTTCTGCCACACCCGCCCGCGAGGCAGGACAGGACGAGATAGGTTGCGTATCGAACGCGCATGAAAAGGCTCCGTGTGCCGTCACCCTCACTTCGCAAACACCTGCTCCACGACTAGGCGTTCGCTATAGTGTCGCGCGAGCACTTACCTTGATACTACAAAAATCGTTCGTTGCCGCCCCGCCGTAGGGCAAGCTGCCAGATTGCCCGATTCCGTACCCTTTCCGCATCCCTTCGCGAACAGGCTGGCAGCATGTCCTGCGGCCGCCGACGAAAGCCCAGGGATGGCTAACCCTGGGCTTTCCATAATGTATTTGGGAACTTTCCATTGTGACGCGCCCAGAAAAGCGGTTATCTTAAATGCCGCGTGGCGCGAGGAATCAGCCGCTAGAAACCAACCACCGCGACCCACACGGACGTGACAACGAGGAGCCATCGGGTCATGCGATTTTCGTGTCCGACATGCAATCAGATCGTACAGGTCGCCGACGAATCCGCGGGGCAGGTGGTCGCGTGCCCCACTTGCCAACAGCGCGTGCGCGTGCCGGGCACGGCGCAAGTGAGCAATCAACCTCGGCCGGCGCCGATCCCCGATCCGCCGGCCTCCCCCGCGCCGCGCCGACGGGACGACCGCGATGACCGCGAATGGGACGATCGCGACGACCGAGGCCGGGAGCGAGGCCGTTCCCGACGCGATCGCCACGACGACGACTACGATGACTACGACCGCGAGCGGCGGCCCCGCCAACCCAACATCGGCCTCGCGATCACCGCCTTGGTCCTGGGCATCGTCGGCGTCGTCTTTTCCTGGTGCGTCTTCATCGGCCCCATTTGCGCCGTCCTCGCCATCATCTTCGGCGGCATTCACATGTCCAACAAGGGCGAGGCCGGCAACGGGCTGGCCATCGGCGGACTTGCCTCCGGCGGCGCCGGACTCTTGTTCTTCGTCATCATTCTGATTATCAGCCTCTCGTCCGGCGGTCCGGTTTTCTGGAATCGCTGGTGAAAAACGGCGGCGAACGCTAAGCCGCAAGCGGCAGAGTGTTACTTAGCGACCGAGATGACTCGCCGCGAAGTAGTAAACCTCGGGACCGTCGAGCAGCGCATACTCCGGCTCGGGCGGTCCGCCTTCCCCTTCAAAGGGAAGCAGGCGGAGCACGCCGCGGTCGTGCAGTCGCCGTAGCCCGGAATGAAAGTCGCGGATAGCCACGTCCGCTTCCTTTTTGCGAACGACGCTGAAAAGCTCGGGCAAGGGACACGCCTCGCCGATGCCCGATTGCCGTCGCTGCTCGAGATACTGAAGCGCCTCATTGCCCCACGGCAATACGGCGGCGGCGCCTTCGACCAACGCCGGACCCATGCGCTCCGCGCGTTTGAGCGCATCCTCGACGCGCTGTCCCAGCGCTTCGATCTTTTGGCTCATCGCTCCAAACGCAGCCACCAACTGAGTGTGGCATTCCGCCAGGCGCCTTTGCAGATCGGCCAACCAAGCGGGCAAGCCCTCGGCATTCTGTTTCAGCAAGGCATGCAGATCCTCCAGCGCCTTGAGTGGAGATTCGTGCTGAACGAGGTACTCCCGCCCCTGAGCCGTTACCGTGACCCATTCGGTGATCGACTTGCCGCGCGTCTCCGTGCGCACATGCTCGAGCAAGCCGTCGCGCAGCGCCTGAGCCGCGATCTCGTTATTGAGACTGGTCTTGCCCGTGAAAAGCCCGGGGAACTTGCCGCTGCGATAAAGGCGATGCTCTCCAACGGAAAGCCCAGGGACGGCCGTCCCTGGGCTTTCCGCCCCTTGCCGCAGCGCGTCCAACAATATCTGGGTGGCCTTGTCCACGTCGGGCCTCCTGCTCGCTTGGGATGCCATGGCCGGTCTCGTGCCGCTAATGTACAGTTTTCTTTAAGACGCGAAAGCGGAAATCGGCCTCGAACGTCCATGGCCCGGCCAAACCCCGGGACTACAAGGAGCGGAGATGACGTCGTCGACTCAGAAGAAGTTGCGCATCCTCAGCGGCGTGCAGCCATCGGGCAAGCTGCATCTGGGAAATTACTTTGGAGCGGTCAAGCAGCACATCGAACTGCAGGAGCAGGGGGACTGCTTCTACTTCATCGCCAACTACCACGCCCTAACGACGATCCAGGATGCCGCCCGCCTGGTCGAAAACACCCGCGACGTCGCCCTCGATTACCTCGCCCTCGGTTTGGATCCCAACCGCGCGGTCTTCTTTCGCCAGTCCGATATCCCCGAGGTCACGGAGCTTGCCTGGGTCCTCTCCACCGTCACGAACATGGGACTTCTAGAACGCGCCGTTTCCTACAAAGAGAAGACCGAAAAGGGCATCGACGCCAGCGTCGGGCTCTTCACCTATCCCGTCCTGATGGCGGCCGACATCCTCATCGTTCGTTCCAACCTCGTCCCGGTCGGCAAGGATCAAGTCCAACACCTCGAAATGACCCAGGACATGGCAGGCAAATTCAACCGCGCCTTCGCCGACATCTTCCCAATCCCCAACCCTCGGCTCGACAAGGAATCGAAAGTCCCCGGCACCGACGGGCAGAAGATGAGCAAATCCTACGGCAACACCGTCGACATCTTCGCCGAGGGCAAACCCCTCGAAAAGACGATCATGGCCATCAAAACGACGAGCACGCCCTTGGGCGATCCACTCGAACCGGACGGGGAAAACGTCTACTCCCTATTTTGTCTGTTTGCGACCGAGGACGAGAAGGCACAGCTGGCGGCCGACTACCGATCGGGCAAGATCGGCTACGGTCACGCTAAGAAGATGCTCAAGGCCAAGGTCGACGCCCATTTCGAGCCGTTTCGGCAGAAGCGGAAAGACTTGGCCAAGGATTCGTCAACGGTCGAGGACATCCTGCGCGAGGGCGCCAAGAAAGCGCGCGAGGAAGCCCGCAAAACCATGGACCTGGTGCGCAAAGCTACCGGCCTGGCGTCTTGACATAACAAAGAAAGCCCACGGAAGGCTTTCCGTGGGCTTTCGCTGCATCAATTGAAAAACTACTACTTCGGCTGCTCGCCGCCCTCAGGACTCTGCTCGCCCGCGGGCTGATCGGTCGCCTGCGCCTGCTCGCCCGTCGTCTGCGGGGCTTCTTGGGGAGTTTCCTGCGGCGCCGGCTCCTCGGGTTTCACGACCGGCGCCTTGCGTTCTTCGACGCGCGGCGCCGAAGGCGCCTTGGCGCGTGAACGGGTCTCGCCTTCCTTCAGAAGCTCGATGAACGCCGTCTTGCCGCCGTCGCCCAACCGCCGTTCATGGCGCTTGATGATGCGAGTATAGCCGCCCGCCCGATCCTTGAAGCGCGGGCCGATCTCTTTGAATAGCTTCTGCAGGATGGTGTCGTGGTCGCCTTCCTTGGTGCCCTCGGGATTGACCTCGGCATCCTTGGTCGAGCCCAGACGAGCCTCAACCAGACGGCGGTGGTGAAGCTGGCCCTTTTTGGCGAGTGTGATGAGCTTCTCGACGAAAGGCCGCAATTCCTTGGCCTTGGCAACCGTCGTGATGATCCGCTCGTGACGGATGAGCGCCATCGTCAGATTGCGAAACATGGCCAAACGGTGCGAAGAGTTGCGGCCGAGTATTCGGCCTTTCTTACGGTGTCTCATATCAGAACCTTGGAACGTCTGGGGTTGTCGGTTGTCGGTTGTCAGTTGTCGGTTGTCAGTTGTCAGTTG
>Ga0163144_10023075_pt1 | contig 12304 bp, 9 predicted proteins | sample OliLak19BULKMAT1_FD_123175 | JGI IMG/M metagenome (GOLD analysis project Ga0163144, IMG submission 123175) | Freshwater microbial mat bacterial communities from Lake Vanda, McMurdo Dry Valleys, Antarctica - Oligotrophic Lake LV.19.BULKMAT1 | ecosystem: Environmental > Aquatic > Freshwater > Lake... | reverse complement strand
CGGGCGCTCCGTTCCTGAACCATTCGATGATAGCCTCGTCGCTAAACCTCAAGCTACTCAACCCGCGGACGGCAGTGGCCGCGGCCGAGTTGGCGTATCGGCAGGGCAGGGCACCGTTGGCCGCAGTCGAAGGGTTCGTGCGGCAGATACTCGGCTGGCGTGAATTCGTCCGCGGCATCTATTGGCGGCAGATGCCGGGCTACGTGGAGATGAACGTCCTGAAGGCCGAGGCGGCGTTGCCGGCGTTCTATTGGACGGGCAAGACCGAAATGAACTGTCTGCGCCATGTGATCGCGCAGACGTTGGAGCACGGCTACGCCCACCACATCCAGCGCCTCATGGTCACGGGGCTTTTCGCCATGCTGCTCGGCGTGCGGCCGAAGGAAATCCACGAATGGTATCTCGCGGTCTACGTGGACGCGGTGGAGTGGGTGGAGCTGCCGAACACGCTGGGAATGTCGCAGCACGCCGACGGAGGTTTGATGGCGTCCAAACCCTACGCGGCGACCGGGAAATACATCCAGCGGATGAGCAACTACTGCGACGGCTGCCGCTTCAAGCCCGAGGAGTCCGTCGGTCCAAACGCCTGTCCGTTCACTACGCTCTACTGGGATTTCCTGCTGCGGAACGAACCGTTCCTGAAGCGAAACCAAAGGATGGCGATGCAGTTGAAGAATCTGGAACGGCTGACGCCGGAGAAGAGGGCGGCAATTCGCGGGAAGTCGGCGGAATTGAAAGCCGTGTTGACCTGACGCTTCAGCCGCTACGACAGCGGGATCCGGCAGGCTTGCTGGTTCACCGTCTCGGCGACGCTGGGAAAGCCGAAGCGTTTGCTTGGAGGCGCCAAAGTTGACGGCCTCGCGCGGCATCCCGAATGCGACGCACGTTTGCTCGTTCTGGGCGATGGCCGAGGCACCGGCCTGCTTGAGCATGAGCATTCCCGAGGGGGCTCGCTTGGACTCGCTGGCATAAGAACGGCGGCAGCGCTTCCGGGGCGGCGTCTCATTCGGTGTGTTCTTCTCGTCGATGCAGTTCGATCCGTTCTGCATGACCAAACCTGTCCCCAAAACCGGGACGCGTCCCCTATTTCCTGAACAACAGATACGTCTTCATTTCACCATGGCCCTTGATCGAAATGCTGCCGCGCTCCTCGAAAGCGTATTTTTGCTTGAGGCGTTCATACGTGGTGCCGCTCACCTGAATACCGCCGGCCACCCCGTGGGATTCCATCCGGCTAGCCACATTGGCGGTGTCGCCCCACAGGTCGTAGCTGAACTTGGTCCGACCGATGACTCCGGCCACGACCGGTCCGGTGTGGAGTCCGACGCGGACCTTGAAATTGGTGCCGTTTTCCGAATTGAAACGGACCAACTCCTCCTGAATCCCCAGCGCCATTTCAGCGGCGGAATCGGCGTGGTCGTTGCACTCCTCCGGAAGCCCCGCCACCGCCATATACGCGTCGCCGATGGTCTTGAGCTTCTCCAGGCGGAGCCGTTGAGCAAGCAGGTCGAAGATTGAGAAGATGTCATTCAACAGTGAGACCAGCTGTTTGGCGGGTATTTGGGCGGATAGCTCGGTGAATCCAACCAGGTCGGCAAACAAAACCGTCACATCGGGAAACCCGTCGGCAATGGGGGATTCACCGGCCTTCAATCGCCGCGCGATGACGGGTGGCAGCACATTGAGCAGAAGTTGCTCGGACACCTTTTGCTCGGCCACGATCCGATCGTAGAGACCCTTCATCCGGAGGTGCAGCAGGCGGACTTCGAGCAGGTTGTGGACGCGGGCCTGGACCTCGACCAGTTCGAACGGTTTGGTCACGAAATCCTTCGCGCCCGCTTTCAGCGCACGCAGCTTGTGTTCCGGTTGTGCGGTGATTACCAGCACCGGGAGGTAGCTGTCCTTTTCGATTTCAGTCAGGCCTTTCATTACCTCGAATCCGTCCATGCCTGGCATCTGGAGATCGAGCAGGATCAAGTCATAGCGGTTTTTTTCGTGAAGAGGGCAGGCCAGGTATGGATCGGTCGTCGACGCGACAGAGGTATAGCCGGCGTTGCGGAGCATGTGCCCGAGCAAAAGGACATTGGCCTCCTTGTCGTCCACGATCAGGATCTTGGCGTTGAGAATATCTGAGGAGCTGATCATGGCATGCGTCGCTCAAAGCTCGATCGATGATCCTTCCTGGGCCAGAAAGCATGAAAACGTGTAGTTCCGTTCCGCCATCGTCTTCTGGCAGAACTCATGGATTCCATCGAGGAACACATCGTCATGCGATGGATCGTGATGGAACAGGGCCAGGCGCTTGACCTTCGCATTCGCGGCCCGCTCCAAGGCGTCGAGGAAGGTGCTGTGTCCCCAGCCTTTTTTATGCGCGTATTCCTCCTCCGTGTATTGAGCCTCGCAGATCAGCAGATCCGCATTCGCGGCGAAGGCTTCGATCCCCACGTCCAACGGATGCGGACTGGGACCCCGCGGTGACAATCGTCCGAATGATTCGTGGTCACTGAGGTAGACTAGCGTCCGCCCCGAGAATTCGATGCGGAAACCCACGGCCAGGCCCGGATGATTCAGGAAGATAAACGACACGCGGATCTCATCGAGCTGCACGTCCGTTTCCAACTCGCAAAACTTCAACGTCGCCTTCATCTCGCTTAACGAGACCGGAAAGTAGTCGCTGTCCATTTGTCCCCGGAACAGCTTCTGGAGAGGCTTTTCGGCCCCGTGCAGGCTGTAGATCGTGAACTCGTTTTCGGAGGCGAAACCAGGTGCGAAGAAAGGGAATCCCTGGATGTGATCCCAGTGCGTGTGCCCGACGAAAATGTGCCCTTTGATGGGCCGCTCCTGAAACTCCTTGAGCAGCGCCAACCCCAGCCGTCGAATTCCGGTGCCGGCATCCAGAATCAACAGCTGATCCCCGCAGCGCACCTCGGTGCAGGCGGTGTTGCCGCCATACTTGTTGGTGTCAGGCCCGGGCGTCGCAATGGAACCGCGCGTTCCCCAGAACCGAACGGTGAAAGGCGGCCGAGTCTGCCCGAGAAGTTCAGCGACGGTATCCCAGAATACCTGCAGGTCGAATGGCTTGCTCAAATATCGATCCGCCCCGAGCCGGCGGGTTCGCTCGATATCCGACGAATACGTTTTGGCCGACGCCACCAGAATGCGGACGTGGCCCAAGGCCGGGTCGTTCCGGACCTCTTGAATGAGGGTGTAGCCGTGCATCTTCGGCATCATCAGGTCGAGGACCAACACGTCAGGCCGGTGCTCTTTGACCATCCGTAACCCGTCCGCTCCGTTGTTGGCCGTCAACGTTCGGACGCCTTCCGCTCCGAGGCGTTGGGAAGCGATGGTTAAAACGGCCGGATCATCGTCCACGATGAGCACGGTTTTCATGAGGTCTTTCATACAGGGAGTTCCATCCGATGACCTGAAGGTGACATTTGTCTGATGAGCATTTTTGCAACGAAGTCGTGCTGGCGTCTACTCCCGCGTGTTACGGCGGTGTCCCTCCGCCGGTTCTGATGACACACATCTGGACGTTGCTCGACTTCGCAGCCGGTGACGGCAGCGCGACCCCCCATCGAGTTTTCGAACGGGTTCTGAGTCATTGGCGGTAACGAACCGCCGTTTCCGCGCATTCCAAGGCCACGTCCAGCGTGTCCATGAATTCAAGGACCTTGATTGGTTTGGTGAGATAGCGAAAGAAACCCGCCTCGAGGCCCTTTTCGATGTCATGCGGCATGGCGTTGGCGCTGAGGGCGACGACGATGATTTGCGCCGTGGCCGGGTCGGCGCGGAGGAGTTTAAGGGTTTCGATCCCGCTGATGCCCGGAAGATTGATGTCCATCAGAATCACCTTGGGCATATGCTCCTTGGCGATTTGGATGCCGGTGAGACCGTCCCCGGCACTGAGCAGATGCAGGTCGGGGCGGCGCGCGATGAGTTGCTCGACGAGCTTGAGATTGGCCGGATTGTCCTCGACATAAAGAAGGGTGCGTTTCGGCGCGCCGTTCGGGGCTGGCGCTGAAAAAGCGTTAGCGGGTGCGGTGGTTTCCAGGATCAAAACGGTCTCCTCGGCCGCCTTGAGCTCGAACCAGAAGACGCTGCCGGTCCCGACGGTGCTTTCCACGCCGATCACACCGCCCATCAGTTCGATCAGTTGCCTGGCCACGACGAGGCCGATGCCGGTGCCTTCCTCGCCGCCATCCTCCTGGCCCAGGCGATTAAACGGTTGAAAGAGCTGCGCCAGATCCTCGGGCGACAATCCCTCGCCGCTGTCCTTCACGCTGACGCGAATGCGGTCCGGACCGCTCGCGGCGCAGTCCACGACCACCGTTCCTCCCGCCCGGTTGTATTTGATCGCGTTGGAAAGGAGGTTGATGAACACCTGCTTCAACCGGGTCCGATCAGCCACGACGAAGTATGGGATCTCGGATTGGGGAAAGGTGATGAGGATGCCGCGCTTTTGCGCCTGGGGATCGATCATGGCCTGGCATTCGCGCAAAATTTCGGCCAGCGCCGTCGGCTCGAGCGAGAGGGACAACTTGCCGGATTCGATGCGTGCGAGATCGAGGATTTCGTTGATGAGCGTGAGCAGATGCCAGCCCGCCTTCAATATCTGTTCGATGCTTTCCTTCTGGGACGGCGTCGGCAAAGGCGAGGCGGTCTCCATCAGTTGGGCGAAGCCGAGGATGGCGTTGAGAGGGCTGCGCAACTCATGGCTCATGCTCGAGAGAAAATCCGATTTCGCGAGATTCGCCTTCTCCGCCGCGGATGTGGCGTTCTGCAGTTCGACGTTATTCTGCTGGAGTCTCTGCTCGAAACGTTTGAGCGCGGTGACGTCTCGGGCGGCGGCGAACACGCCCTGCAATTTCCTGTCCCTGTCATAAAACGTGGCTGCGTTGTATGAAACCACGGTTTCCTTGCCGTCGCGCGCGCGGGCGGTCAGCTCGTAGTTCGTCACCTTCTTTTCGCTGAGCACCAGCTTGATGCCCGCCTCGGCCCGGTTTGGATCGGTGAAGCAGTCCTTGAACGGCGCGCCGATCAACTCGTCGCGCGTGGAGCCGGTGAGTGCCTCCATCTGCTTGTTTACGTCGGTGATGATGCCCGACGGGTCGGTGGTCATCAGCGCGTCGATGTTGGATTCAATGAGGGAGCGCGTGTAGAACTGCTGGTCGCGCAGACGCTGATCGAGCTTCTTCTGCTCGGCTTCAACCTCCTTGCGGGCTGTGTTGTCGGTGCCGATCAACAGGTAGCCGATGATGACGCCGTGGGCGTCGCGCAGGGCGGTGACCGACACGACCGCGGGAAACCGGCTGCCATCCTTGCGGATGTAGGTTAGTTCATAGATGTCCTCGATCCCGCGCGAGGCCTTGAAGACTAGGGCCTCGAAGCCCGGCGTGATCGGGGTCGCGAGCTCGATGCTCAGGGCCTTGGCGCGCGCGATCACCTCCTGAGGATCGGAAATGTCGGCGGGGGTGATCTGGTTCATCACCTCGGCGGCGGTGTAGCCCAGCATCCGCTCGGCCCCGACGTTGAAGATCTGGATGACGCCCTTGGCGTCGGTGGCGATGCTCGAGAAATTGGCGCTGTTGAAGATCGCGTTCTGCAAGGCCCCGGCTTTCAACAGAACCTCCTTGCGCTGGACTTCGGTGACGATCTCCACCGCAATGGGGTCGGAGTCGGGATTGTTTTTTTGCGCCATAATTGGTTCCGTCCGTAAAAAATTTGGGTCCCCACCGTGTCCGCTTCGCTAAAATTCAGACGCACGCTCTCAACTCGAATATCTAACCGGCCTGACGGGTTTAAAATTTTTGCGCGCGGATTTGCCGGTCACAAAAAGCTTGGTTTAAGATTGGGATGGGGTGAACGCCTTGGCAATGGGGCAAAACCCGACCATAGATCCTCCGGGGCGCCATGGTTTACGAAGACGAGCCGCGACTCGAAACACTTCTCCGTAATCGCCCGTTCCGAGTGGCGGCCGCGTCAGGCTTCGTTTGATCTCGAGGGAGTGCGGATCGCGACGGGGCTCTTCGTCATGCTGGTCTGCGGGCGGCAGTGGATGGTCCACGAATGGGATCTCGCCGTCTACGTGGACGCGGTGGATCTGCCGAACACGCTTGGGATGTCGCAGCCTGCCGATGGCGGCCTGATGGCGTGCAAGCCCTACGCGGCCACGCGAAAATTCATCCAGCGGATGAGCAACTAACGCGGTGATCGTGCGAATTGCGCATCGAACCCGCGACTACGGTGGGCCGGTGCTAGGCCGCGAGTGCAAAGAGGGCGTTGACCGTTTCCATCTTCTGGTGGGTCTCGATCATGAGCAGCGGGAGCGCTTCGGCCTCCAGGTCCAGGATGCTCAGCGCCTCGGAGCGTCCCTTCATCGCGAAGGCAGCGTGGCCGAAGCCGTGCCCGATAAAGTGGGCGACCAGGTCACCGAGATAAACGTAGGCCGCGAGTTTCTCGCTGGGCGCGGCCGCTTTCGGGTTGTGGTGGAACCAGACGGCGGAGACGACGTTCGACGGAAATTTCCACCGGGCGAGAAGCCGGCCTCCGATTTCCGCGTGCTCCACGCCGAGGAGCTTTTTCTCCGCTTCCTGGAGCGAGAGCTGGTTCTTCTCCACCTCCTCGATGACGCGGTCGTATTTCTTGGTGAGCGCCTCGGACAGGACGATTTTGCCGATGTCGTGCAGGAGCGTGGCTGTGAAGACGGTGTTCTCGTCCTCGCCCTTCCGGCGTGCGATGAGCTGCGCCGCGACGGCCGCGGTGACGGAGTGTTTCCAGAGTTCGCCGCGGTCAATGCCGTATCCTTGCTGGGCGGGCGCGAGGGATTTGCCGCCGGTCACCGCGCAGACGATCTGGTAGATCTGGGCAAACCCGAGGCGCTGGACCGCTTCCTGGATGTCGGCGGTGGGGGATCCGGTCGCGAAGAACGCGGAGTTCGTGGCCTGCAGGACCGCGGCCGACATGCCGGGATCGAATGATATGAGCCGGACGATCTTGCTGGCGTCGATGTTGGGGCGGTTCAGGAGCGCGAGCAACTCCGGGAGAACTTTGGGGGCAGGCGGCAACTGCTTCACCGTATTGATGAATTCGTCTAGCTCTTGCATAGGAAGATTTCCTGGGGCTGGCCTGAAACTTTCAGGCGGACATCACCGGTGGCGAGGTTGAGATACATGGTGCGGTTGACCATGCCGCCGACCTGCTCGGCATGGACGCTGAGCCCGTGGTCATTGAGCATCTTGGTCAACGCCTCGTAGTTCCGCTTTCCGATGTTGAAGTAGCCGCTGTTGTCCATGATCTGCGCTCCGCCAGCCACGCAGACCTGGACGCGTTGTTTCTGGGCGCCGAGGTCCAGCACGGTCCGGAACAAGGCTACGATGCCGGAATCGACAAACATTGCCGGCTGGGCCGTCGCCTTGCCGGAATCGATACGGGAGTCCGGCAACATGACGTGCAGCAGGCCGCCGACGCGCACCTCGGGATCGTAAATGCTGATGCCGAGACAGGAGCCGAGCGAATAGGTGGTGAGAGTGGCGTTGGCATTGTTCGAGACCGCCAGTTCGGCGATGCCGATTACAACCTTCTGCTCGAATCCGAGTTCGACAGCGGTGGGTGGGGTCATTCTAGGACCTCCGGGCTTCCGGGTGGCGGAGGCAGGTTCATCGGGAGGATTCGGTGGGTGATGGCCCGGCGCGGTTGCATGGGTTGTTGGTTCGCTTGGGCGTCAAGAAGGGGTCGCAGTGTCTTGGTAGTAGGGCATCGGCTCCTCACGGTGTGGCTTGAAGCAAAATGGATGCGTCGAGAAGCCTCCCAGGGGTGGACTGCTTCCAGCCGTTCACTTCAGAAGGGGTGGTGGCAGTGGAGATGTGCAATTGGATGGGTGTCTGCCATCCGGATTTTTCTGCCGGGTCCACGCGGCAGGAAACTCCCGTCCGGCGGCCCTCGACCCCGGATACGTCATTTATCATGGCAAGGAGCTTGTGGTTGAGTCCGTCGTAAACCGTTGATGAAAAGAATACTGAAGGATGCATTGCCGCAGTGTTTTTGGCGCTGGCACGGGCATAGCTATGCGGAATGAGACCAACGGCAGACTAATGAAAACAGTTGCGACATCAGAACCGGAGTGGCTGACAGTGCGGAAGGAGAACATCATCTGCATGCCCCTCGGCCTCCTTGGATTCGAGAGCATCAAACAATATGTGCTCCTGACTCGGCCGGGTGAGGAGCCTTTCCTCTGGCTGCAAATGCTCGACGACCCGAACCATTCGTTCCTGGTGGTCTCGCCGTTCCACGTTCTTCCCGACTATTCTCCGGAGTTGTCGGGCGACGACGTCAAGTTTCTGGCCCTCACGGATCCCGAGGATGCGATGATCCTCAACGTCGTGACTCTTCGTCCTGAAGGGCAGGCCTCGGTGAACCTGAAGGGACCCATCGTGGTCAACCGGCATACTCTCCGGGCCAAACAGGTGATCCCGACCAACGCAGTCGACTACGTCCTGCGCCATCCCATTTCCGTGACGGCATGAATTGGGGAACGCCGCTATGCTCATCCTCTCCCGCAAAGTAAACGAATGCATCGTCATCGACGGCCGGATCACCGTGAAGATCGTTCGGGTCGAAGGGGAGATCGTGAAACTGGGGATCGAAGCCCCGCTCGATGTGCCGGTTCACCGGCAGGAAATTTACGAGGAGATCCAGCGCAACAACCGTGAGGCCCTTACCGAAGGACGCCCCAAGGTCCCGCGACTTCCTCGACTGAACGGAGTCCCAGTCAAGGACGCAAAGAAAACGGAGTAATCCCCAACACAGGAAGTAGCTATGGTCATCAACACGAACACCCAGGCCCAAGCGGCCGCCTCGAACCTCCAGTCCAGCCAGGCGATGTTGTCGAAATCGCTCGCACGGCTCAGCTCGGGATCGAAGATCGTATCCCCCTCCGACGACGCCGCGGGCCTCGCCGTTTCGTCCCGCCTGGATTCGCAGATTTCCCGTCTCGATGCGGCCAAATCCAACGTCGGCAACGCCGTCTCCTTCACCCAGGTGCAGGATGGCTTTCTGAAGAAGATCGCCAAGGCGTTCGACCGGATGAGCGAACTTTCGATCCTGGCCCAGGATGTCACCAAGTCCAACGCGGACCGCGACCTCTACAACCTGGAGTTCGCGCAGCTTTCCGAGTATGTGCAGAACACGACCTCGAAGGAATTCAACGGGGTAAGCCTGTTCTCCGCCGCGCCGCTAAACGTCACGATCGACCAGGATGGCGGCTCTTTCACGATGAACGGCATCAACATGTCGGGGGCGACCTTCTCGGCGGTCAGCAGCCAGAACATTTCCACGACCACCGCCGCCGCCACCGCCCTTGGGGTCGTCAAGACCGCCATCACGCAGTTGGCCGCGAATCGCGCGACGATCGGCGCCTACCAGACACGCCTGAATTTCACGTCCGAACAGCTGGTGGTGACCAAGGAAAACCTCACGGCCGCCAGCAGTCGCATCAAGGACGTCGATGTCGCCGAGGAGAGCACGCAATACGCGCGCTACAACATCCTTGTCCAGTCGGGCACTTCGATGCTGGCCCAGGCGAATCAACTCCCGCAGAGCGTGCTGAAGCTCCTGCAGTAATCGGACGGTTCTCGATCAGTTTCCCACCTTTTGTTGTGGTTGGGGTAGCACGGGCGGCGGAAGGGCTTAAGGGCTCCGCCGCCCGTCTCATTTCCCGGGGCAAATCCTTCCGCCCCCCGGCCGTGTTCTCTTCTTCTCCGGTCTTCGACGGGCAAAACCTTCCGATGTTGGGGCGTTTTCTGGCCCTGCGCGGGCTGGTATGGGACTGGCTTAACGGTAGGGGTTCATCCTGCCGCATGGATTCCCGACAGCCGGTGCGCTGTCCTTGGTGCGGGATGTGAACACGCACGGAAGCCAATGCCATCAGTCGTCGACAGTTCAAAGGAACGAAAGATCCGGGGACGCTGCTCCCCGATGAAACGGTTTCCAGCCGCCCAGCCCCGGTGCGGCAACCTTCTCTCCTCCCCGGTCGCCTTCTCCCCCTGCCTATGATCCCCAACGCCAACGTCCCCGCCATGCCCTCCCAAGACGAAACCAGGATCGTCCGCCCGCAGACGCTGAATCTCCAGTGCATAGACCTTTGCAACAGCCGTTGCGTCATGTGCCACATCTGGAAGGACGGACGCCGCGAGAAGATGTCGATCGAGGAACTGCGCGTGGAGTTGGCGAATCCGTTCTACAGCGAAGTTATTCATGTTGGGGTAACCGGAGGCGAACCGACCCTCAGAAGGGACCTGTTCGAGCTCTACGAACTTTTCCCGCAATGCCTGTCCAAGCTCACCGGGGCTTCGTTCATCACCCATGGAATGCAGACCGAAAGGGCGGTCGAGACCTACTCCAAAGTCCATTCCCTGTATCGCGATCTAGACCTGACCTTCGACGGGATGGTCTCCCTCGACGGCGTCGGTCCGGTTCACGACCTGGTGCGCGGCCGCAAGGGCGCGTTTGACGCGGCATCCAAGACTTTGTTCCAGCTGAAGCAGCGCGGTGTCGGGGTCATTGCCGCATGCACGATCGTCCGGGCCAACGTCTACGAGTTGCATGACCTGCTTGATTGGGGAAAGGCCAACGGGGTCTACATCCGCTTCCGCGTCGCGGAGTTCATCCGGCGCCTCTACAACGACGATTGCGCGTCCGAAATCCGCGCCTTCAATCCGCGCGAACTGCGCCATCTCGTTTCGTTCTTCCACGTCCTGCTCGGTGAATACGAGACCAACGAGACGATCCGCAAGACCTACAATTCCATCCTTTCCCTGCTCACCGGCGGCGAGCGGCTGATCGGTTGCCCCTACCAGAGGGGCGCCGCCGTCAACGTAGACAGCCGGGGATGGGTCGCCTGCTGTGCGCCGAAGGGCGCTTCGTTCAAACCCACCTCCGAGCCCGGCGAAGTCCACTCGCTTTTGGCCGCGCAGCGCGGCGAGGTCACCGCGGCACACTGCGCGGACTGCATCCATGACTATCACGACGACTGGAACGCGGCCGCCGCCGAGGATGTTGCCCGGTCGCACGTCCGGACGGAGGAACTCTACGCCGTCACCGAAGCGCATCTGACGACCGCGGAGCTTCCCGCGCAGGCGCTTGAACTGGGGCGGATGAAACAGGTTCTGCTCGCCGGCTGGTATGGCACCGAAACCGCGGGCGACATCGCGATCCTCCAAGGGATCGTCACCGAGTATCTCGCGGTGAATCCGGGTCTGCAGTTCCAGGTCCTGAGCCTCTATCCCTACTACACGCGCACCACCGTGGCCCTCTGGCCCGATGACCTGCGGACGAAGGTTAAGGTCGTCGGTTACGACACCGAGGCTGCGTGGATGGCGACGTCCGACTGCGATGCCGTCGTCATGGCGGGCGGGCCGCTGATGGACATCGGCGAAACGCGCAAGATTCTGTGCCTTTTCAAACGCTTCGCCGATCTGGGGAAACCAAGGGTCATCGAAGGCTGCGGCGTGGGCCCCCTCAACCGCGCCGAGTTCCGTTGGAACGTCTGCTGCATTGCCAGGCTTGCCACCACGATTTCCGTCCGGGACCACGCGTCCCGGGAGGCGCTCCGGTCCTACGGAATCCGCAAGCCGATCGAGGTGCGGATGGATCCCGCTGTAACGTTTGTCCGCGCCCAGGGGATTCGGCATCACGGGTCGGACGCGAAGGTCATCCGCTGCTTTCTGCGCGAACTCACCTGCGAATATCCCCAGGCGCTCACGCCGGATCAGGCCGCCGAGAATCTCGCCTCAATGCTTACGCGGATGCTGGCATGGTATCCCGAGCACCGGATCGAATTGTGGGCCATGCACCACTTCCCGGTAGGCAATGACGATCGTCTGTTCGCCCGCCAGTTGGTGAAGAAAGTCGCCGATCCGCGGCTCACCGTGGATTGGGAACCCCGCACTCCACGGGAGATCCTCGAAGCGATGGCCGCCGCGGACTTCTGTGTCTGCATGCGGTTTCATTCCTGCGTATTTGCGTCGGAAGTCGGGGTGCCGTTCCTCGCGATCGACTACACCGCCGGCGGCAAGATCAAGGCGTTCCTCGACGACATCGGTCAGGCCGGTCGCCTCAGCGGACTCGGTAGTCTGCCCTCCCTCGACAAGGATCGGTTCACGGCCAAGCTTCGCGTCGTTCCGGCCGAGCAGCAGAGCGCATCGCCGGTGCCATCCGCGAATCCTCCGACCGTTCTCCATATCATCCAGAACGTGATCGGCGGGGGCGGCTCCCGAGCGATGATCTCGCTCGCCAGGCATTCGCG
>Ga0163144_10023074_pt1 | contig 12304 bp, 11 predicted proteins | sample OliLak19BULKMAT1_FD_123175 | JGI IMG/M metagenome (GOLD analysis project Ga0163144, IMG submission 123175) | Freshwater microbial mat bacterial communities from Lake Vanda, McMurdo Dry Valleys, Antarctica - Oligotrophic Lake LV.19.BULKMAT1 | ecosystem: Environmental > Aquatic > Freshwater >... | reverse complement strand
TAAACTGGTTCTGCAAGAGTGACGTGGATGAGTCGCACCGGCATTCAACCCTAAGGTGAATTGGTAACCCTAAGTGCAAAAGACATAGGGGTCAGACGGAAGGGGAATCCCGGATCAACATTGCCATGGAGAAGACCCAGAGGTTTGGGTAAACGAAGCGCTCGAATCGGCCGCCGAAAACAAGCATCTAGAATGCGTCCAAGTTTTACTTCAGAGCTTTCCCTCTGAAATTGAATGTCAGCTGAAACAAGGAGTTGACGAAAGTTACATACTCTATAGTGCCATTGACAACAGAGACGCTGCTATCTCTGCTTTACTGATCCAGCATGGTGCAATGTTAACTGATAACGATTTTTCTCTCTCAAAGCGAAAGCGAAAATCCGATGACCCCTTACAAGATGTGCTTCGCAGCCTTTACCCCCATGCTTCGCATGCTCGGTTACTTGGCTGGGATAAAAAGTGGCACTGGTCCTTTCCTCTCGCAGACCGTCACGTTTTGAATTGGCTGCACGCCGTTGTTTCCAGTCAGCGGTATCAAGGGAGCTTGCCACCTGTTGAAGTGTGGCTTCATGTATTCAGCTTCATCGGCCGTGATTGGTTTCAATAATAGTGAACTCGGCCCTAAGGAGCTGCAATTTACACGCAAAGAACCGGAATGAAGTCTCCGTCTGGGATGTTGAAGGTGGTGGTAGAGAAAACTTAACTAAATCGCATGGTCAGCTTGGCTATGCTATTACTGCTAGAATGCATTATTTGTGATGCTGTTGCACCCAGATCTTTCCTTTCAAGCTATTAATAACAACATAGCCAAAATATCCTGTCCAAAAACTACACCTGGATAACTTTTATTAATATTGCGCACTATACAATAGTTACTTTAGCGTTATAATCTAGATTACGAAGAAAAAGCGCCCCCACAAGGTTATTCCAGTGCTTGTAAAGTATCCCTCAGCGCCGTGTCCGCTTCGGAGGAGGACCATCATTATGACTACGATCTCGGGACTTGTTGTGGTTTCGACCAGACGGCGGTGGCGGTTTGCTGGGTACTGGAGCTGCGGGTGGTGGCGGTTTTAACATTTCAAATGAGAATCCATCTTTTTCAACTATTCGACCCTCATCCCAACCCTCCACGGCCCATCCTGACTTGCCAAATGCGTATGTGCCATAACCAGCCTTCCACCCACTTCTGCCATAGGCGACTGCCAAACCCGAATAGGGACCCGTCGAAGAAGAAGAACTCATTCCAGCTCGTAATCCCACATGTTTGGGTCCGGCCGATGTGGGGGGCATGCGTTTTTGTTCGGCCTTGGGGGTTGCCAGTTTGACTTCGACACGTCGCGGTCCAATCTGCAAGGGCTGTTTTTCCACGGCCCGTTCGGCCCCGTCCGATCCATTTTCAAAGGTCACAAATCCAAAACATCGTGATCGACTGGTAACTTGATCAATCATGACAATGCTATCCACGACGGGTCCAAATTGTTCAAAGATTTTGCGCAATTCATCCCGATCAACGTGCGCCGGTAGGCCCCCCACAAATACTTTGGTGTGCATTTGCTCGGGCGTGGGACCATCCTCGCCGCCATCATTGTTGTTGTTGGCGCTATTTTTACGTTGAAATCCGCCACCACCGCCACTGTTGAAACTATTGTTGTTGTTGTTGTGAAAATTGTTGCGTCGTCCTCCACCACCTGCGTCCGATCCTCCGACACTACTATTTCCATCGACCGATCCACCGCGGACAGGTCTTCCTCCGGGTCCTAATTCCGCACCATGAATCGAGGGTGGTGCGACACCTCGAGCTTGGGCTCGTTTGACGTCGACAATTTTATGATTGATTTCGTGTTTGGCTTCCGCCATGACAAGATCGACCGTGGCGTTATCTTGAAAGACGACGAAGGCAAAGCCACGTGGATCACCCGTGACACGATCCTTCATCACTTCTACGGACGTAACAGGTCCTGTAGAGTACAATCATAAATTTAGTGAAAACCAACTTATAAAAATGACATTGGACAACGCTCTACTATTGCTGCATTGCACGTACCATATTGCTCAAAGTGCCACCGCAAGGATTCTTCTGTCGTTTGCCATGATAAACCTCCCACAAAGATTTTTCCTGCACAAGTGGAACGAAAAAAAAGGTAAGTCACAATCATGGCAGTCTCATTCCGTGCTTTCTCTCTGTCGGCATAACATAGCCGTCTCTCACAATGACAACGTCGTACCTTGATCGAGGCCGTTGGAGTTCGCAGAGGGCTGTCTCTGGGGTGGGCCGCCACCACCAGATCCGTAGTACGATGTGTCCGCCATGGTTTTTTTTAAGTCACCGTCTATTGCTGCACAGTAGTATTATATGATTATAAGAATATAGAATGTATATTGTTGGCTTCTGCTTCTTCTTGTCTCTTTCCAATTCAATTCTCGCTCTCAACATTGATGCTTGAAATTTCTGTTGACATCCGATCTATTTATTGGCGGCGCCAAATGTGACAACACAAAAACGCGAATGGCGCGCGCTTGCAGGGGTCAATCGATAGCTAGACGCTACCAGATTTTTTATGATTTTGGGATGGATAGACGGTAGCTACTCTACAACAACTATACAAGATAGCTATCTATTGGCTATTATTAGCTGGTTGGTTTTGATGTCCTTTGTTATGGTTGTGGAAGCTGTTGTGGATGTGCAAGCGCCATCGCCACAGCGTTATAATAATACTTCTTCATAGCATCGAGGATGAAAGGGATAGAGTAAATTTTAGGTTCAGGAGAGTCCTCGAACATTTGGAGCAAGTATGCGTTCTACTATTAAGTCGTGGATAACTTCGGCGCGAATTCGAATGAATTAGTTCCAACTATTCAATTGATTGATTCTTCATTTGACGACAAACCCATGAAGGACTTTTTGTTGGGTAAGCATAGGACTATAATAAAGGTTGCTTGCAGGTCTCCTGATCAACTCCTCTCTAGATTCTACGTCGGATCACTATGGTACTTGACGGTACCTCCCGAGAAAGGCTTGCCGCGACGATTGCGCAGATCCTGTTCAGTCTTGTGGCAATCATCCAACTGGCCATCGCTTTCGGTATAGCACCCATTACGATCGTCTGGGGAGGGCATCAAACAGTATTGACACCCTTTCTACGAATGGCTAGCTTATTTGCGATTGTGGTATTGCTAGGATTTGCGTGGATTTTGCAACAACGGGTCGATCATCCCGAGAGTCGCTGCTTTCAAATGTGCTCATGGATCATTGCAGGCTACATGGCCCTAAACACGCTGGGGAATTTTACATCCCCAAGTTGGTTTGAACGTTATGTCTTTGGAGTCATAACTATGGCATTGTCCATCTGTTCCGCTGTGGTGGCTTCCACCCCGGCGCGACAACGGTCTGGATACGAATCGTTCCCAGAAGAAGATGCTGCAGTGACTAGAGGGAATGTATCTTCGTAGCTGTTTTGTAAGTCAACTACATTATGGGCTGCCGGGGAAAGGCGGGGACAGCCTGCAGAAGAGTACGATTTCTTGTTTATGTACGAGTCGTGTACTAGCTAGTGCACGTGTATGGGCAGCCTGTCTCCGCGCCCGTGCTCGGGCCTGCACTTCAGGTTTTCAGGTCATTTGCCTTTGCAACGATGCAAAGTCTTGGTGCCACTGGTGCATTCGTGACAGCTGGAGCCATTGGAGCTGATGTTGCTGTTGCGGGAAACGCTTTTGACGGGTCTTCCGAAGATGACGCCGCCAGCAACGAGGATAATCCCTTTGGTGGCGGAAATCTCGACTCCCTGAAGCGTTGCAAAAGTAAAATCTTCCGAGCCGAACAAAAGGCCACATTATAATTACTATGAATGGGGATGGAGGAAGAGCAAAGTTATATCTTTGTTTTTACTGCAAGGCAAAAAGGATTAAGTAGAACTTGTTTACTTACATCTTCAGGAAAATATATGGAATCTGGTTATACCTCGGCAGCACAATAATGACAGGATGCAACTGGGCGATCGGCCGCCATAGAGAGGACTCCCATGCCCTGTGTCAAATACACCACCAGCCATAAAACGAGCAGGCGCACTCCTGGGTGGCTTTACCGTGACAATGGTCGTAATGAGCCAGAGAAAGACTCGGATTGTTGAAGGCTAGAGTTGTCACTTCTGGATAGGGGTGAAAGGCTGATCAAATCTCGTTACAGTATATTCCAAGACTACTACTACTACAATACACACACCCCATTGCGCTTGGGCTTTTCAGAAAAGTGCACCCGTGTATTCTTATGGATCTTTTTTCAGGAGGAGGTAATACCAGAAAGCACAGCCCAAGCCCCGCTGGTTAAACTCCTTATTCGCTTCTTCTGGGTGTTCTTGTTCAGCCCGTTCTTCCCATGTGCGTTTCTCTTTCGAAGAGCTGGCATACTTATCGTTATAATAGCTGGTAACCTTCAGAATAGCGCTGCCAAAGTCCGCAACCATTGTACTACTCATGCCGTCAACACCAGATAGGTCTTCTTCGGTAATTGGCATAGCCTGCACTATCTGCTCCAAAAATTTTTCTGAAAATATGTTGGAGAGATCACCATCGCTGCAGCCTCTGTCTATTGCAATTTGCTTTCGTAGGCCGTTCAAAGAAATGGCCAAATCTTCTCGACGCTTTACTTGGTTTATTATAGCTTGATCTGGCGAGATTTCTTCCTTCAGGTTGAGCGTTGCAAGCTTGTCGGGTTCTCCCTGTACAAAACAGTCAACGTGGAAGTACTTATGATAATATCCAGTGGTGTATCGACGTGTTTTGGTCCATTTTCCAACTCTTTTTAGGCCCTGGTGGATCATCGTTCGGCACGAGCGACACTCTGCCTTAGAGTGGGGTGAAATCTCGTATGTATCGTATTTTCCATCGTCGGTAGCCGCTCTCCCACTTGGCGATTGGCATTGTGGTTGTGGCTTATTCACTACAAGGTGATACATCATCCCGCTTCGTCCATTGTCCCTTTCGTAAAAGTTCTTTTCGAACTCATCTGGATGATCTTTTATTGCCTGCTCTTCCCAAGTCAGTTGGTCTTCCGGGGGGCCTTCAAGAGCATACTTCCTTCGGTAATGAGCCACAATCCGCAATATTCCCTCTGCGTATTCCTGTATTTTCCTGGGGACCCGATGCTTTCCAGTGAACAGTTCCTTTTTGGTTTTTGGCATTGTCCACACAATTTCGTCCAATTTTCCCTCGGAAAAACCGCACATACTGTCAGCAGCGATTCCGCCGTCACGTTGAATCTGTCTCTGAAGCCCGATAAGACTGATGCGTAGATCTTGTCGCTCATGTACTTGCTGTGCTAGATTGGCTGCCCATGACGAATTATTGTTGGAGAGAACATCGCGGCCAAAACACTGCAGGTGACTGTAACCAACATAGGGAATCCCCGCCCGTTTGACTCCAGGGTGAATATACCCGCAGCAAAGGCTACAGGTGGCAAGTGTGGGCGGATGTGGCGAGAAATCGATTTGAAGCGCCTTTGTGGCTGTCGCCTGGTCCAGTCGTTGCATGGAAACATTGCTCTCTTCCTGCTTTCTCTTTCCTAGAGCGCTCGAGCTCATCGTTGGTGCAGTCAGTGTTCACCCTTCTTTGGCGGGAGCAGCTTATAACGTTGGATAATGACAGTGATAATTCACAATGCAAAGTACCAACGAGTTGAGAATTATCTTTGGTAGAAGTGCACGAAAACAGCTACGAAAACTCGTTTTTAAAGTCAAGTCTATTGTTGTTCAGTGTTGCCGCCAATTGCAAAGATAGTGTCTAACTTTCGCTGATTTTTTGCTTCCCCTCCCAATATTTGACTTAACCATAGAGTCCATACTCGAGAGGATTCACTGGCTGAATATTTCTGCAGTCAGAAAGTTCAGCAACCTATATTTTTCCAATGCAATGATTATTTTACTACTATTTGGAGCTTGATATCTTGTTGATCAAAGCTTGTTGTGTTCGTCTTCGAACATACGAGTAAGGGTGCGAGTTTAATTAATTATTTAAGCGTTCATAACACTCGTGACGTTGCTGTGGTCCTTTTCAATGTCGTAGTTTAGTCGCTCGTGTTCCTCTACTAGTATTTTAATTATTGGCGAATTCGGAAGACAAATTCAAAAGACGCCACGTATGTTCAAATTTTCCAGCTGGTCTTATTAATTGTATCTATTGCAACGACGTGGCGCATTGCTTCCGTAATTCTGACCTGGCCTGGTTTTGTCTCTATCGGAGTCGAAGATCTTAGTCCTACAGAAAGAATGCATGTTGTACCGTACAGTCAGTACTTTAGCAACTGCTTGGCTCAGCTTGTCCATGCATGTGTGGTGTTTCTAACTAGTAGAGTTAGTTAGTCGATAGCGTGCCCTTGTCCCATTTCACGAACTGGCGTTCTCGGCAATCTGACGACAGCATCGCTCCTTCTTGACACAAAACCAAAGCCCATCATTTAACATTGCGAGAAAAACTTTGATCTCTTTTTCACGTATTTATTACACTACTTGCTTCTATAGACCAACCGATACAATGCACGGCCTTTCCTCTTCAACTGCCTTTGTGGCACCCTCTTCTACCCGTGCCACCACTGGCAGGAATCGTCAAGATATGCTTGATATTACTGGCAGCACATGCCATACTCACACGCCTTTTCAAAAGGATTCCTTGACTCAGGATGGAACACGCTTTCGCCCTCAACCGCTGGCCATGATGGGAGGAGACTTGGATATGGAATTGTTTGGACTTGCTAAGGACGTCTTGACGGCTGCAGCCACAGGTGCTGCTGGAGATCTGTTTGCTCAGTTTGCAGCCCACAAGAGCTCCGCCTCGCCTAGCGGTATTTCAGAAGACGATGATGCATTTGCTTATCAAAAGGAAATCATGGCGGAAGAACCTCCCCAACCCTTTGACCTCGATCTACGCCGAACGCTTTCCTATGCTGGTTTTGCAGCAGGATACACAGGAGGTTTTCAACATTTTCTTTTTGCCAATTTGCAAGAAGCTTTTCCCGATCCCGTCGCTCGATTGGCACTCAATCAAGGCGTGATCATTCCACTTTGTTATTATTCGCTGCTCTTCTTTGTGGTTCCCAAATTGCGAGCGCGATCACCACAAGAAGAAACCCAAATTCGCAGCAACATTGATGTGTTCAAAATGATTCCCCGCAACTGGGCCTTTTGGGTCCCACTGCAATTTATTCAATTCAATTTCATTCCTATGGATTATCAAGTGGTATACTGCAGCTTTTTGGGGCTCATTTGGAATATTTGCCTCTCCTTCTTGACGGCGGGAAGCAAAGTGGTGGAAGAAGAAGTGGCCGTGCCAGCCTTTCAGAGCGTTGGAGCCGATGCCGAAATCGTAGCCGATGTCCAAATCTCCGTGGCGGCAGCAGAAACACCGGAACTTGTCGACTTGCGACAAGCGCTAGTAGGCCAAAATGCGACCGTCGGATTGGAGTATTCCACATCCGATGTTCGCTAAGGCTGTATCCGATGACGAAATCAAAACCAGCCAAAAACAACTTTCCACAACAATTTTTCTTCACAGTGCAACCACAATTGCACTTAAAGTTTAACTTCATCTATCCACTCTTTTTCGTATTTACTCTTACAGATCTTTGCATAACAAGTCATGTATAAATTAATGGTAAAATAAAAAGAAACTTCCTGTACAAGTATTCTGACGCTTCCCTATAGAGCTAGCGACGCTTGAGCATCATATCTTCGTAGTACGGCGAAGAAGAAGCATAGGCATGCTAACATTTCGATAATCGCTCTGCCGTCGTTCAGCCGTCGTCTTGCATGATGTGGTTGACCTCTAGTCCCCGCGGAGTGATCGCTGCGTGATATTTGAAATCCAAGCATACGCGGGCTTCCCCAATATATCAGGCTCTTCTTGTACGGATGGTTCAATCGCAAGGTCTAATTCTTATTTTCCACACTCCTGTGGTCACCTCGCTAATTGCAAGTCCCATGCATTGTAATTGTCCATTATTTGTCTACTGGATACAGCGACAGGCTCGACAAGTTTGGAGTCCAAGTTCTAATAGTCTAGCAAAAGCAGCGACTGTATGTAAAAGGAGTGCAGATGTTCTTCAACGATAGACCTGCATGTATCGTTGTGGATTATGAGGTTTGCTGATATGTACTAGCTAGTAGCTGAAGATCTGGATCTTGTCGTCTTCGCGGCAGCAAAACTCAAATGTGTTTGTATCAGAACAGAGTTAAGATAAACTTCATCCTACCAGAACTTGCTGGGAAAAACACATGACATCTGGAGTTCATTTCTAATGGTGGTGTTTCTTGCTTTAGGTGTTTTCCACATTCCTTGTACCTGATGCTTTGAAAGGCAAAAAAACCTTGTTGGAAATCATTTTGAAAACAAAACTGTCTGCAGCTGATCAACAGCAAGCTTCAACTGCAAGGTCATGGATGTCATTGATGTGGCATCTGGAATTAAAACAACACCCTGCATCAAGTGCATTCCCTAGAAAGCTCCGAAGGGCAACAAAAGAAATAGCAACAATTTGCCCATGCACACTTTGTGAATCCAAGGCAGGTTGCTCAACTCAAGCAAAAAGCGCAAGGCTACTTGAAGAAACAAAAACTAAATACAAACCAGCAAAAAGTGGTAGGGAAGATGCTGCACTGCTTTGCTAAGCTTTGTGAGCACAAAACAAATTCAGTTCAAAAGACCTCTTCCCATCCATGAAAAACATTGAGCATGGTGATGCCCCGATGCTCTTAGTCACAGGTGATCCTGGTGCGGGAAAAAGTTACCTCAGCAACACAATTTCACAAATTTCACAGCTAACAAAGGTGGGCACAGTTGCAGCCACATCCTACAATGTCATTGTAGCAGTGAATGTTGATGGTGGAACCGCATGCACAATGTTCTCCCTTTTTCAAACAACTGAAAAAGGAAAATGTCTGGACCAAGATTCAGTTTTCACACTGCAGCAAACACTAGACAAAGACAACTTGAGCTGCTTAGTTGTTGACAAAGTGTCAACTGTTGATGCCAAGATCATTGCTATTTTGCACTTCCGTTTGCAACAAATCATGGATGACAATTTGCCTTTTGGTGGCATTCCCATCATTTTTGTTGGTGGCTTCAACCAGCTTGGTCCCGCTGAGAAAAACTTTCCTTCCAATGGACACAGTGAGGTTGGCAATCTGAAGACACGAACTTTGCATTGCATTTGAAAAAAACAAAAAAAATTTGAGCAAAACTTGCAGCATCCCAAAACGACCATCCCCTCACCGCAACGTTTCTGCTCCAAGAATGATTGACATTGATTTGGTCAATGGTTGCCCACTCATCACTCATTCCTTGACATCATGACAAAAGAGTCAATGCTAGAAAATCATTGAGCACATGAACACAATGAGGCCCAATGGAACACCAGTCCCATGTGGCAGTGAAATCCTTGTCCCTCAGCCGCTGGCAGTCAATGTCATTGTTCAAGAAGCGTCAGATGGAAAACCCATGTCAAAACAGAGAAAACAACAACTGGACAAACTCTGTGTCACAAGCAGAAGCTGCACCATTGACCCCAAGAACAGAGCCATTGCCATTCTCCTTGCCACCACAATGGCAAAATCCACTGGAGAAAGTTCCAGCAAGCACTTCACCTTTTGCACAAGAACACCCTCTCTCCCATTGCCAAAGTTCATGCAGAAGAGCCATTTCCCTTTGATCTTGCCTTTGGCATGACCGTCAACAAAGCCCAGGGACGAACAATCAAACGAGTTGTTGTTGACCTCACCCAACATCCCCGTTATTGTTGTTGCATGAAATGTGCTGCCTCTTTTGTGGCATTGCCTCGTGTTGCTGAAATAGATCACATCAGATTGCTAGAACCTAACACAGTTCATCAAAAGAAATTGCTCCACAGCTGTCTTTCCTCAATTCGACCACAGAAACACATTGCACATTTCTTGCATGGCCACACAGATGATGGGCTCCATTGGAACCCCCTGTCTTAACTTTAATCATCATGCTTTTCTCTGTGCACTCAAAACCGGATCTCCAGCTCAGCTGTCTCCATTTTGCCACTTGTCCACCTTTCACGTGCGTCAGTCGTCGGTTATTATTACGTCATTTGCGGACGTGCAAAAGTACATGCAGTTCATGTGCACTGTGAGAAAAGGAGGTGACCGGTTTTAAGGATGATCGATTCCTTCTACTGTAACTAACTGTCCCAAAGTCAGCGTCACGACAATAGCTCAACAAGGACCCAGATCGAACATGGTCATCATCTTTTTCAAAAACTAATAATTCGACTAGCATAGTAACCTGAAAACTGAAATGAAGTTCTTGCATGTTCTAATCTTCCCTGTGGTCGTGATCTTTTCCACCACGACGGTGACAACGGCTCTGGCTTTGTTGTCACAGCCTTCTGCCGATGATACTTTGATGCATTCCTGGTGCGATTCCATTGGAATTGCGATTAATCCTTCCGTTCAGCTTTTGACGACTCCCCAAAGTGTGGCGGGACGAGGTGTCTTTGCCGTACAACCTCTGGTCAAAGAGGAACTGGCCGCGGCGATTCCTACCTATGCCATATTTCATCCCGAAAATGCTCGCAACATGTTTCCAGAGGTGGCCTATCAATTACAGCAGAAGCAACGAGAAAAGCAGCAGCAGCAGCTACCACAGAATGTGGACAACGAACCAACATGCCTTGCCGAGGAATCCGGGAGAGACGAATCGACGAAAAAACGGAATCTGTTCCAGAGGCTGAAACGTCGCCTACTTAAACGAGGAAAACGAGGAAAAACCAATATCTCAGCAGACGACAATGTTGGTCACAGCGAGGAAATCCCATGGCAAGTAGAGCTGACAGAATATGCTTTGGCCGCCTTGAAAGAGGGTCACCCCATGGCACCCTGGATACTACAATGGAAGCGTGACGATCCAGTCCAACGACTCTTTCAAAATGGGCCACCCAATCTCCCACACGACTCAGAACGAGTACAGGCCACTGCCTTGGAACTGCAACAACAAGTTTCCAACGAACTTCCCATTCACAAAATCTTGGCAGCCCTCAATATTCGTTTGGCAAGCAATTCGTATCCAATCCACAGGATTCCACCACCGCTGCCATGTATACAACCTTGACATCTCGCACTATCGGAGTCCAGGACAATGTGATTGGCGTGGTTCCCTTTCACGACATGCTCAATCACGATTTTGAGCCCAATGTCGGATTGGGCATTTCCGAGGATGGGGAACATTTGGAAATCTTTGCCTTGGACGATATCCCAGCAGGAGAGGAATTGTTTTTGTGTTATTCTCAACTAGGAAGAGAATATAATGAAGATGCCGCTGTATGGATGTTGATACAATGGGGTATTCCTGTCCATAAAAAGGATTGGAAAGTGCAAAGAAGAAGCGAAATGGCAGAGGCTACTGTGGAGTAGTGTTCCGCTCTCGTGACGAATTCGTCGAGAAGTGTCTTACTTTCAATACCAATTTGGTCAATTATTCAAGTTGAGAGGCAAACTTTCTACTAGTAGTAGAAAGATAGCTCTACGACAAGCTAGCACTAGCTAGCTGCAGGATTTGTGGCAGCCGTTCTTGTCAAGGACAGGCGTCATGGGGAGGCCTAAAGACTGGAAGAGGGCTAGAAAAGCGCGGCCTAGTAGCAAGGGACACGATACCCGTGGATTCTTAGAGCAAGTGGATCCAAGCCGTCTGTGCTGCATTCGTAAACTTATGTCTCTATTATTGCTCTAAACGAATCTGATTCACATTGCAATTCTCTTCTTGCATGATGGTGCCCATTGTGTGGTTGTTGGTTGTCCAAGAACAAGCTCCAGCAGAAGGTGTTGTTGGTACATCCCTGTTGTCGTGTATAGTAGTATCGTCGTCATGGATTTTCAAAAAGGTTTCCAAGAGTGTTTGTTGAAACTTGTGGGACTCTTCTCGATCCGGAAAATGACCACTCTTGTCAAACCACACGAGTTGTTTTTGTGGTGCTTGTAGAGCGTTATAAAAGTCGTCTACCAGTTCCATGGCACACATGTGATCATGTCGTCCATGCAGGAGCAAAATGGGAACCATCAATTGACAGGTTGTGTTTGCAGTAGGAGTGGTAGTATCATTTTCTGGATGATGGTTATGGTTGTCGTAACATCCAAGTTGGTGATAGGCATTGAATTGAAAGAGTTCCTCCATCATTTGCATCGTAGTGACGGTAGAACACGATTCGAACCGCAGTTTGTCGCCCCACGAATACTCTGGCGACAGTAGGACATGCTTGAAATAGTCGGCATGCAAGGACAAGCTACTCAAAAAGGGAATG
>Ga0163144_10023073_pt1 | contig 12304 bp, 10 predicted proteins | sample OliLak19BULKMAT1_FD_123175 | JGI IMG/M metagenome (GOLD analysis project Ga0163144, IMG submission 123175) | Freshwater microbial mat bacterial communities from Lake Vanda, McMurdo Dry Valleys, Antarctica - Oligotrophic Lake LV.19.BULKMAT1 | ecosystem: Environmental > Aquatic > Freshwater >... | reverse complement strand
CACCAATGTCAATTTTTTCAATGATGTCATTTGTTGATGCGCCGGATGCAACTGTTTTTTCAAAAGGATATAAATCAACAATCACCAAATCAATTTCAGGAATTTCGTATTCGGCAATTTGAGCTTGATCACTTTCATTTTCACGACGATTTAAAATACCGCCAAAAATTTTTGGATGCAACGTTTTTACACGACCGCCAAGTATAGAAGGATAAGAAGTAAGATCTTCAACACGCTCAACAGGAATGCCCATTTTTTCAATAAATTCTTGTGTTCCTCCGGTTGAATAAATGGTTACTTTAAACTCGTGTAATTTTTTTACAATCGCATCTAATCCTCCCTTATCGAAGACAGAAATCAACGCACTTTTTATTTTTTTTTGATTAGACATTTGGAGGTTTGAAAAGACAAAATCCGTAATTGAATGCGAAGGTAGAATTTTGATAACGATTTATGAGCGCATTGTTCGTATTTATGTTTGCATTTTTAATAAGTGTTGAATGTTGGAAATTATTTGAAGTGATTATATCATACTTGAACAAAAAAAATTGCGCAACATTTTTTCATGTATATTTAGAAAACTATTTGTTTCAAGTATGTACAAGTTTGTTCTATTGTTTTTTACATTTTTTCTTGCAATAGCGGTCAAAGCTCAAGTTGATATTGCTGAACGGTTAAACGTTTTTAATGACAAAACTCAGCATGATACCATACGTGTGCGAGCGGCAGAAGATGTAGCTTGGGAATATATGTATACAGATCTCGACTCGGCTTTAAAATATGCGCTGATCACTGAACAGTTCGCTCGAAAAATAAAAGACAAAAAATGGTCTGCCTATGCATACAGTACAGTTGGTGCTATTTACGGTGAAATGGGTAAAATACCTATGTCGTTAGAATACTATCTGTCTGCATTAGCTTATTGGCAATCTATTGGGAATGACTATGAAATTGCGGGCACTAAAAACAGTATTGGTTCAAATTATACTATACTAACTCAGTACGATAAAGCCGAAAAACATTTGCACGAAGCCATAGAAATCTGTCTAGCAAATGATTTTGAATCACGCTTGGCAGAAGTTTATATTAATTACGCCGGTGTGTTTCGTGAACGTGGTGACCGAGCTGACGCCATTGTTTATTATCTCAAGGCACTTGAAATTGCTAAAAAAATAGAACACGATTTTATCATTGCTATGCTAGAATCAAATTTAGCCGGCACGTATGATTTACTCCATCAAGACAGTCTAGCCTTTGTTTGGTATGAACGAGCGTTGATAAGCACCGCGGCTGTCAATGATTTACACGGGATGGCTTCATTATACAATAATATTGGAATCTTTCATAACCGGGAAAAAGATTACAAATCTGGACTCAAAAATTGTCGAGTTTCGCTTGCATTATCTAAAGAAGTTGGAGTGCATTCAACCGAATATTATTCATGTTGGTGTTTACAAGAAGCTTTTGTGGGACTGCATCAATTTGACAGCGCTTACTATTATCAAACCCTCTCAGAAAATTTAGAGGACACACTTTTAAATGAAAAAAACATTGAAGAATACACACGAATGGAAATGCAATTTGATTTTGAAAAAGTGCAACTGGAAGATAGTCTAGCCAATGCTTCAAAAATGCAAATTATTGATTTGGAACATGAGGCAGATTTGCAACGTGAACAGAAATTCAAATTTGTGTTATACGGTGGTCTGCTGATAGCATTGCTTATAGGAGCCTTTATTTTTTATCGACTTAAAGTAACGAATCGACAAAAAGCAATCATACAAGATCAAAAACAAAAAGTAGATCATGCCTACGAGCAGCTAGAAGAAAAAAACAAGGAAATTATGGATTCCATTACGTATGCGCGTCGCATACAATCTGCTATTTTACCACCCGCTAAGCTTGTAAAAGAATATCTTAAAAACTCATTTATACTTTACAAACCCAAAGACATTGTGGCCGGCGATTTTTACTGGATGCAAACGCAAGAAATTAGCCCAACTTCATCACGTATTTTATTCGCCGTTGCTGATTGTACAGGGCACGGTGTACCTGGAGCACTGGTCAGCGTTGTTTGTAATAACGCCCTCAACCGAGCGGTGAGAGAATATGAACTTTCTGAGCCAGGTGAAATTTTAGATAAGACAAGAGAAATTGTTATTTCTGAATTTGAAAAAAGCGATGAAAATGTAAAAGACGGAATGGATATTGCGTTGTGTTCGTTAGAAGGAAATCAGCTAAAATTTTCTGGAGCACACAATCCTTTGTGGCTAATTAGAAATGGAGAAATAATAGAGGTTAATGCAAACAAACAACCCATTGGCAAATTTGAAACCAATCAACATTTCACAACACATACAGTGCCGCTAGAAAGTGGTGACGCCTTCTATTTATTTTCCGATGGTTATTCGGACCAATTTGGAGGCGAGAAAGGAAAAAAATTCAAATCGGCGAATTTCAAAAAATTGTTGCTGTCTATTCAGGAACTATCAATGGATGACCAAAAAATAAAAATCAATGAGGCCTTTGAAACATGGCGTGGTGCGCTTGAGCAGTTGGATGATGTTTGTGTAATTGGAGTGAAAATATGAAAGGAAATTGCGCAAAGTTTATCCTGTGTTTGCTTAAGGATTTAATGGGTGTTCTCATTTAACGGGTGTTCATTGATAATTAATGGAGGTAAGTTGAATTATTTTTATCTGTTTTAAAACATTTCATACCTTGATTCGTCTACATCAAAAACACAGTATAAAAAGTAATGACTGTAAGTAAAGAAGTCGCATTAAATCGACAAAGTATTTCGCAAACAGTAGAAAAGGAGCAAAGCCGACTTTTCAATTTTATTCGCAAGCGGGTAAAGTCAACCGTTGATGCAGAAGATATTTTGCAAGATGTTTTTTATCAGTTCGTAAGAGTTTCGGAAGACGTGAATGTAATTGAAAAGGCCAGCGCCTGGTTATTTCAAGTTGCAAGAAATAAGATCACAGATTTATATCGCAAAAAAAAATCGACCAGTTTTACACAACTCAATTCACGAAATGAAGGTGAAGAAGATTCGTTGAATTTTGAAGATTATATCCCTGATTTAAAAGATTTGCCAGATGCAATTTTAACACGCGAAATGCTTTGGGAAGTGCTAGATGAAGGTCTGTCAGAAATTCCGAAAGAACAACGCGAAGTTTTTATGATGCATGAGTTTGATGATTTATCATTCAACGAAATTTCTGAGTTGACCGGAGAACAAGTAAACACGCTAATCTCAAGAAAAAGATATGCAATTGTTTATCTCCGAAAAAAATTAGGTGATTTGTATAATGAGGTGATTTATAAATAGGCAGTAGGGACAAGCCACTAGCCATAATGCAGGAAATTTGAAAAGGATATTTGCCTAGTGCCTTTTGGCTCATGGCTAGTGCCAAAAAAAGTGATTAAAAATAAGAAACATAAAAATTATGAAAAGCAAATACATCTTCTGGCCAATCTGCTTTGTTGCAATGGGCGCCGCAATGACCTTTGTTGTCATGTTACTCTGGAACTGGTTGATGCCAATACTTTTTGGGTTAAGCATCATTACATTTTGGCAAGCGCTGGGAATATTAGCCTTGTCTAAAATACTCTTTGGAGCGCATTGGGGAAAACGTGGCGGAACCTGTAGTTGCAATAGCGGCGGCCACTATGGTTGGAAACAAAAATTCAAATCCAAATGGCAAGACATGTCTTTAGAAGACAAAAAAAAATGGGAAGATAAGTGCGGAAGTAAATGGGGAAGAGGAACCGAGGATGTGAAAAGCACAAATACGGAAACCAACTAATGTGTTCAGAAAAAAATAAACTAAATTTACTAATCACAATTCTTTTTTACGACCCTTTAAAAACCTTTTGAATAATTTGTTGACCTGATTCATTTTCAACCATAATTATATAAATGCCGTTTGTAAAATTTTGAAATGACAGCGATGTAATTGTTTGAATTTCTTGTTGAGCTATCAACTTGCCTCCTAAATCAAAAACCTTAAGTTCAGTTTTAGAATTTCCACCTTTCAAAAAAACGGTTAAAACATTTTGATAAAAATTAATTTTTGCCCAAGGTTGAGGTGTAGCATATAGTGTATCAGATTCGGCCTTATAAATGAAAGTAATTGTATCATTTATTTGTGGCATATTTTTATCAAAAATGCGAAACCGAATTAGTGCATCACCTGGAGAATCATTCACGGATAAGTTAATTGAAAGATAAGCTTCTTCACCGGGATTTAAATCACCAAGAGGACCATTTTCAGGAACACTTATGTAGCAGATAACATTTGTACATCCTGAAGATGCCCAATCTGAAGGTATGTCTTCTTCTACTAATTCAAATTCAAGATTTAATATTTCGGTGGTAGTATTCTGGATGAATATATATTCTGTATTGTAGTAATTTAATGAAATGTTATTTTCGCTTATGGCACCCGGACTAAAACTTAAATTTTGTCCAAACGAAAAATGAAAACCAAGAATTAACAAAATCAATAATCGCATACTTAATAATACGTTGAGAGTTAAGTTTTATTGTGGTAATTTTTCTTCAACAGGTTCATCACCCGTAATAATATACTTTGTAATTGGCATTGAATCCAATTGCTCTTTTATTGGTTTAATGAATTCTAAATAATGCGGTAAAAGCGAATCAACCATTGGTACACTTTCAGGAAATTTTTCTGCGCGGTGATCTATTTGTTCGCCATTTTTCCAAAAGCGATAACAAACATGTGGACCAGTTGCAAGGCCTGTACTGCCTACATATCCAATAACCTCGCCCTGCATAACATGTGTCCCTTTTTTTATGCCAGGAGCAAAGCCCGACATGTGTAAGTATTGTGTAGCGTACGTTTCGTTGTGCTGAATTTTTACATAGTTTCCATTTCCACCACCATATGTTGCAGCAATAACAGTTCCTTCACCTGTTGCTAAAATTGGAGTGCCATGAGGCGCAGCATAATCAGTACCTAAATGTGCTTTCCATCTTTTTTGAACAGGATGAAAACGTTTCATTGAGAAACCCGAACTCATTCTAGAAAATTTTACCGGCGACATTAAAAAAGGTCGTTTCATTTCTTTGCCTGATGTATCAAAATATCCAATTGATTTGGCGGATGAATCAACCATGTAGCGAAATGCAAAATATTCTTTGTCTTGATGTTTAAACCAAGCAGCTTTAATTTCGCCAACACCATAAGGCCGTCCTTCTACAGATTTTTCTTGATAAACAACTTTGAATTCGTCTCCAGGATGTAATTTAAAAAAGTCAATCGTCCATGCAAAAACCCCCGACATAAATTCGGACATTTCACCTGTCAAATTAATATCTTTTAATTGTTGATCAAGTGCAAAAGTAAGATTAGAGTTTTTGATAATTTCGCCCGATAAAATTTGTTCTTTTACAGATGTTTCTTTTTCTCTACGCTCAACCATTATTGAATCTCCCGTAAAATCAAAAACAATAAATTCAACAATATTTTTAGGGTAAATACAGTACAAGGCTTTTTTAGATGTATCGCCAATTGCAGCAAGAATAATAAATGGTGTTCCTTCTTTTACATAGCGCAAACCAACAATGGAATCTGCCGCTAAATCTGCCGCTAAATTGATATTAGCTTGAGAAACACCGTAAGGCGTAAGCATGTGGCTCATTGTCCAATCAGGTTGAACAGTATCCCGAATAACTTGAAAGGAATCTAGCACAAAACCATATTCAATTGTAGGCGGCTTTACATGAACAGAATCTTTTTCTGAACCTTGTTCATTTCCATTTCCTCCACAAGCAAAAAGAGAAATTAGTGCGGCAAAAAAGGAAAAGTAGAAAAGCTGTTTCATCGGGGAAATTGAATTTTTACAAAAGTACAGAGATACTCTTGTCTGTTTTTGTACAACACGGGATGTTTATTAAATGATTTTTGTTTAGAAGCCTTGTATGGTTTGTAAACATTGGTGATTGGGAGAAATGATTTTTTGAAATCAGGAACGGTAATCACATCATCCCTCTCAATCTCCCTTCTGAAGGGAGAAGGCTAATAGTGATATTTTTGCCACTCTCCGTCATCGGATAGTTTTAAATATTCTCTCTCAAATTTTCTGTTTTGATTGAGTCTGCCAAAACTTCTTCAACCCACGATTTGCCCCATTCTTCAAGCTCTTGGGTCGACCATAATTCAGGATAAAAAACTCTACGTTGAAATCTTGGTGGCAAATAATTTTGCCAATTTGTTCCACCTGTTCCTTTTGATTCGCCTTTTTCTTTTCCTAAATAACGTGCGGCAGTTCTAAAATGAACCAATGGCCAATTAACGTTTACGTTAACATCCAGCTCGCGTAATTGTTTTATGAGTTTTGGATTTTTGCGCTCGGCTTCAGAAAGTTCATTGTATTTTTTCCAAAGATTTTGTGTTTCACATTCGGTAGCTAATTCATGAAAATCTTCCATGTATTTTTCTTCAAAATGTTTTAATGTTAAAGTTTTTTCGCCCGTGCTTTCTACAATGGCGCCTTGACGCCAATAGATATTGTTGAGTTGTTCATGCACGTCAGCATTCCAAAGTAACTTGCGTTTTGATTCGTGTACTAAATATTTTAAATCGGTGCACCCAATTTCTATTCTCCTGTAACTCGCCGCTTGAAATCCGCTTGCAGAAAGTAACGACATTCTGAACTTTGTGAACTGATCTTTTTCCATTCCAAAGCGCATTACGTCAAACGACTTTGTGAGCGCCTCAAAGTATTGATTAATTCTGCGCAACCGTTCAATGAAAAAATCAACATTTAACGATTTGTTCCAACCTAAATCTTGTCCTAGTTCGCTGATGTTTTTTCCGTTCTGAGCAATTTGTTTTAATTCATGTTCGGCCAAATAAAAATAGAGTTCAGTTATTTGATGATAAACAATAAATATTTTCTCGTCAGGGAAATCTGTTTTTGGTTTTTGCAAACTCAACAAAGCATCTACTTCAATGTAATCCCAATAAGCTAAAGGGTTTGCGAAAATAAGTCCGTCAAGATAAGAATCTAAATCTTGACCAATTGACGCGTATTTTTCTTTAAGAATTTTAATGCGTTTTAATGTTTCGTCTGATAATTCCATTTAGGTTATTTTGATAAAGTAAAATTACGCAAAACTTTCGGGGCAGGAAATGATATTGGTCATCTTCATTTTTTTTCGCGCAGAAATCGCGCAGAGAAAAGCAAAAAGCCCTGCACCATTTAGGCCGCAGGTCTTTGCACAAAATTTTAAATATATTACTCAACTTTTGACATTGGATTACTCAAACCTTCCCAACCAACAAGGTGCATTTTCATAGAGCCTACTTTTAAATTGGCTTTTGCTAGAATTGGAATTTTATTTCCGTCATCAGTAATCCAAACAGTAAGGTCTTCCTCGCTATTAAACACACGTCCTTCTTGAACAATAGGAGCGAATTTATGACAACGATATTTACCTTTTCTAATTTTAATTTCTTCTTTACCTAAGTATTTTATTTTGGTTGGATACAATTCGTCATCTAGAAAAATATTCACTGTAAAAATATCACCTTTTTTTGCGTTACTAAAATCTAGCGTTCTAGCATAATAAAAAGCTGATATCATATCTTGACACATATCAGGAATGCTGAATTTTTTTCCTTCGCCGTTATCGACTTGATTTTTGTGTTGATAGAAAGCATAGTCTTGATTTATGATATAACCTCCCTCATCTACACGTCTTACAAATAACCAAGGAAACATGGACTCCGCATCCATATAAGATTCGTAGCGATCGTTTACTTTATAAAACCATTCAAAGGCAGAAATGGTTTTGCCAATTCCACGCATTTTCCAAAGTTTTCGACCTTGAACCATTTTGGTGGTTTCTTCAACTGTTAAAACAGCCTCGCCGGCATCAAAAGCTCCATAAGAGAGTCGATACGTTAATTTTTCGCCTGGTCTAAATGCGCCATTTTTTATTTTGGCGAATTCTTTTTCTGCAATAACTGTTTGATTTTGTTCGGGTGCACTTATAGCACTAAGTACAAATCCGAGTGTGGCTGCTGCCAATATTAACCCTTTCATATACCTACTTTTAATTCTTCTAATTGATTCAATAGAGAATAATCAAATTGCTTGCCAAACCCTTTTTTTACCTTTTTTGTCTGATTTATAAATAGAGCGGGAGAATCAACAGGAACAAGAATCAACTAGCATTTGAATAGGTACTGTTCAATCAATAGAACCAACGAATTAAAAAATTATTTCAAAAAACATTAGGTCAAACGAAGAATACTCCGTACATTTAAGCACAGAGTAAGTAGTTTTTTTCATTTCAAAAGTTGATGAGCCTGACAAACGTGTCGGGCTCGTCTTCTTTTAAAGCCTTTCTTCAATGGCTCTCTCTACTACACGTAAAGCAATATTTAAAGGTTGGGGAGAAGGTGAATTATTTTCTTCTTCTAGTATAAAAACCTTGTTTCCTAAAGGTTTCCAGCGGCCGGCGTGAGTCGGCTTTTTTTGTGAGAACAATCCAATCGTATGAATTCCAGTTAATCCAGCCAGATGAAGTGGTCCGGTGCTTGCCGCTAATAATAAGTCACAGCTCGAAATAAAAGAAACCAATTCAGACAAAGTCATTTTTCCGGTTAGGTCAACAACATTTTCTTTTTGAGGTAAGAGATGCCTGAATAAAAGTCCTTCTTTTTCGGTTCCGGTAAAATAGATGTTGACTTTTGCGGAATCGAGATTTTTTGCCAATTCAATGTAATTTTCGGTCGCCCATTCTCTGGCACTTCCTTGTGATTTTGGATGAAAAATTATGTTTTTCTTTTCCTTTTTAAAGTAATTAGATAAAAAATCAGTTAAAACGACCTTTTTTTGAAATGATGAAAACTTCAACAATTCATTTAAACTAAAGTCTTTTTTTATTCCAAATGGAGATAGAAGTTTTGTGTTGAGTTGTGATTCGTGTAAGTCAGAATTTTTACGCGTAAACCCCGGACGAAAATTGCAAGTTGTTAAATGAAATAGACGATGAGAGGTTCCAATTCTGTTTTTAATTCCGGCTTTTTTTGCAAGGCGTGCCAATTCTTTTCGCGGAAAAACGTGAATGAACGAATCAATGTTTTGCGCTTTTAACCAGTTAATTTGTTCTGTAGAATTTAATTTTTGCATGTCACTCCAATCCCAAATTTCATCAACGTTTTGACAACATTCAATAATGGGTTTTGTGTAAGTGTTTCCCATAAAAATAATTTTTACGTTCGGGAATTTTTCTTTCAGAATTCCGGCCAATGGCAATGTCAGCGCAACATCTCCTATACTGTCTGTGCGACTGATGACAATTTTTTTTGGATCAGTGATTTGCATTTTCTCGATTTAATTTTCGGAGTTCTTTGTATTTTACAGTATTTGATTGAGCGGAAATCTGTGCAATCTTAAATCCCATTTTACCATCCAAGAAACCCAGCTTAAAAATATACATTGAAATAAAACGACCCATTGCGCTGAGGTAAGGCTTTAAAACACCGGCTTTTTTTCCAGCCGCGGCCATTTTTTTTGCCGTGAGCAATGAGTACTTATCGGCTCTTGCGCGATGTTCGATGTAATTGTAATAGGAGTAATGTTCGAGGTGTCCGGGCAAATCCACTTCGTTCATTCCTTCAGAAAATTGAAGTTCTTCATGCACAAATTCACCTACCCATTTTGTTTTATTTTTTGGAAAAATTCTAATTTTTTTATCCGGATACCAACCCGAATGATTGATCCATTTTCCGCAATAATTGGTCTTGCGATTCAATGTATATAAACCTTTTAGCCCTTCGTGTTTTTTTGCCAGAATTATTTTTTCCAAAATTTTGTCAACAGCTTCATCGGCATCTAAAGAAAAAATATAATTGTTTTCTGCTAAACTATTGGCGTAATTTTTTGTTTCGGAATATCCTTTCCAAACAGTTTGTACAAATTTTACTTTGTGTGATTCGCAAATTTCTTTTGTCCGATCAATAGAAAAACTATCAACGACAATCACTTCATCGGCAATGCGCTTAACAGAGTCAAGGGCGCGACCAATGTTGCGTTCTTCATTATAGGTGATGATGACGACTGAAAGTTTATCCACGTTTCAAAAGTAAAGGAAAGCAAACGCAGAATCAGATAGAATCGTATAAATTTATTCGCAAAGTTTTGTTTGAAAAGGATTAAAAATAATCTTGACTGTAATAATTTCTAAACTCCATATTTCTAATTTCTACTGACTCTTTGCTCCCTGCATTCCAAAAATAAACATCAAAATGTCTACAAAGATTAATTAGTGGCTCGGCCATAAACTCCATTCTTATCCATTCATCTTTTGTTAGATATTCTTTCAAGAAAAAAACGAAGGTTTCGCCCAGTTCTGAAATTGCTACAAACCTTGTAAATTCAATATCTGTAGTAGCTTTTGCATCAAAAGAAAAAATAAGTTTACTTCCTTTTTCTGCTGAGGTGTTTTTAATTCGCAGAACGGCTGAATATTCATTTGTATCTGATACATTGATGTTCCAATTTTCATTTGCGTAATAAGCGTTGCTTTTCACGATATTGCTATCAGCGGGATTCAATGAAATTTTTTCTTCTTCAATCAATTTCCAATTTTTTTGCGGATAAATTTTTGCCTTTTTTGTAAATACTAAAAAATTATCCCAATACTGTTCTTTTGTGGGTGAGCCAAATGGCAGAACACCAATGCTGATTTGGTAGGCCTGGGCAATATTTAATCCAATCAATAAAGCAGAAAGAGATAAGAGCGAGATTTTTAATGCTTGTTTATCTTTCAAAAAAGTTAGAATTCCTGCAAGTAAAAATCCTAAAAGAATAGTGTAATCAATCATAACGCGCTGACTTAAACCGGCACCGTAATACCAACACCACCAACTGCTAAAAATGTAAATAGAAATAGCATAAAAAAGAATAGAAATAAGTGCTTTCTTTTTATCCGATTTAAAAAGTAAAATAATTCCAGGAATTAGAATTAAAAGTGCAATTGGTGTATACAAAAACCATCCTTTTGTGTATGAAAAGAGGAAATTGAATGTTTCAGGTTTGGCAAAATTGAATCCTTCTTCTCCGTACGAATAAACAATCCATTTTCCTGTTTGTAAATACCATAAAATGAATGGAATAGCAAGAATTATAAAAGAAACGAAAAAAATGATAAAAACGTTTTTTAATCTAAATATATCTTTAAAAAGCGACTTGTAAAATGATAAATTAGGAATAAAGAAAATAATTAAACCAATCACCAGAAAATTGGTTGGCCGAGTTATTCCGATAATAGCCAATGTGACAAAAAATAGGACTAATTTTTTAAGCTTTATTTCTTTTTTAAGTTGAAGTAAAATGTAGATCAAAAAATTGACCAGAAAGAAATTGTAGATGTGTGTGACCGAAGAATCATAGAGCGTATAAAAAACAATGTTGGTTCCAAGTACACAAATAGCCAAACTTAAATCAGCTATTTTTTTTGTGAAATTAAATTCGAGTAATACTTTTTTAAAATAAATCATTCCTAAAAAGAAATAAGTCCAAAAGCCTATTAAATAAAGCAGTTGATAGATGTAAGAATAACCATCGGCTTGTAGGCCAAACAATAATGATAATGCAAGTGCAACAAGAAAAAACGGAAGATAAAGCAAAGCGACACCGGGAAAAGTTTTGTTCACTTTCTCACCATCAATTTCTTGTACAAAAGATTTTGCATTTGCAGGAACATAATGTTTTGCTTCAATGTCTGCAACGAAATTATAATCTAAATCATGATAAATAAAAATCGCTGGGAGATAAGCGTAGTAACCCTTTGCGTCACCATTGATGGGTTTTTTGGATGGGTTATTTAAATCAACATAGAAACTATTGATAAACAATAAAAAAAGAAGCAGAAAGAGCGGTGTTCTATTTTCTGCAAGCTGTTTCATTAGTTCCAGGTTCTTAACGTATCGTCAATGTAAACATTTTTTGTTTCTAACACAGCGATAAGGGCATCACGGAAAGCTTTACGGTCTTCTAAAGCAATTGATTCTGTTGGGAAAGATAGATTTAAACCATCTCGATAACCAAAGTTGAGTAAATCTTTTTGATGTAATTCTACTCTTTGCAATCCGGTATAATAATACAATGACATTTCACGGTCAAATCGAGCAATTACTTCATTGTTAAGACCAACTCGAAATGAATTGCCACCTTTAAAAAGACGATAAATAAAAACACTTGACTCTAAACAAATAAAGGTCAAAACCAAAATCATAGGCATTACATATTCTGGATT
>Ga0163144_10023071_pt1 | contig 12304 bp, 9 predicted proteins | sample OliLak19BULKMAT1_FD_123175 | JGI IMG/M metagenome (GOLD analysis project Ga0163144, IMG submission 123175) | Freshwater microbial mat bacterial communities from Lake Vanda, McMurdo Dry Valleys, Antarctica - Oligotrophic Lake LV.19.BULKMAT1 | ecosystem: Environmental > Aquatic > Freshwater > Lake... | reverse complement strand
TCTTACAAATGTCGACAATCCATCGTAGAGCATCCGTATGGAACTTTCAAACGACAATGGGGTTTCTTATACCATCATGACAAAAAAGGCAAGAAAAGGGCCAGTGCCGATGTAGGATTGATGTTCATAGCTTACAATCTACGACGAATCATAAACATTTTAGACGCTGATATTCTAAAAAAGTTCTTCCAAGAACTCGTCTTTTTTTTATTGGGAATATTTGCCATTACAAAAGCATTCTGCTTGTATATGCCGAATACCAATTTTAGTATGAAATTTTCCGTTTTTTTTTCCTTGCTCATCTCCTCATAAATTATATTATATTTGTTTGTGAATGGGAGTTCTTAGACGGATTGACGTTATGGCCAATGGTAGGGCGACCGTAACAACTTAAAAATATGGGACTGACAGACATAAAAAAAGAACTAAAGAAACTTGACAAAAACAAACTTATTGACCTTGTTGCTGACTTGTATAAAAAGAACAAATCAGTGAAGGAGTTTTTTGACTTTTACGTAAACCCAAAGGAGAGAGAACTTTTTGACAAATATCGTGACAAAGTTTTTGAAGCATTCTATCCCAAACGCGGTTACAACTTCAAACTCAAAGACGGCAAACAAGCAATAAGCAACTTCAAAAAACTTGGACCTTCTTGCGACCTAATTGCTGACCTTTTGCTTTTTTACGTTGAAACAGGTGTAAAATTTACGAACGATTTTGGCGACATTGACGAAAGTTTTTATTCAAGTATGGAAACAACCTATGTTGCAGCTTTAACACTTATGAAAAAAGAAAATTTACTTGACAAATTTGCTGACCGAGCAGGCAAAGTTGTTAGCGACACAAGCGGTATTGGTTGGGGTTTCCATGATTATTTAGGTGACGTTCATTCTGACTTTTATGCTCACTATTCGGACGACACAGACGAACCAATAAAGCAACTGGAGAAAGGAAAAATAATTAAACATAGCGGACAATGACGATAAGAACCACTGGCTGTAACAGGCGTTTGGCAAAAAGCGGGTTCAGTGCTTAAATGATCTTCCGGTCATTGTAAAAACACAAGAGTAAACATGAAAAATTATAAATTTGAAAGTCTAAAAATCAGAGTTAAAACAACTAAAAAATTGATATGATAAAAAGTTTATTTCTTGGGGTAATTAGCTTATTATGCATTAGTACTCATACTTCCGCTCAGAGTTTGGCTACCCAATTCAATACCATTTCAGCAAACAACGACATGATGGGTGGATCTTTGATTGTTTTTTGCGAAAATGGAATTATAGAAAACCTGTCTATAGGAAAATCCGATTTCTCCCGAAACATAAACACCACTACGGATACAAAGTATCGAATTGCCAGTGTTTCTAAAACCATCACAGCAATTGCCATTATGCAACTCGTAGAACAAAACCTCTTGGATTTAGATGTCGATATTAGTCCAATTTTAGGATACAGCGTTCAAAATCCAAATCACCCTTCTCTACCAATTACTACAAGAATGCTACTGTCGCATACTTCCTCAATTATTGATGGCTCCACATACAGCAGTTTTTTAGCTGCAACAGTAAATAACAACCCAATTCCTAATTTAAGTGAAATCCTAACGCCAAGTGGGGCATATTATACAGCAGGACAATTTAACAATACATTACCGGGCTCCTATTTTAATTATTCAAACATCAACTATGTAATCCTTGGAACTATTATAGAAAAGGCTTCCAATTTGCGTTTTGATGTGTACTGTAAACAGAATATAAGTGATCCGTTGGGAATTGACGCTTCCTTTAATGTAAATGATTTAACAGATATCGACGAACTTGCTGTTATATATAGAAAAATAAGTGGCGTTTGGACTCCTCAAGCTGATGATTATCTAGGCATCCAGCCAGTTTTTAATAATCTTAGTGGTTATATTCCAGGTACAAATGGAGGTAGATTTGGGCCACAAGGAGGCTTTCGTTGTTCGGGTCAACACCTTGCTAAAATATTTCTTGTCTTAATGAATAATGGCTCATTCAATAATGTAACACTCCTTTCAGGAACGAGTTGTAACGCTATGTTCGCCAATGAATGGACATATAACGGTAGTAATGGCAATAATTACTACGGACTTTTCAGAAGCTGGGGTCTCGGAATTCATCGCATTACCTCCACTCCTGGGAACGATATTGCTCTACCAGGAAGTAATTCAATGCTTGGTCATACTGGTGAGGCTTATGGCTTGGTAAGTGATGCCTATTTTGATACAATTAGAAAAGTAGGTTTTGTTTTTATAAATAATGGCGTAGGAGTAGGCTATCAAACCAATAGCAACTCTATTTTTTATACCGTTGAGCAGGAGATTTTTGATGCTATCGAAAACCAAGGTAACATCAGTAATTGTTTACAAAATGTTAGTCTAAATGAAATTAATGAACCCATACCAAGTGTGTATCCTAATCCGGTAGTGGATTTCCTATATATTTCCGAAAACTTTTCTCAAGAAGAATGTAACATTCGAATACGCTCTGTAGATGGGAAACTGGTTAAAAGCACTGTTACAAATAAAGGAGTTACAAAAATTGACATTCAAGAATTGCGGAGTGGTATGTATATCCTTGAGTTAAATTATAGTGCTTACAAATTCATAAAAGAATAAAAGGCAGAAAAACTATATGGTTAATTCAAAAGTTACTGTATGAACCAAGGAAACGCTAACAGCAGTAGCTGTTGCACAAACAGACTAAAATTCACTTGATTTTTACATGAATATCATCGCCGCAGAGCATCGGGTTATCTTTCCACGCTAAAATAATTTTAGTTGTTTTATTTTGTGCAATATCGTATAGTCTTTTTCTATCCCTTGCTCTTGAACATATTTGCTGATCGTTGTCTCATCTCCAAATTTACTTACACTGTTCACAAAGTAACCATCTGACCAGAATTCGCCTCCCCATAGCTCTCTTTTCACTTCTGGTCTTGTCTTGAATACTTCCTAAAAAAATGTGGAATCGCAAATTCAGAAGACCTGCTTAAAGGCCGCCCTGAGAAAAAGGAAATTTCCTTTTTCTCAGGGCGGCCTTTGATTATGGGGTGAATGCATGTAGGGGCGCATCGCGATGCGCCCCTACATGTGGATGCACCCCTGCATACGATGCGACAATACATGTTGATGCGCCAATACATGTGGATGCGACAATACATGTGGATGCACCCCTGCATACGATGCGACAATACATGTTGATGCGCCCCTGCATGTGGATGCACTCCTGCATGCGATGTACACCTTCGTAGCTGCAGCGCCAATTCTCTACTATTTTTTTTCCATTACAAGTTATCTTTAGCGACTTCATTCTGTAATTTGAAGAAATTTGAATTAGATTCCATCTTCTTAGAATCTACTTAAAAAATAAAATGCCTTTTTACCTCGCCGCCCTTTGATTTTGTAATAAACACATCTGAATTTGAATAATACCATTGAGTGCTTCAGTGCTTCGAAGCTGATAACTGTCGTTAAGATTGGAACGCAATGGTATCATTTTGTCTTTGAATTTCGCGGCGATTTCGGAATTGTATTTCCCTGTCAGGTCGCGAAGTTTTACAATTTTCGAGTGCATGTTTTGATCTTCGTTCATGAATTTGTCGATGCGACCATCTCCCAACCATAAATCTTTGCTTTCAAAATCTTCGCCCAAAGTATTTACACCAACATCAAAGAAAATTATTTTTGATTTGATGTCTTCGCAAAGATTTAGCAATTGCTTGGATGTTTCATTTTCCGCATCCATAATAGCATCTTTCTGTTTTGCCATCATCAATAACTTTTCCTCATTATCGAGAATGCGTTCATTGTTTATATAATCACGGGTGTTTTGAATGCCGACGAGTCTTGAACCCGCCGGGGAACGAACTAAGGTGAAGAATAATCCGCAGCCGCTAATAATTAACAAGGAGGAGACCACAGTATTCACTTTTGTTTCAGGATTTCTGAAGCCGGTAAAAAAATAAACCGGAAGAAATACCAGCAACAAAATCACAATTGCTGAAACAGCCATCATATTCGCAAAAGGCCAAAACATGATTTTAAACAATACGCCCATACACATCAGTATCGCAGAAAAGGTTCCTATACCAATAAGTACTTTATCTTTCGTTTCTTTTCGCTCTTTAATTTTAAGTACGAACAAGAGTGGAAGAAACAACAAACTAATTAAACCAATTCCGAGCACGATCATTATTCCGGCTCCGGGCAAATGAAGGAATTTAAAGAGTATGCCCAAACACATGAACGTGACCGAAACAATACCACTTATCAACATTATTTTTTTCATAATATAATAATTTTTGAATGTGAGCAGAGAGATGGTTTCCTCTTCTATTTCTCTGAAATCCTTTTTATAGAATTTTTTTATGGCAGAAGAATAGAAGTGTTCGAAGTCTCCGTTTTCTTCGAGTTCTTGTTCAACGATGCAACAAATATGATCTAGGAGATTAGACTGCAGGTCCTCCATCTCTACGCCATTACGTTTAATGTCGTCGAGAATAAAATCAATTTGTTTATCGTTGAGTTGATACATTTAAGCACTGTCTGTTTTGATATCCAATAAGAATTTCATGGTACTCATGAAATCTGCAAACTCTGAAATTTTTTCCTTTGATAAAGTTTTTCCTTTCGGACTCAAAGAATAATATTTTCGCATCCGCTTGCCGATGTACTCGGTTTCTGTAGTGAGAATTCCGTCGGCTTCTAATGCATGCAATGAAGGATATAATGCACCTTCGGTCAATTGAATTTTATCTTTAGTTAATTCTTTCACGCGTTGTGTAATTTCATATCCATACATTCTCTTATTGTCTTTCAACAATTTTAAGATGATGGTCTTGAGTGTTCCTTTTATTAATTCTGAGGAGTAATTCATGTTTCTTCGGATATAAAACGCAAATATACATTTGATTCTTATGTATTGATGCTAGATGTATGTAAAATATATGTAATCAATTGATTTGTAATATTATTAATTTATAAAAGGCTGCTTTTTATATAGAAATAATTTCAAATAATCCGATTCTAAAGAACAGATTTGATGCATTCTTGCTTTAAGAAAACGAAGAAATAATTCTCATTAATATGTAAATTAAAAATACAATAAGTGATTAAAAAAACAAAATCGAAATTCACGCGTTAGATATAGCTAATTGCTTTACGCGTAAAATTATGCCATTTGCAATCAAAAAATATTTTCATGTCTTGTTTACATCAACACCAAAAGAGGCGAGAATAAAAATTGTTTTCATTTTTACTTTCCTAAGTACTAGGAATCTATCAAGTATTTTTCATTCTTATTTGTTTTTTACCTTTTTATTTAGTATATTAAGTCACCTTAGAAAATATAAAACCGAATTTTTAAATATCAACGTGAAACCCTTTCAAAAATTTACGTAGTATGTTTACGGATATATCGGTGAGTAGCGTTAACTCTACATTGCCTTTAAAAAATTAATCGTATACCCTTTACAATAATAGGTATTGATTAACGTATTATACATACAAGGGATTAAATTTCTTTTACACTTGATTACATTGTATGCACGAGGCATATAATTTATTTCTAATCATCAGTATTTACTTCGCTGATATAAAAAAAACAAAATGAATAAGACCATCACAATTATTGGTGCCACCGGAAAAGTTGGAACCAAAACAATTAAAAATTTATTAAACAAAAATTACAACCTTCGTCTTGTAGGAAGAGACAAAGAAAAATTGGAGGTTTGGAAGAAAGAATCTGGCGTGGAAGTATTCCCCGGAGATCTTAAAAACACGGAGTTCTTAACGAAAGCATTAACAGGGTCGGATGTAGTACTAACGATGTTACCATCTGACTATAGCACCACGAACATTGGAAAGTATCAGGATGAATTAGGTGTTTCCATAACCAATGCCATCAAAAAAAGTGGAGTAAAAAAAGTGCTTAACTTAAGTTCAGTAGGCGGGCATACCGAAGAAAAAACAGGAATTGTTGCCGGATTAGCACGTCAGGAACAGCGACTAAATAACCTGGAAGGAGTTGATGTATTACACTTGCGACCAAGTTACTTCATGGAAAATTTGATCACTCATATTGATGTTATCAAGAACATGAACATTATGGGAACACCATTGGCAGCACGAAAACAATTCCCACTGATTGCAACGAATGATGTTGCACGTGTTGCCGCAGAAAAATTACAAAACCATACATGGACCGGAAAAACAGTGCAGCCTCTATTAGGTCCTAAAGATTATAACATGGAAGAAGTTACTTCGGCCTTGGCAAAAGCAATCGGAAAACCTAATTTACCCTATTACCAATTCCCACATGATCAAGAGAAGGAGAATATGATGAAGCGTGGCTTAAATGAAAATGTTTCGGAAGCCATTATCAAAATGAATGAAGGCATCAATGATGGAGTTTTCAACCACGAGAAGCGGGATGTTTTGTCAACAACTCCCACAAGTATAGAAGAGTTTGCCACGGACACATTCAAATTAGAGTATCAATCGTAATGAATGCTTCAAAATTTTCGTATGAGTTGAAAGCAAGAGCAACAAAACATAATTGGCCATATAAAAGTATTTTCCGGGATATTGGATATGCTAAACGATCGCCCCCAATGATGGACGCATCAAAGGAATTAAATAAATGTTGATCGTGTACAAGATTAACGTACAATAATTACAACATCCGAAACGTTAAAGATTAAATGCGGTGATGAAAAGCCGAATATCAAGAGTACAATTGATTAGATAAAAGAAAGAACACAGGCGAGTATCGCTTGGGTTCTTTCTTTTTTTATGTAAAATGGTATTTCTGTATTCGAATTTTTCAATTGATGAATTTTTCAGACGAATTGTCAAAAAAATATGATCAATTTACATTCAATATTAGCTTAAGAAAATTCCTAAGTCCCATCATTTGACTTGGTAAAGTGACCCATATTCCGGGAAGCTCCTCAAATCTATTCTCTGAACTTATAATACCACCTGGAGGCGTACCGCTGCCTGGATCAGAAATTCCACTAGCAGGAAGCATAGTAGCGTCCTTATAAGTGATCCATGGATAAACTTTATCGGCAGCCTGATCATAAATTTTAGCAAGAAAGCTAGCGTCAATTACTATAGCCGCGGAACTAAGTTGCACCGGATCTACTGTGATTGTAAAAGAATTGGTACTTACTTGTGTTAACACGGCTGGACTAATACTTAGTCCACCAAGAGTCATTGAAATTCCGTTTCCACTTAGTTTAACATTCGCCAAGTCCTTTCCTTTAAAAGTAATCGTCTTAGCTCCTGTGCCTTTTTTAAAAAAGAGTTTACTGATCTCCCCTTTGTCGTTACCTGTAGATGACATGGTAGTAAAAGAATTATCAGTAATGCTCATTGAATAGAATTTCCCTATTTCTAATATTTCGCAAGGGATGGGATCTGTAACCGCTCCTTGTATGGAAGCAGGTCCAATATTGAAGGTGGATAAACGCGCTGCAGTAGCTGAAATAGTCATAGTACACTCTAAAAAATTTCCATTTCTTAATTTATTATTCAATACTGCATTTGTAGAGCTAGTCATCAATAGTCCCATTATTGAGCTAGTATATTCTATTTTTACACGATAAGTCTCTCCTTTTGCAAATGCTAATTTCGATTTCGAGATATAGGCACTCCATATCAAACTACCATTGATGGGAAGGGTAGAGAAAGCCTCATTTCCCTTCGCAATAAAAACATTTTTAACGGCTGCATTAATGGAACCGAAATACATTATAAGGCAAACAATCAACAAGGACTTTTTCATATTTGGTGGATTTAAATTCTTCAGATTTTATTCTGTTCAAAAATAGAAGTTAAGCTTCCTAAAAAAATCCCCATAATGAGTGATTTCTTTTATCAGAAAACTCAACAAAAAAAGGCAAAAAAAGAAGGTCTCCAAACGAAGACCTTCTAACCTAACCAATCAACAACCCTATTGATGGGAAATACCTAAATAAATAATATGAACTATAACGAACACCCGACAAAGGTGGTGTGTGCATGATGAATCCAAGGTGAATAGTTTCTGTTCTTCTCATGAGGAAAAATCATAAGAGATTGAAAATGTGCTTGTCTAGTCTGTAACGTAACAAGGGTTTTAACGTAAAAATAACCTCTGAGAACACTCTATGCAACGCATTCACAAAATTCTGGTAGCCAATCGTGGCGAAATTGCCATTCGTGCCCTCCGTGCCGCCGCCGAACTAGGCATCCGCACTGTCGCCATTTACACTTACGAAGATCGCTATTCATTGCATCGATACAAAGCAGATGAAGCGTATCAAGTGGGCAAGGACAGTGATCCTCTGAAGCCCTACCTCGATATAGAAGAAATCATTTCTGTGGCCAAGGCGAATCAAGTGCATGCCATTCATCCCGGGTATGGATTTCTTTCAGAGAATGTAAGTTTCGCGCGTCGTTGCCGTGAAGAAGGAATTATTTTCGTTGGTCCATCACCGGAAGCAATGGAACAATTGGGCGATAAGGTGGCGAGTAAATTAGTGGCGATTGCAGCCGGAGTACCCGTGATAGAAGACAATCAAGTTCCATTAACATCATCTGATATTGCACTTTCAGAAGCTATTCGGATAGGCTTTCCCGTTATACTTAAAGCCAGCGCCGGCGGTGGTGGACGTGGCATGCGGGTAATTCGCAAAAAAGAAGATTTACAAAAATCATTTGATGAGGCTTCTCGCGAAGCAGGCAATGCTTTTGGAGATGATACGCTCTTCGTTGAAAAATTTATTGAAGATCCGAAACACATCGAAGTACAAATTTTAGGCGATCAACATGGAAACATTGTGCATCTCTATGAGCGCGATTGCTCGGTGCAACGTCGTTTTCAAAAAGTGGTTGAGATTGCTCCTGCGCCAAGTTTAAAAGCAGAGACCAAGGAAAAATTATATGCCTACGCGTTGGCAATTACACGTTATGTGAAATATGACAATGCCGGAACAGTAGAGTTTTTAGTAGATAGCGATGAAAATATTTATTTCATAGAAGTGAATCCGCGTATTCAAGTAGAACATACCGTCACCGAACAAGTGACGGGTTATGACATTGTGACATCGCAAATTTTAATTGCCGATGGAGAACCTCTGAGTTCTCCTTTAATTGAAATTTATTCTCAGGAAGATGTTCAATGTCGTGGCTTCGCGATTCAATGTCGCATCACTACCGAAGATCCCGAGAATAATTTCAAACCCGATTACGGCACCATCATCGCTTATCGCAATGCAGGAGGATATAGCATCCGCATCGATGAAGGAAGTTCTTATCAGGGCGTAAAAGTTTCTCCGTTCTTTGATTCGATGTTGGCAAAGGTGACAGCACACGGCAGATCCTTAGCAGGCGCAAGTCGGAGAATGCATCGTACATTGACCGAGTTTCGCATTCGTGGTGTGAAAACGAACATTCCCTTTTTAGAGAATGTAATCAATCATCCCGTATTTCAAAGCGGCGAGGCGACGGTAAAATTTATTGAAAAATATCCGGAGCTTTTTGTATTCCGAAAAAAACAAGACAGCGGTACACGGGTACTTCGGTATATCGCCAACGTTATAGTGAACGGAAATCCGGATGTGAGTCAGATCGATTTACATCGTACATTTCAAGCGCCTCGACTTCCTTCGAATTTAGTTAGCGGAATTCCTCCATCTGGTACCAAACAAAAACTAGATGAATTGGGTCCGGAGAAATTTGCGCAATGGCTTTCTTCCGAGAAAAAAGTAAAATTTACCGATACTACTTATCGTGATGCACATCAATCTTTATTGGCGACACGCGTACGCACAGCCGACTTTTTAAAAGTAGCCAATAATTTCGCCTTGCATCATCCTCAAACATTCAGCATGGAAGTTTGGGGCGGTGCTACCTTTGATGTGGCTTTGCGTTTCTTGCACGAATGCCCCTGGAAACGCTTGCAACTTTTACGTGAAGCCATTCCGAACATCTGCCTGCAAATGTTAATACGTGGTAATAACGGTATCGGCTATACGGCTTATCCGAATAATTTAGTGGAGAGCTTTATTGAAGAAAGTTGGAAGAACGGCGTCGACATCTTTCGCATCTTCGATTCACTCAACTGGACCAAGTCGATGGAAGTAAGCATCAACGCCGTTCGTGAACGTACCGGTGGTATTGCAGAAGCTTGCATTAGCTATACAGGCGATATTCTTGATCCTAAAAAGACGAAATACAATCTGAATTATTATCTCGACTTGGCCCGTGATTTAGAAGACAAAGGCGCACACATCCTCTGCATAAAAGATATGGCTGGATTGCTGAAACCTTATTCTGCCGATGTACTTATTTCAGCGTTGAAAAAAGTAGTGGACCTACCCATCCATCTCCACACACACGATACCTCCTCTATACAAGCCGCTACCTATTTAAAAGCGATTGAAGCAGGAGTGGATGTAGTAGATGTCGCATTGGCATCCATGAGCGGACTCACTTCGCAACCCAATTTCAACAGCATGGTGGAAGCTTTGAAAAATACTCCTCATGAAGTGGATCATGATGTGATACATTTGAATCAACATAGCAATTATTGGGAACGCGTGCGCGATTATTATTATCCTTTCGAGAGTGGATTGATGGCAGGCACTGCGGAAGTATATCAACATGAAATTCCAGGTGGACAATATTCTAATTTGCGTCCTCAAGCGATTTCACTCGGACTCGGCGAGAAAATGGAAGAGATCAAACAAGCCTACGCTGACGTGAATGAAATGTTTGGAGATATCGTCAAAGTAACACCGAGCTCGAAAGTAGTTGGTGATATGGCCTTGTTTATGGTGAGCAATAATTTAAGCAAAGAAGATGTTTTCGCTAAAGGTGATAGCATCAGCTTTCCAACAAGTGTAAAAAGTTTTTTCAAAGGTGATATCGGACAAGCACCCGGTGGATTCCCAAAAGAATTACAAGCAATCATTTTAAAAGATGAAATCCCCTACACCGATTTGCCGAATGCACATTTGGAGCCCATCAATTTTGAAAAAGCATTTATTGATTTCAAAGAAAAGTTAGGCGAGAATTTATCTTATCTCGATTTTCTTAGCTGGCAATTTTATCCGAAAGTTTTTGAAGAGTACATCAGCTTCGTAAAACAATTTGGAGACATTAGCCAATTACCAACACCAACTTTTTTCTATGGAATGAAAACCAACGAAGAAATATTGGTTGAGATTGGAAAAGGTAAAAAAATTCTGATTCGACTTTTGTACGTGAGTGATGCTGATGAAAGTGGTAAACGGATTGTATATTTCAGACTTAACGGACAAACGCGCTCCATTGAAGTGCAGGATAAAAAAGCCAACGTTAGAAAATTAAGTTTGGCAAAAGCAAGCGGCAGTAATCAGATTGGAACACCTTTGCAAGGTTTGCTCAGTAAAATATTTGTGAAGCCCGGACAAGAAGTAAAAAAGAATACACCTTTGTTTACCATCGAAGCCATGAAAATGGAAACGACGATCACTGCTCCGAGCGATTTAATCATTCAGGATATTGTTTTGTCTGAAGGAACCTTGGTAGAATCGGAAGATTTAGTGCTATCTACAAAAGCATAATTTCATTCTTCTAAATTTTTAATCCCATTGTTAATAGCAGGATGGAAAGTAAATTCCATTCCCGTATTTACTCTTGTTTCTATCCTTCAACTACAGTAGGTTTGTATGAATCTATGACAACCCTCGTTTTGGAAGAGCCGAAATCAAATACTATTGATATTCAGGGAAATACATGGTCCGAAAGGGCTTTGTCGGCTTCGAAATTGCAACAAAGTCAACTCAAAACAGGTTCAGCACAATACAGCAATTTAGAGTTAGCAAGAAATCGTGCAGCATTGACAAGATGGAAAACCATCGAAAATCTCGATAAATATTTGATTGAATTTGAATCGAACTTTATTAAAGCCGGAGGAAAAGTAATATGGGCTTTAGACGTTACGGATGCTTTAGAAGCCGTACTAGAAATTCTAAAAAAGTCAGGCGCTAAAAAAATTATTAAATCTAAAACCAACACAGCATCAGAAATTGGACTGAATGCATTTTTAGAAAACGAAGGCTATACATTTTCGGAAACAGACACCGGAGATTTCATCCTTCAGGAAGCGGAAGAAAGCGGAACACATATGGTGATACCGGCTTTGCATAAGTCGACAAAAGAAATTGCAACATTGTTGCACAATAAATTAGGGCTGCCGGCCGATGCAGAAGCCAACGGAATTGTTCGATTTATTCGTGATCATCTACG
>Ga0163144_10023070_pt1 | contig 12304 bp, 12 predicted proteins | sample OliLak19BULKMAT1_FD_123175 | JGI IMG/M metagenome (GOLD analysis project Ga0163144, IMG submission 123175) | Freshwater microbial mat bacterial communities from Lake Vanda, McMurdo Dry Valleys, Antarctica - Oligotrophic Lake LV.19.BULKMAT1 | ecosystem: Environmental > Aquatic > Freshwater >... | reverse complement strand
TTCGCGTGGTCGCCGGCGCGCTGTTCGACGCCGCCGGTCGCGTGCTGATCGCCGAGCGTCCCGCCGGCAAGCACCTGGCCGGGCGCTGGGAATTTCCCGGCGGCAAGATCGCCGCCGGCGAGAGCCGCGAGCAGGCGCTGGCGCGCGAGCTGCACGAGGAGCTCGGCATCGTGGTGCACGGCAGTGAGCCGCTCGTGTCGCTGGTCCACGACTACGCCGAACGCCAGGTCGAGCTGCACCTGCACCTGGTGCAGGGCTGGGACGGCAACGCGCGCGGGCTCGATGGCCAGCGGCTCAAGTGGGTGCCGCTCGCCGAGCTCGGCGGCGAGGACATTCTCGAGGCGGATCGCCCGTTCATTGACGCGCTGCAGCGTCGTGGACCACCGCCGGACACGACATCCCACGGCGCGGCCGCGGCAGCAGGAGACTGAAGACCATGGCGACCCCCTTGCAGGCTGTGACCGGCACGGCGTTCGGCGGCGAGCAGGTCGCCGTGCGCGATCCGCGCACCGGCCTGGTGGACCACCACTTCACCGCGCCGAGCCGCGCCGACCTCGAAGTGCTGACGAAGCGGCTGCGGCAGGCGCAGGTCGGCTGGCGCGAGGCGCCGCTGCAGCATCGCATCGACGTGCTGCGCCGCTGGCGTGCCGAAGTCGCCGCGCGCCAGCTGGAGATCACCAGGGCGCTCGCGGCCGACACTGGTCGCTATCTCATCGCCACGGCTGAAGCAGGCTCGATCCTCGGCATGATCGACCGCTGGACCGCGATGGCGCCGAAGCTCGCGCAGGAAGAGGCATTCCCGTCGGCGACGATGCCGACGATCAGCTATCGATCGCAGTACGTGCCCTATGGCCTGGTCGGCATCATCAGCCCGTGGAACTTCCCGGTGTCGCTGTGCTTCATCGACGCGATCCCGGCGCTGCTCGCCGGCTGCGCGGTGCTGGTCAAGCCGAGCGAGGTCACGCCGCGCTTCGCCGAGCCCGTGCAGCGCTCGCTCGAGGCCGTGCCCGAGCTCGCCGCCGTGTTCGCGGTGCATCCGGGCGCACGCGAGACTGGCGAAGCGCTGGTGCAGCTCAGCGACGTCGTCTGCTTCACCGGTAGCGTCGCCACTGGCCGGATGGTCGCCGAGAACGCTGCAAGGAATTTCATTCCCGCCTTCCTCGAGCTCGGCGGCAACGATCCGATGATCGTCACCGCTAGTGCCGACCTCGAGCGCGCCACCGATGTCGCGCTGCGCGCGACCTGCCTCGCCACCGGCCAGGCCTGCCAGTCGCTGGAGCGCGTCTACGTGCACCGCAGCCTCTACGCGCGCTTCGTCGCCCGGCTGGTCGAGAAGGCCGCGAAGGTCGAGCCGAACTGGCCCGACATCCACGCCGGCACGATCGGCCCGTTCATCTTTGCGAAGCAGGCCGGGATCGTCGCGGCGCAGATTACCGATGCGAAGGCGAAGGGCGCGCGCGTGGTTGCCGGTGGCGAGATCGAGGATCACGGCGGCAAGTGGCTGCGCCCGACCGTGGTCGTCGACGTGAATCATTCGATGACGCTGATGACCGACGAGACCTTTGGCCCCGTGATCCCGGTGATGCCGTTCGACACGGTCGACGAGGCCGTCGCGCTCGCGAACGAAGGTTCGTTCGGCCTGTCGGCCGCCGTGTTTGCCGGCACGCTCGAGGAAGCCGAGGCGATTGGTCGCCGCATCGACGCCGGCGGCATCAGCCTCAACGACGGTTCGCTGACCGCCAACTGCCACGAGGCCGAGAAGCACTCGTTCAAGCTTTCCGGCATGGGCGGTTCGCGGATGGGCCCGGCCGGCTACACGCGCTTCTTCCGCAAGAAGGCGCTGATCCGCCAGTCCGGCGCGCCGACCACGATCGAGATGATTGCCGAGCAACACGCGCGACCGAACTGACGGGCGCGGCGCCGGCGACACACACTCCACTACCCCAGACTTCGACTCCCCACGAAAGGAAGACAACATGGCTGCGCAGGACCAGGGACTCCCGGACATTCGGTTCGACTCGACCCAGCTCTATCGCGAGGAGGTCTTCACCGACCGGCGCGCCGGTACGCTGCGGCAGATGACGCCGGTCACGATCGACGGCGAACTCGACGCCGGTCGCCCGATGCTGTTCGCGGGCCAGACCCAGCTGATGACTCCTGGCGGCGTGCTGCCACTGATGTTCGAGATCGAGGCGAACACGCTCGCCGAGGCGATCGAGCGTTTCCCCGACGCCGTCAAGCAGGCGCTCGAGGACGCGATCGAGGAAGCGCGCGAGATGCGCCGCGAACAGGCCTCGCGGATCGTCGTGCCGGACGCCGGCGGCGGCATGGGCGGGCCGCCCAGCGGCGGCAAGATCCAGTTCTGAGGGCGCAGATGCGCGAGCCGAAGGCCGTCGCGATCCGCGGGAGAGTTCGCATGGCCTGCGCCATCGCGCTGGGCGCGAGCCTGGCCACCGGCGTTGCGGGCGCGGTCGAGTCCGTTACGCCGGCGGCGTCTGCGCCAGCCTCCGCGCCGACAGTGCCGACAGCGCCGGCCGCTGCCCCGAATGCGCCCGTTGCCGCGCCCGAGGCTTCGACCGTCGAAGCTGAGGTCGCGCGCATGCTCGAGGCGATGGCGCAGACCGAGCGCGAGGTCGGGCAGATGCTCGACCGCCTCGACGGTTTCCTCGCCGAGGGCAAGGCGCGCTACGCGGTCGCTGGCGCGGCGCCGCAGCAGGACTGGCGCTGGGCGCTGTTCGAGCGCGTCGGCGCCCGTATCCACGCGCTGATAGACCCAAAGCCGATCGCCCACGAGCGCGAAGCGGCCCGCGCCATGCTCGCCAGGGGCGATGCCGTCGGCGCCCGCAAGCTGATCCTCGAATACATGCAGCCCTTCATGGGCCGCGGCGAGGAAGCCGGCATCCTGATGAACTACCTGCCACGGCGCGTCGTCGCCGACCTCGGTGTGACGCGCCTGCGCGCACTGCTGCGCGCGAACCAGGTGGGCTCTCCCGACCTGCCGCGCATCGAGCAGCTGCAGGCCCTGATCGGCAACCGCGAGTCGCGCGAGGACTACCTGATGGCCGCCGAACTGGAACTCGGGGAACTCGAGGCGCTGCAGCAGAGGGCCTATGACGCCGCGTTCGTCGAGGCGCTGAAGGCCGCCAGGGAGCGCCCGCCCGAGTCGCGCGTGTTGCGGGAGCGCACCGCGCGCTGCCCCGTCGTGTCGGACCTCGGTCCGGTTACGCCTGCGCCCAAGGTCAACACGATCCTTTCGACCCCGACCGCGAACTATTTCCCGCCCGAGGCGCTTGCCCAGGGCGTCGAGGGCAAGGTGGCGGTCTATGCGCGCGTGACCCCCGAGGGCTGCGTGCGCGCCGCCGGCGTGCTGGTCAGCACCGGCGTCGATGCACTCGATGCCGCCGCGCTGCGCTGGATGCTCGAAGGCGCGGTGTTCTCGCGCAGCACGCCGCTGAAGGGCGGGGAGCTCGCGACGACGATGCTGAACGTGAATTTCAAGTCGCCGGATTGAACCGCCTGTCTGGCGCCACGCGTTGCCCAAGCGCGAACTCCTGGCGGTCAGTGAACGGATGTATTGGCGACCGCACCGATCCGGAGGCAGGCGCGAGATGCGCTTCGGATACGTCGATACCGCCGGCGGCGAGATGCATTGCCGTTGGGAAGGGGAGGGCACGCCGCTCCTGCTGCTTCACTGGGCACCGGCGTCCGGCAGGATGTACGAAATCGCGATGCCTCACTTCGCGCGCGCGTGCTACCGCACGATGGCCGTCGATCGTCCCGGCTACGGCCGCTCTCACAAGCGACGTCCGGGCGCCTCCGTTCCCGAACTCGCTGCAGACGTGCTGAATGCGCCGATGGGCTGGGCCTCGAGCGATTCGCACTTCTGGGTGGACATCTGTCTGCGGCGGTCGCGACCGAGATCGCCGTGCAGTTTCCGTCGAGGCTCACCGCACTCGTGCTCGACGGCGTGCTCAATCTGGACCCGCCAGAATGGGGCGTACTGCTCCAACGATTCGCGGGACGGTCGCCAATGCCGCGAGGCGATCAGGCCTTCCGCAGCTTCGCGTTCGACATGGTCGTCGAGACGCTGCATGAGTGGGACCCGGATTTCAGATTGAGCACCGAGACACTCGGCGACGTCTACGCGCTGTTGAACGACTTCCCGACATCCGCATACCGACCTTGTTGCTGGCAGCGGAGCGGGAGCCGCTGCGAGCCGCATTTGCACGGACGCTTGACGCCATTCCGGGCGCGCGCGGCCACGAGTTCCCTGGCAACCATCCGTTCACAGCGTGGTTGCCAACCGCGACAAGCTCGGCGCCGGCGACAATTCGGTCTGCGATATCGTCGGCTCGGCAGCGCGCGGGCCGCCTTGCGCCCCCAGTCCGACCGGATCTGGAACCTGGCCCATGGAGTCGAACGCATGAAGTGCTACAAACGGAATCCGCCGATCCTCGCCATGACGCTGGCGCTGGCGGCGCCGTTCGCTTCGGCGCATGTCGTGATGCGGAAGTGGACCGCGTATGCCGGTTGTCAGGAATACGTGACGCTCGCGGTCCCGCATGGCTGCGGTGACTCCCCGACGACCGAAGTGCGAGTGAAGATCCCCGAGGACAAGGCGGGCTGGACCACGCGCATCATCAAGCGCCGGTTGCCCACCCCGATCGTCGGCGAGGGCGGCGCGCGAATCACCGAGGTGGTCGACGAGATCGCCTGGTTCGAGGGTACTCTCGCGTTGACCGGCTCGGGCTCTTCACGATGCTGGTGCGGATTCCCGACGCCGCCGGGCCGGTGCTGTTCTTCAAGGTGATCCAGACCTGTGCCAATGGCGAGGCCCGCTGGGTCGATACGATTCCGGCCGGTGAGCCCACCTGGAAGCGGTGGGCGATGCCGGCGCCTGCGCCGTTCATCGAGCTGCAGAAGCCGCCGGGCCCGCAACTGGACGCCACGATGCAGCAGATCGGGGCCGAGCGCGCGAAGCGCGGTGGCGCCGAGGGACCGAAGTAGCCGCTGCGCGACGGCAGGTCGCCGATGTTCCCCGTGGCGGCGGCACCCGCCGCCTTTCGATGGAGGTCGTCCGTGAAGAATTTCTGGCTGGGGATCTGCGTGATCCTGGCGAGTGGCTCGCCCTTCGCGATCGCCGCGTCGCGCCGTCCTGAGGAAGCGGCGGCATCGAAGGCGCTCGCGGCGAGGCATCCGCGCCTCCGTGTCGAGATGCTCGATGCGACGGATCCGAAGTCCATCGACGGCTTTGCGAAACGGCTCGAGGGCTTGCCGATCGACGTGCTGGTCAACAACGCCGGGACGATTGGCGAAGAGGGCGAACAGAAGCTCGGCCAGCTCGACCCGTCGCCTCGTTCGCCGCGTACCCGCGGATTCATTCCGGGCTGTACTACTACAAGTCCAGCAAGACGGCACTGAACATGATCCTGCGCAATCTCGCGATGGACCTGCAGTCCGACGGCATTGCCGTGATGGCGCTCTCGCCCGGGGTGGTCAACACCCACGGGACCGAGACGAATCACGACGCCATGTCGCCGGAAATGCGCCGCAGCATGACCGACATCGACACGAGCGTCGGCGGCATGATCCGCGTGCTGGATGAGCTGACGCTCGAGAAGTCGGGAGCCTGGTACCGGTTCGACGGTACCCCTATCGACTGGTGATCGCCGGATCGGCCGTGTCGAGGTCGCGGGCGACCCGGAAGCCGACGTCCGCGAGTTCTTCCGCGCCTGCCGCAAGCGGGACGGCATCGCGCGCAGCGCTGCGCGCGGCCAGCGGTCGCGAGCGCCACGAGCCGCCCCGGACTGCGGCATGCGTGCAGCCTTCCCAGCGCCACGCGCGTTCGTCCGGCGGGCGACCCTTGTAGCTGCGGGTGAAGCAGTCCGCGAGCCGCTCGCGCACGTTGCCGATCAGGTCATGGAGGCCGAGCGGGTTCGGCAGGAACGTGCCGACGGGAGCCAGCCCGGGGAAACCGTCGGTACAGCGCGCATGCGGCACGGACAACTGCGAGGCGCGCGCGCTGACGTCATGGACGTTGGCGAAATCGCAGGCGCGCGAGATCGACACGCCCTCATGCGAATCCCGCGCGCTCCAGAAGCGCGCGCCGGTGGTGCCAGCGCGCGTCGCGTATTCCCATTCGGATTCCGATGGCAGGCGATAGGCATGCCCGGAGATCGAGCCGAGCCATTCGAGATAGGCGCGCGCGTCGGTTTCCGTGATGCAGCGCGCTGGCGCGGTCGGCGGTTCGTCGCCTGCAGCGGCGCAGGCCAGCGCCGGCTGGTGGCCCGTCGCGGCGACGAACTGCAGGAACTGCTGCTTCTGGACCTCGGCGCGGCCGAGCGCGAACGGTCGGCGAATGCGCACTGCGAGCGGCGGCGTCTCGCCGGAGCGCTCGTCGTGTTCGTAGGCGTCGGTGGAACTGCCCATCGAGAATGCGCCGGTGGGGATGTACACCAGTTCCGGACAATCGGGGCAGTCGCGCCAGGGCGGTCGGGAATCCTGCGCTGGCGCTGGCGCTGCGACCACGCAGGGCGCCATCAGCAGCAGCGTCGCACCCAGTACGCGGGCAACGCGGCTCACGGCATATCCCGGGCGACGCGGAATCCGGCGAAGTCCGCGCGGTCATCGTCATCGCCGTCGCCATGGAAACCGGGCCGGCTGCGCTCGGGCCCGGTGCTCCAGCCGCCGCCGCGCTGGATGCGCCGCTTGCAACCACCGTCCCAGGTCCAGGCGCGCGCATCGGCGGGGCGTCCGAAGTAGCTGAGGCTCGCGCAGTCCTCGGCCCATTCCCAGACGTTGCCGATCATGTCGTACAGGCCGAAGGCGTTCGGGCGCAGGCTGCCGACGGGGGCGACGTCGGCGAAGCCGTCGCGGCAATCCACGCTGCGCCAGGCGAGCGGATAGCGCTGCATGGTGTCGCGGTCGTTGGAATTGGCGTAGTCGCAGTGACGCCTCGCATTGCCGCCCCAGGCCTGCAGCGCACGGCTGCCGGCCTTCGCCGCATACTCCCATTCCACCTCGCTGGGCAGGCGATAGGGCTTGCCGGTCAGCGCCGCCAGCCACTGCGCGTAGGCGTGTGCGTCGTGCCAGTCGATGCAGGTCGCCGGATGATCGTCGCGCGGCGTCCCGGGCACGTTCGCGCCATCCCAGGTGGTCTCGATGTCGCGGAAGCCCTGGCGTGCCTCGACCCAGGTGCGACAGCGGATCGTCTGACGATCGCGGCCGGTGGTGCGCGCGAAGCGCGCGTATTCGGCGCGCGTGACCTCGAAGCGGCCCAGCGCGAACGGACGCTCGATGCGGATCGGCATCGGATCGAGCTCGGCTGGCACTTCGGTGGGTACCTGGATGCGCGGCGCCGTGCCGAGTTCGAAGCGGCCTGCCGGGACGACGACCATCTGCGGACAGTCGGCGCAATCGCGAAATGCGGGGGTCGCGCGCTCGGCAGCGTGAATGTCGTCCGCCATCGCCAGCAGCGAACTCAACGCGAGCACTCGAACGAGGTATTTCATTTCACCGGACCCACGTGGCTGGGCAGAAAACCGCGCCTCGACCACGCATCGGTGCCGCAGACGTGTACGGATAGCAACAGCGCATCTCGTCGCGCCCGAGGCCGTATCGCGCAGGGCTGGCTTGGGATACTTTCATCGCGTTCGCGCCTCGTCGCCACGAGGGCGATCGACACGGGATCGACATTATAGGGGGGGTTCACGATGTCCAATAAAACAAGGTTTCTCGTCGGCGCCATGCTGCTGATGCCTGCGATCGATGCTGCTCACGCCCAGGAAGCCGCCGGTGCCGGCGCCGACGTCGGACTGCAGGAAGTCGTCGTGACGGCACGCAAGCGCGAGGAGTCGCTGCAGGACATCCCGATCGCGATCTCCGCCATCAGCGCCGATCGGATCGAGCGCCAGGGGATCACGCGTCTCGAGGAACTCACGCTGCAGGTACCAGGCGTGCAGTTCCACCCGCTGGGGCTTGCGATCCCGGGGCGTGTCAACTCGTCGATCCGCTTCCGCGGCATGGACGTGAACAGCCAGGTGCCCACGTTCCAGCTCGGCACGTTGTTCATCGACGGCATCTATGTTCTCGGTGGCACGAGTTCCATACCCCTCGATGACGTCGAACGAGTCGAGGTCGTGAAGGGTCCGCAATCGGCGTATTTCGGCCGCAATACCTTTGGCGGCGCGATCAACTACATCTCGCGCCAGCCTTCGATGGAAGAATTCGGAGGCGACCTGAGGGTCATCGGTGCCCAGTTCGACGAGTACGAGGTCTCCGGTGCGTTCACGGGGCCCATCCTGCCCGGCAAGCTCGCCTTCCGGGTCGCGGCACGCAGCTACGAGACCGGCGGCATGTGGACCGCCTCCGACGGCGGGCGGCTCGGCGAACAGAAGACGACTTCCTACAGCATTGCGCTGAAGGCGACGCCCACCGACAACCTGTCGGTGACGGCGCGGTTTTTCCACGTTCGCGACGAAGACGGCGCTGCGGCCGGCGGCGCCATTCCGGGCCGGCTGAACGACAGCTGTGCCGGGCGCAGCATCACCAACAACGCCGGCGAAGTCGTGCGGCCCCGGCTCTGGTTCTGTGGCGACGTGCCCGAGAACGGCCAGGCGATCTCGGTGCTCGGCAACCGGCAGATCATCGACAGCAATACGACCACGACCTCGGAGCGTGCGCGGCTCTCCACCGGCGATGCGAACTGGCTGCTGCCGAATTTGGTCCAGCGAGCGCTGCCTGCGGCGATCGCGGGCAAGGTGCCCGGGCTCGACGGCATCGAGCTGAAGCGCGACGTCGACCGACTCTCGTTGAACGCCTCTTATGCGTTCGACAGCGGGCATTCCCTCGACCTGCTGGCTGGGGACAACAAACTGGCCGCGAACTGGGTACGCGACTTCAACTTCACGGCGTTCGACAATGGCTATTCACGCGATCCGCAGTATTCGAAGGACCGATCCTACGAACTGCGCCTGACGTCGCCCCAGGAGCAGCGCCTGCGCTGGATGCTGGGCCTGAACTACTACTCCCAGGAATTCATCGCCGCGGGCACCGGCGGCGATGCCGCCTTCCTGTGCGTCGACACGATCGTCGGCCCGACGATCGGCACCTGTCGGCCGGGTCCGGCCGCCTCGGCGTTCGCATTCTTCCCGAACGGTCTCGCGAACACCGATCGGGTCCGCACCAAGGCCGCGTTCGCTGCGGCAGCCTACGATTTCAATGACCAGTTCACGTTGAACCTGGAAGGGCGCTACCAGGACGACAGCTTTCGCCGCGGTCTCACGACCTTCCAGACGATCGCCGGGACGAAGTTCCTGCCGCGCGTGATCCTGCAGTTCAAGCCGAACGAGTCGACCAATTTCTACGCCTCGTACGCCGAAGGCCTGCTGCAGGGCGAGCTGAACCAGCTGGTGATCGATGCCGATGCGCGTGAGAAGGCGCAGTTCGAAGCGCTCGGCTCACCGGGCCAGGTTCCTGAGGAGACGCTCGACAGCTTCGAGCTCGGCTGGAAGCAGCGCTTGCTCGATGGCCGGGTCTCGATCAGCACGGCGGCCTACTACGGCGACTGGACCGGCAAGAAGGTGCGACAGGTGGTGGCGGTCAATTTCACCTGCGGAGACTTTCCGGCGCCCGTGGGCAGCCCGGGTTGCCGGCCGAACCTGGGCGAAGCCAGTGCAGGGCAGCCCTCGCGCAATGCCGATGGTTCGACGTCGTTCAACAACTCCAACGTGGTGTCGGCGTACGACGCGAAGATCTGGGGTCTCGAATTCGAGGCCACTGCCCGGCCCACCGAGCATCTGCGGATGGGTGGCGCCCTGACCTGGGCGCGCAGCGAGATGAAGAACGGCATCTTCAACACCGTGACGCCGATCGCGGGCTCGAACAACATCAAGGGCAACGCCAATCCGCGTTTTCCCGAGTGGTCGGGCTCCGTCAACGCGGAGTACGAAGCCGCCCTGAACGACGACTGGCGCTGGTTCATCCGCGGCGATGCCAACTATTTCGGCAAGACCTTCGTCGATCTTGACAATCTCGCCACCTGCAAGTCGTACGTGGTCGCCAATTCTGGCGCCGGTGTGGCGCGCGACAACCTGCGGGTCGAGCTGTTCGTGAGGAACCTCTTCGATGACGACAGCTGGGCTGCCTGTGCCCGCTTCCTCGAGTTCGACCTGCCGCAGGATGGTGCCGGCAACCCGAACATCTACCAGACCGTGATCGTCGCGCCGCAGCTGAAGCGACAGCTCGGGCTGCGGGCGTCGTGGAAGTTCTGAGAGTCCAGGCTGGCGCCGCGGAAACTGCGTCCGCGGCGCCTAGTTCAACTCGAACAACTCGACGATGTTGCCGTTGGGATCGAATACCATCAGGTTCCGGGACAGGCCGGTGGACGAGACACGCGGCGTGAACAGGAATTCGAAGTTCGCGGCCTTGAGCCGGGCATAGATCTGGTCAAGGCCCTTCACGCGGTGCGGCAGGATCGTGTCGCCCTGTGATCCCTTGCGGTTGGGATGCGCGGGCGGGGGCATCCGGCCGTCGGGTTCACGGACACTGATGAACGAGATCCGACCGCCTGCGATCGGACCGCCCGGATACTCCGCCACGCCGCGCAGCGTCAGGTGTCGCACTTCCGCCTGTGGCGAACAATCGAGCCAGGCGCGAGCACGTTCGGTCGGCAACAAGACGTCCTCGACGACCTCCTGCCCGAGGATGTCGCGATAGAAGAGCAGCGATCGCTCGATGTCATGGGTGACCGTCACGGAGCGCAGCAACAGGCTTTGAACCTGCGGCGCCTGGGTCGCAACGCTGCGTGGATTGGTGGGGGTGCCAGATTGCTGGGCAATCGCCGCTGAAGCGAAGGGCATTGCGAGGCAAGTCAGGACCGCGGCGCGGAGCAACCTGTGAGAGGTCGCTGTGGAGTCGCTGCGGCTGCGGGTCGGTGTTCTGGTTCGGGCCTGGGTGCGCATGGCGGTGCTCCGGTCGAGGCTTCGAAGGGCGAAGAACGACGCGCTGCGGCGTCCGCCCAGAATACTGCCTGAGCGCACCGGGTGGGTAGAGCGACGGCACTGGCTTGCTGGTACGATCCGGCGCTCCCGAACCGGAGTCAGAGCATGTCGTTCAAACGCAGATCCTGCACTTTCACGCTGTTCGTCCTGGCACTGTCGACCATGCTTGCCGCCGGCATGTCCGGCCCCGTGTCCTCGGCAGGTGCGCGAGACGCCAAGGCCAAGTTGGCGGCTGCGCCGGCGCCGGCGCGTCGGTTCGATGGCAAGGTTGCGATCGTGACCGGCGGTTCGCGCGGTATCGGTCGGGCGATCAGCGAGACGCTGGCGCGCGACGGTGCGACTGTGGTCGTGAACTATTCGAAGTCCGCCCCGGCCGCCGAGGAGACCGTGGCTGCGATCCGTGCGCTGGGCGGGAATGCGGTTGCGATCCAAGCCGACATCTCGAAGCTCGAGGACGTGAAGCGGCTCTACAAGGAAACGCAGGACAAGTTCGGCCACATCGACATCGTCGTCAACAACGCGGGCATCCTGCCGCCGGCGGTGCCGGTGGCCGACGAGACGGAGCAGACCTTCGATGCCGTGTTCGGCCTGCTGAAGGGCACGTACTTTTCGATGCAGGAGGCAGCCAGGCGCGTGTCGAACGGCGGCCGCATCGTCAACATCTCCAGCAGCACGACGCGCGGCTGGTCGCCCGGCTATTCGATCTACGCGGGCGCCAAGTCCTCGATCGAGCAGTTCACGCGTTCGCTGTCCCGCGAGCTCGGGGCGAAGGGCATCACCGTCAACGCGGTGATCCCCGGGCTCACCGACACCGACATGATCGACGGCTACTCCGCCGCGGTGCGCGAGGCCGTCGCGAAGAGCACCACGCTCGGGCGGCTCGGGCAGCCCGCTGACATCGCTGCCGTCGTGGCCTTCCTCGCGAGCGAGGACGGGCGCTGGATCACCGGGCAGATGGTGGTGGCGAACGGCGGCTCGAACCTCTAGACCTCGTCCTTCCGGGGCAGGCCGCCCCGACCGCTGACGGGGAGGCAGCAATGGGCTAGACAGTCGAAGCGATCGACGCGGACCTGGCCGCCTGGCTCGAGCGCCAGCCGGTCTTCTTCGTCGCCACGGCGCCACTGTCGGGCGCGGGCCACGTCAACTGTTCGCCCAAGGGCGGGGACAGCCTGCGGGTGCTCGGGCCCCGCGAGGTCGCCTACGTCGACGGCTCGGGCAGCGGGATCGAGACGGTGGCGCACCTGCGCGAGAACGGGCGCCTGGTGCTGATGTTCTGCGCGTTCGAGGGCGCGCCGAAGATCGTG
>Ga0163144_10023067_pt1 | contig 12306 bp, 12 predicted proteins | sample OliLak19BULKMAT1_FD_123175 | JGI IMG/M metagenome (GOLD analysis project Ga0163144, IMG submission 123175) | Freshwater microbial mat bacterial communities from Lake Vanda, McMurdo Dry Valleys, Antarctica - Oligotrophic Lake LV.19.BULKMAT1 | ecosystem: Environmental > Aquatic > Freshwater >... | reverse complement strand
CGGCGAGAGTTTGTGTTGCGGCGTTGCCGCCCATGCCGGCAACTATCGGCATATACACTGCCAGTAGAACGTATTTTTCTAAGGTGTCACGGAATTGGCTGACTGTGAAGGATGCCAAAAATGCGGTTGCAAGGTTAATAATAAGCCAGCGGTATCTGTTATTTACTTTTCGCTTAGCGGAGTCAGTTACGCTTTCTTCTTTACGTATACCTGCGAAGTCGTACAAGCTTGAAGCTTCTTTATCCTGGAGCAATTTTAATACGTCATCAGAGTAAATGATGCCAATTACATCTTCCGCGTCATTGAGCACCACGACTTTTCCGTGCGGGTGGGATAAAAATAATTCAGATACTTCACTAGATTTAGCAGCGTATGAAATGGTTGGAACACGCTTTACATACTTGCCAATCAGCTCAGTCTTGCGAGCAAAGCCAAGCTCATGGCCGGGCAAAAAACCATTATGCTTGCCCTCTTTCTTCGTCAGTATGACCGGTGGGCGGCCTGTTCTGTGTTCATGCTCACGGAACTTTTTTGCAACTTCAGTTATCGTGTCAGTTACATCTACCTGTATGTAGTCTAATGTCATAAGCCCAGCGGCAGTTTCGGCATCAAATTCTAAGAGTTTAGACAGCGAATCCCGCATATCCTCACTTAGTTCGAGTAGTACCTTTTCGCGCTTTTTTGCCGTAAGTAATTGTAATAGGTCGGTAGCATCATCAGGATCGACAGCCTGTAAGATTTTCGCCAAGTCCTCCTCGGGTATATGCATCAGAATATCCCGCCTTGCTGTGCGGGTTAGGGCATTTAACATGTCAATTCGCTCTTCGGACTGTAGCTCTAAGAATAGTTCTGTCCGTTTGTCTTTGCGGAATAAAATATCTGCAATTAAGACTGGGTTAATTGCACTTAAGGTCTTTGGAATTTTTATTTTTCGAAATCTCATTTAATAAATCCTTAGTACTAATATTCGTAAGCAGTATATCAGGTACCTGTACTATCTGTAGCAGATCTTAAGTGTTATCGATACTATTTTTGCGAAAGGTAATCTTTAAACTCTCCTTTAAGAACTTCAACTGCTTCAGAGCCTGGGAATATGCTCATGTGATATTTGAAAGCGGAGAAAGGGATAAGATATTTGCCTGTGCTTAGAAACCTCTTTCAAAAATATATTATAACAAAGAAACAGAGGTAATTTACCTCCACTGTGGCTTTACTGTATGATGGGCAATCGTAGCCGTATATAACAATTTCAGGTAAGAATCTACCAATTGAACATTTCTAACAATGGTATGATTCTAATATGAATCTCATAGTCTGGGCTCTAATTGTTTCATTGGGCGTTAACTTAATAATGTTTATCCCAGCTTTTATTTATAAGACTGACAAACTCACAGATATATCTTATTCAATTACTTTTACTGCTTTGGCTATTTTCGGTTTTTACCGCAGTGCGCACAACAACCTTGATAAGCTAATTCTAATTCTTGTTTTACTGTGGGCTATCAGATTGGGAGGTTTTCTCTTTATACGAATAAATAAGATTGGCAAAGATGTACGGTTTGATGGAATGAGAGAAAAGTTTTTACCTTTTCTGAGATTCTGGCTATTACAGGGTGCCACAGTTTTTGTGGTAATGCTGGCTGCGTTACTTGGGTATACACAAAAAAGTCCAAACATTAATTTTATAAGTTGGGTAGGGGTGATCGTATTTCTATCAGGTTTGTTAATTGAAGCTATAGCAGATGCTCAAAAATTTCGCTTCAATAGCAATATCAAAAACAAAGGTCAGTGGATAGACGTAGGAATATGGCGGTCTAGTCGTCACCCAAATTATCTCGGCGAGATGATGGTCTGGTCGGGCATGTACTTATTAGTAGTTCCATCATTAAATACAACTGAACTTCTTATTGCCCTTCTGAGCCCTATGTATATTATCGGTCTTTTACTATATGTCAGCGGGATTCCACTATTAGAAAAGTCTGCTCAGAAGAAGTGGGGAAACCAGAAAGAATTTAACCAGTACAGAGACGAAGTTCCTGTCTTGATCCCTAGCATACACTCGATAAAGAGAATCGGCAGATTAACCTAAATCTAGACTATTGCAATAGTTGAAAAACTATAATAGTAAGATGTCGTGTAATTTTATTGTGCCAAAGTCGCAGCAAATATTTGCCAAGCAAGTAAGGATTTAGCCACAAAGCTGAGTACTATGTAGGCTTTTTCACCACGCAGATAGTTAGACCATTTACCCTTAGCCCGATATTGCTTGTATTGAACGAGTGCAAAGATATTAAAGAGTGCAAAAAGTGAGAATACTATTCCATATACAAACCCAGGAGGAGAAGCTCCGGCTGGACCACTCGGAGAAATAAGTTGTGTCAAAATAATCAACCAAGGGACTACGCCGGCAATACAGCCAAACATGAATGGCAACCATTGCCCGTCACCGGGAGTTGTGTACTTCTCTTGTAGCCAGCCAAATAAAATCATAGATACGTTTACTCCGAAAATTGCCAAAAGTGCCGCGTAGTCACTAATTCCATTCAATTGGGCGATCAAAAATATCATAAGAGAAGAACTAAGCGAATATTCAACCCAGCGGAAGATGTTCTTATTTTGCTTTAAACTAGTCGCATATTTTGGGAAGAATTTATTTGAGGAGACAAAAAAGTGAAAAAAGGCCGAAAGTCCCAGGAATAAAGCTATTACGTAGCTAACATTAGAGTTGAAAAGAAGTATCGGGTTGGTAAAGGCTGAACCAGGAGGCCCCGTCATATAAGTCGCAGTAACGGGTAATGAAAAGTTGTTAGAAAGTGCCAGCACAGCAATTAAGGAGGCTAAATGTAGTATTCCCGCAAAAAGATTCCATTTTCGTAATGGCTGAATCTGAATTTCGGTTAATTTACCCATGCTTTATATACTATCCCCTTTTATTATTTTATCAAACTCCATGATTAATGGATATAAGGCATGTGATTTGTCTGTCACGAAGTAATTATTCTTAATTCCATTTGTTTTTGAATCAATTAGGCCTTCTTTCTTAAGCTCCGTCAGTTTTTTTGATAATGTCACTGAATTGATCTCAGTCATTCTTTTGAGCTCATTGAATGATTTTTCGCCAAAGTTAGTCAGCTCAAAAAGAATTAAAAGATTACTCGAATCTCCTATAATCTTGACGATTCTGGTTGTTTTCTTAACTTGCGCTTGACTAAGGTTTATACGCATTGGTATACTTTGTTTACTAGTTAATAATACTAACTACTGTAACATAATCGTTAGTATATTCATAAAAGTATGTTTAACGGAGGATAAACGCAACAATGGGAAAATCAGTGAATACAATAATTCACAAAAGTTCGGTACTTTTAGCATTTAAAATAATACTACTAGAGTTAATTCTAGAGCTTACCTACTTAATGATAACCAATGGGGCAAAACTAATATTCGGAAATAGTCAGGGAGGATTAAGCTTTATTTCTCCACTTGGGCAACTATTACTATTACCTATGCAAATTTTAATATTAGTATTGTTGCTAATGCGGTGGAGTACTGAAACTTACGAGATACGGGGCGAAGAAATTATTATAAAAACCGGAATTCTTAAAAGAACGGAGATCTCCTATCCGTATAAGAATATGCAGTCCGTGATTGTGAGGCAATCAATTCTTGAAAGAATATTTAGGGCAGGCAGTATTTCTGTCTTTGTACCAACACTTGGGAAAGACATAATATTTCATGAGGTAGCAAATCCTAGAAAATTCGCCGAAAATATAAAAGAATCTATACCTCCATCAGAAAAAAGTCAATATATTATGAGTAAATAAACTTAGTAGATTAATAAAAAAATTATTAGAAAATAGTAAATATATAATATCTGTTGGGGTTTTAGGTACCCTAGTCGCCTCTTTGTCTTTGTTTATTTTTGGGCTTGGTAGTGTTGCCACAGCAGTTTACAAAGCAACAATAGCTTCAAATCAATTCGGCTTAGGCCAAACAAAAAGTTTAAGCATCTCGTTAATACAGAGTATCGATATATTTTTACTAGCTACCGTCTTATATGTTATTACTCTAGGGCTTTACGAATTATTTATCAATCAAGACCTTAAGCTACCAGAATGGTTGGTTGTTAATTCACTCGAAGATCTAGAACATAGATTATTTGGAGTAATCGCCGTGATTATATCTGTAACATTCCTGGGTAAATTAGTTGAGCTTGGAGGTGGACAAGAAATATTACAGATAGGGATAGCTGTAGGGATAGTACTGATATCCATTGCGACAGTACAATTTGTAGCATCTCGCAAAAAGTAACCAGTGGAATTACAGGACTATCTATTAGAAAGTCTCTGAGAAAATAATTTCTGTATTTGTAAGGCTGTCATAGATGCTATTTAACCGAGATGAGGGAATCTAGTGGTACCAAGAGGGATTATCTTGATGATTGTTGAACAGTTAAGTTATCGTAGGTGTAATTGTTGTTGTTTGAGTCGATTTTTTGCGAAATAGCAGGATTGCGATCAGCACAGCTCCTGCACTCAAAGCCCATATATAGGCCTAACAAATAGGATACCAATCGGCTTCCCGAGTAGCGTGAGGCACGTAAATACATATGCCGCTGTAGCGATGAACCACGGGTATGGCGCCTCACTGTTGGGATGGGTGTGTAATTAAGAATAATCATAGTCGTAGCAAACACATCAATCAGCGCCGTTAACCAGATGGCGGTAGCATTACTTTTTGTAAGATACCAAATAATAATTGAGATAAGTGCGAGTGTAAAAAGAAGTTTGTCATAACGTGAAGATTTTCGCACACCATATTTAAAAGATAGACACAGATTTACTGCGCTACTCACAAAGAAAACGATTGCTATTAATACCGAACCGCGAGCACCTTCAAGCAACTGAGAAACAGCGGCGATACCCTGCATAATCGTAAAAACTAACCAGCTTAATTGATGGGGTATTGTCCTCCCTTTAACAATGGAAATTGCATATGAATATCATAAAAACAAAAATGCCCCACATTACAGTGAGGCGTTTTATATGGAGGGCCTGGTGAGACTTGCTACGTCATTATACAAATATAAGCTTGCAAGCAACTTTTATTTGCCGCTACACTATCAAGGAAAACATTAACATCCGCTGGATGTTAATGCCCGACGACATTCCTTGGAATGTCGTCAGTGCAAGTCTCAATAAGCCAAGCCAATAAAAAAGCCCCATCCTGCGGATGAGACTTTTGTATTGGAGGGCCCGGTGAGACTTGAACTCACGACATTCTGCTTAAGAGGCAGACGCTCTAACCAACTGAGCTACGGGCCCTCGTCGAAACTTACGTGCCTATCTCGTTTTGCCAGCTATTGCTGTCAAAAGCTTCGACTTAGCACTATGTTTCTCCTATAAGTTTTCCAAACAGCAGATGGACCGCTTGGTTTGAAAAACTTGTTAGGACAAACAAACCTTTCCCCTCAAATTTGGTAAAACAAACAAGATTACGCTTCCCAAAAGCCAATACGGTTGCCTTGTTGGGGTTTTGTGTGCAAACTCAGGGCAAATTTTAACAAATTACCCCTGTTTTGGCAATACCTCCCTAGGTCTTAGGAGATGCAATGCTGTGCTGGGCGGGTATTTCAGGTACGGCTGATAACTGAGGTGTGGAAGGAGCTAAGCCCATAATTGATGGTGACAGTGGAGACAAAGTCGAACCAGATACCGGTGCTGTATGTGGAGTAGCAACTGACGTGCTACTGACCGGCACTGTAGCTGAAGGGGCATGAGTTGCCTGTTGTGCCCGTGGTGGTATTGGCGCCATTGCGGCCTGTTTTTTTGCCGATAGTACAGCCATCATGTCCGGTATATACACGGAAAATGTTGAACCTTTGCCAACCTCACTTTGAACCTCAAACGTGGCATCTAAAATTTTAGCGAGCTTTTTAGTGACGTATAGACCAAGACCGGTGCCGTTGGTAGCACGAGTGCGATAATCTTCGGCTCTAAAAAACTTCTCAAAAATCTTCTTTAGATCGCTTGTGGATATACCTATACCCTCGTCGCTAACACTATAAAGAACCCCTTTATCTTTGGCGCGGACAGATAGGGTAATCGTGCCCTTGTCGCTGTACTTAATGGAGTTGGTTATAAAGTTTTGCAGGATTTCACGGATATAAAGACGGTTTGATGCCATTCTGAGGGGAGTTGATGGGTCGGGCGATACCGCAAGAAACATGCCTTTTGCCTCTACAGCGTTGTGGTAGTCTTCCTTGAGCCGTTCAAGGAGATCACGGGGGTCAAACTCTTCTAGTTCAAGATCAAGTGTGCCTTTTTCGGCTCGCGCAAAAGTGGTCAAATCGTTGAGCATGTTCGCTAAATATATTGATTGGTCGTGTGCGGTTTGAAGTGATTTTTGTATTTTCTCTGCCTTTTCGCCCTCCAATTTAGTAGCTAGTAATAGAGCATTTGAAACTCCCGCTTCGGCGACTGTAACTGGGGTGCGTAATTCATGGGAGATAACAGAAATAAATTCATCTCGCTCTTCCTCCAGTGATTTTTCGTGAGTAATGTCCCGTAACGTCATAACATAGCCGCCCTCATCTTCTTCTTGGCCAAAGGTTGAGCGGATTGGCGTGACAACGATACTAAGCGCGGCGGTATCGTCACCTTTATATCTCAGAACAATATCACTGCGTACGATAGGCTTAGTGTCTTTTGGCATTAAATCTAGGGTAGTAATGAGTATGCCTTTTTCATCTTCAAATCTCACAAAACCATCCAGTGGCTTATCACTAAGGCTGTTGTTAGTATCAAATAGGCCCAAAGCAGCAGCGTTGTAGAGGCGGATAACACCTTCTTTATCAAGTACCAACACGCTTTCTGTCATGTTGTTGACTAGTGCTCTGAGGCGCTTTTGCTCGACAATGGCCTCTTTTACGGTGTCATGCAGGCGCGCTCTGTCCCAGTCGTAAATCTTCTGAATATTGATAAAGAAAGCAGAAACAGCCAAGAAGACAGCAAGAGTAACAATGATATTGATTTGATCTGTGGAGCTTATACCTTCTTTTATGCTGAGGTAGGCAAATTTGGCTATGGTAGTGAAGGCGAAAACCCCAACCGTGGCCCACACGCCCTTAGCTCCGTAGTAGAGGTTGCTGATAAAAACGAGTAAAAACAGCACTAGAACATAGGGTGTGGCGGGTCTGGATAAAAAAGTAATCCCGATAGCGGCAAAAATCTGATATACGACTAGGTAACTTAATGGGTGGCGGTTTACTCGTGTAAAATCAAGGACACGGAGCATTATAAGCAATATTAAGGCGGCGCCTATTGATGCCACAGCTATGCGCTCAAAATGTGTCGATACGGGGTCGATAATGGTGTGTAAAACAACGGTAACTGCCAATAGTAAGTGCGAAAATATAACTGCCCGTCTGTTGACGGCCGATTTTATTGGTTGGCTTAGCTCCTCGGGGTTTCGAATCATATCTTACAAAACTCTTATGTTTACTAATATTGTACAGGTTTCTTCAGGGAACGCGTAGTAATAAAGATAGTGGTGAATAACAATCTAAACGCTATAATTATGTAAGTATATGAAAATCCTAAACGGCCGCGAGTTGGCTGATTTCATTAAAGAGCGGCAAGCTCAACAGGTGCGCAATTTGCGCCAAGAGTTTAAGATTGTGCCAAAACTAGCCATTGTACGTACCAATCCAGACCCAGTAGTTGATAGTTATATGAAGTTAAAACAGACCTACGGGACGGATATTTTGATAGACGTTGATGTGCAGACGGTTACACAAGAAGAAGTCCTAGACTGCATTAGTAGACTTAATGATGACAAAACAGTTCACGGCATTATTGTCCAAATCCCCCTACCTGATCCAACTCAGACAGATACAGTTTTAGCTGCGGTTTCTCGCAGTAAAGACGTAGACGGGTTGGCTCCAACAAGTGATTTTGATCCTGCTACACCTATGGCTATAAATTGGCTTTTGTCTGGCTACAACGTTAACCTCGCCGGTAAGAAGCTGGTAATTGTTGGGCATGGACGGCTGGTTGGTCGCCCATTAAAAAAAATGTGGGAAGCTTCCGGCCTGCAGGTAGTGATAGCCGATCGTAAAACTCCTAACCTTGGTGAAGTAACACGTGAGGCGGATGTGCTCATATGCGGTACAGGTGTGGCTGGCCTAATTACGGCCGGTATGGTCAAGCACAATGCAGTTATAGTTGACGCCGGCGTTGCTACAGATAGTAATGGGCTGGTAGGTGATGTTGCACCAGATGTCCGCGCCCTGCCGAATATCACAATTACACCAGAAAAGGGAGGCGTAGGTCCTCTAACGGTCTGTGCCTTGTTTGATAACGTTATTCGCTCGGCACGAGCAGTGGCAAAAGCATGAGAATAGGAGTATTTGACTCTGGTGTAGGTGGTTTATCTGTTGCGAATGCTATTCAAAAGGCTGTGACGGAACATGAGATAGTTTTCCGTGAAGACAAAGAAAACCTGCCGTACGGTTCAAAGACACCTCAGGAACTGCTTACTCTTGTGTGTCCTATTCTTGAAGATATGGCTAAAGACGGCTGCAGAGTTATCGTAATTGCCTGTAATACGGTGACTACAACATTGATAGAAGAGCTGAGAGAAGTCATTAAAGTGCCGTTAATCGGCATGGAGCCAATGGTTAAGCCTGCGGCAGAACACACCAAGACAGGTATCATTGCTATATTTGCCACCCCCACAACTCTGGGTAGCAAGCGCTACGCATGGCTTAAGCAGGAATACGCCAGTGGTATAAGGGTTATTGAGCCAGATTGCAGTACTTGGGCGATGATGGTTCAGAGAAATGACGTTGATGAAGCGCAGATCAAAACTAATGTGGATTCTGCCCTTGAAGCCGGTGCAGACGTAATTGTGCTGGGCTGCACTCACTATCATTGGATAGAAGAACTAGTAAGAGGGCTGACGGAGGGCAGGGCTTTAGTAATTCAGCCCGAACAGCCTGTAATTGAGCAACTTAAGCGTGTAATTGAGATACTTCCCTGAGCAAAATCAGATTTTTAAGCTGACAGTTTAGATTTGACGAGCTCTGCGACCTGTTTTGGGGTCATATTAGCTTTAATAATAAAATCGCAGACATTTAAGGATCTAAGACTCTCTGAGGCTTCTTGCTCGCCTAAGTTAGTTAAAATTATTACTTTCATATCTTTACCCCACTCTGTTGCGCGCAGTTTAGCCATCACTTCATCACCGTTCATTTCTGGCATTATCATATCTAGTAGTACAATATCCGGTCTCATACTCTCTAGCAGCTCTAACCCAACCCGGCCATTATCGGCAAGTTGTACTATGAAGCCCTCGGCCTCAAACTTCATTCGGTACAACTGAGAGATGTCTGCGTTATCTTCTATTATCGCGATTTTTGTAGGCATGTATTTATCCTACGACAATAGGAGCAATTAGCACAATCGTTTCATTTTCGATATAGCCATAAAGTAGATACAAAAAAACAAAGTAATTAATTAAAACAATACAGTTACCTCTGTTAAATAAACTTAAGCATAATATTGACATATATTAAATAGTGTGGTAATATACTGGCTATCTACCTATTAAATTATAGGCGGGTGGAGAATTATTGCAGCTTTGAAGAGCTGAATAATACGCAATAAGTTAACAGGAGGATATAAATAGTATGAGTGAATTTATTACACAAGCACCATCAATCAATGAAGCCCCAACAGTCTCAGGTTCACGCCTAGGACGACGCATAACGGGTGTTCTTGTTGGCATTGGACTTAGCGCTGGTATGATTTCTTGTGCTACCGAAGAAGGGCCTAAATCAATGGCTCCAAGTGCGGCTACTGCAACTCCATACGAATCTAGTACTTCAGGGGTCCCTGTTTCTCAAGCTGTTGAAACAGATGCGACTGCAGCTGTGGTTGAAACCACAACCCCCCTTAGTCCGACAGAGTATGAACGGCTAAAGGACTTATTCTCTACAGAAGTTGACGACTTAACCTTTGAATGTCTAGACGAAGGCGCCGAAACAGGTGCAATAAAAGTAGTTATCCCAAGCGGTAGCTCAGACCAGTACGTTGTGCCAAGAAGTAACCATAACTTACCAGTTGATGGAACCAAAATCACTGATGATAACAGGGTGGCTTCTGACGCTAGTACTGCTGGGCTCATTGGTGACACCAAAGAACAGCTGAATGACGCCAATTCGGCCAACGGTTGCGAAGACGTGCTAACTCTCTTTGCATCACTGAACTTTATTGCCAATTTCCCATTGCCTAGTGGCATCAGAGTATCTGAGCTTAACGAGTTCTTCAAAATGTTTGAGGGCGACCCTAGTAAGGTAAACGACTTGGCTACTGAATATATGGCCAAGATTGAACGCATGGCTGGCCCAGAAGATCTTGAAGCTTACCACTTTGTTCAGGATGCAGCTCGTAGATTTGATGCGTTTAAGAGCAACTATGACAATAAAGGCGTACAGGTTGCTGTACCAGGGTCATACTTCCACCTGAAAGATTTAGGTGTTGATAGAAACGAAGCTGGCGTTCCAGAAGTCGAAATCGTTGATGGTTCCTACGGTGATAATCCTGATACTGTTATAGTCGAAAACAAATTCTTAGTGTTGAGTGGAGAAACTAAAGCTGACGGTTGTGTTGTTGAGTGGGGCATTAACCTAAACGATCAGCGATTAGTAACCCTAAAAAACGAAGAGTGCAAATTGCCTCCTATTGCTACCACCACCACAACGATTAGTCAGAATGGTACAACTACAACTATACCGGCTACTACGACCACGGCCGCTGGTACGACTACAACTAGTGAAGTAACCACAACTGTACCTCCTACGACCGCTCCACCAACTACTGCCCTTAAGGGATCAGTACCAACTACGGTCGCTGAGGATTGTAGCCAGTATGCTCCTTGCCCTTAACAATAAGTAAAGAAAGAGAATATATACTATGAATAAATTCAACTTAATCAAGAGAATGGCCCTAGGGCTTACAAGTTTTGCAGTAGCTGCTGGCATCATGTTCTCAGCTGGCGCAGTGAATGCTATACCATATGATGGCGAAAACACTGTACCTGCTACGACACCAACATTTAACGTTTTCACCGGCGTGCCTTATATCGGTGATGAAAGCGATTTCTTCCGTACGCGTGTACCTGTTGGCGCTAACGACACAACCACTGCCTACGTTGACCCGCTTAATGCTACCTGTGTTGCTGGTCAAAAGATTCAGATGCGTGTTTACGTTCATAACGGTACTAGCGTCAGTACAAACGAAAATGGTGCTGGTTCTGGTGTTGCTCACAACACAAAAGTAAAAGTTACACTTCCTACCAACGCATCCGCTAGCTTTACTCCAAGTGCGACTATTAGTGCAAGCAACGTTTCTACAGTTAACGACAACGCTACCATTAACTGCAATGGTAAAATTGTTAAGTTGAAGTATGTTGCTGGTTCTGCTTCACAGTACAGCAAAGCAACTGGTCCTGTTGCTTTGAGCGACAGTATTGTTACCGACGGTGTGCCTATATCTAGCCACGGTGTTAGCGGTGACGTGTGGGCTTGTTGGGACGAACGCGTTTATGTAATCTTACAAGTCGAGATTGAGGAAGTAACAATACCAAACCCTGCCTACACCTGTGACTTAATCAGCTTCACAAAGCTTTCAGACAATAAGTTCCGCTTCACAGTTAGCTACAGCGTGAAAGATGGTGCAGTATTTAAGGACGTTACATACAACTTTGGCGATGGTACAACGGTTACAACTGGCTTGACCTCAGAACACAGCTTTACTAAAACAAGCAATGTTGTTGCCACAGTTAACTTCACAGTTGATGGTCAGACAAAGACTAACACTAACAGCAAGTGTGTAATCCAGGTTAAGCCTACAACAACAACGCCTCCTGCCTTGCCGAATACTGGTGCAGGTAGTACTCTGGCGATCTTCGGCTTGACCTCGTTCTTAGGCGCAATGTTCTACCGCGCTAACCTTGTCCGCCGAACCAGATAAAAAAATATCCACACGTTTCACGCTTGAGCTAGTTTCGTTATATTCACGAGGAGCGCAAAGTAGCTGTACGAAAAGTACTGCTACTTGTGTACCGTAAGTGAATAGGGCGTAAATAGCCGAGAAGCCACGCAAAGGTCAGGCTTTGCCGGTCATTCGGGGCAGGCGTGGAGTCTGAGGTGGGGATAACCACTAGCGTAAACTCACTAAGTATGCTATGGTTATATTCGAGAGAGTCGTGACTGACCACTCAAACAAACAAGATTATAGATTG